>Ga0315901_10004325_pt1 | contig 17757 bp, 19 predicted proteins | sample LakEriMetagenome_10_FD_203761 | JGI IMG/M metagenome (GOLD analysis project Ga0315901, IMG submission 203761) | Freshwater fungal communities from buoy surface, Lake Erie, Ohio, United States - Buoy 2 MA116 | ecosystem: Environmental > Aquatic > Freshwater > Lake | place: USA: Lake Erie, Ohio...
GGGTGGGTTTTTGGGTGGTAGTAACCTCTTCCTTCATACACACAGAGTATAATTGAAAAAGTTAGAGCTATGAAACAATGAGGGGGGATAACAAACTTCGTTATTAACTAACGGGGTGTGTTAATAAGGCAACGGGGTATAAGAATGCTATATATATTGTAATAAGATCGGTAGATGATACAAGTGACAGTTAAGACATAAAAGCCACTAGACAGTATACGCACACTCTCATTTGTATGCAAATTGTATGCAAGGGCAAAATAAAAAAGGAGCTACATTTTATGTAACTCCTTGATTATCATTGCTCCCCCTGTTGGACTTGAACCAACGACCCTCTGATTAACAGTCAATGGTTTTAATTTTTCCGATCTTTTCCAATCGTTTCAAAAGCTTTCTAAAATTTGGATAATCAATTGAATATGTGAAGTAGGGTTTTCTCCTCTTTTTCTTTGTTGTCCAATTTTATCCCAAAAGGTATGCAAATTGTATGCAAATTTGCTATATGCGACCCCATACCAGGATAGTTTTAGACACACGAAGGAAGTTGAAATCTGGCAAGTATCCAGTCAAGCTTCGTCTCACATTTAGGAGAAAGCAACGCTATTACTCCACTGATGTTGAGCTATCCCCAGCGCAGTTTGAAGAGGTGATGGGAAAATCACCCAAAAAGGAAAAAAAGGACATCAGGCTATCCCTGGATTCTCTAGACCAAAAGGCAAATGAAATAATCAGTCGAATGGGTGTATTTGATTTTGTGCGGTTTGAGGGCCTTTTATATGCGGACGATCTGGTTTATGGAGATGTGTATTCATTTTATACCAGGCATATCGAGGATCTCAAGAAATCAGATCAAATTGGTACAGCATCCAACTATTTGAGTAGCATGAATTCCCTAAAAGCATTTAGACCAGTTCTAACTTTTGCAGAGGTATCAGTTGACTTTTTAAAAGACTATGAGCGGTGGATGATTAAAAAAGGTAAGTCGCAGACGACCGTTGGAATTTATCTAAGACCCTTGCGCGCAATTATTAATTTGGCTATTTCAGAGGGAGTAGTTGGCCCTGACTTTTTAAATCCTTTTAGTTCAAAAGGAAAGAAGAAATATAAAATTCCAGAGGGACGTAATATCAAAAAGGCCTTGGATAGTGATTCGATCAAAAAAATACTAGAGTATATTCCACTAAGTGGCTCATGGGAGGAGAAGGCTCATGATTACTGGGTTTTCATTTATTTGGCTAATGGAATGAACATGAAAGATTTGGCTTATTTAACCGTAGAGAACATTGATGGTGAGTTCATTCGTTTCAGAAGGGAGAAGACTAAAAAAACGTCCACATCTACCTTACCAATAACTATTTATATTCAAGATCGAATGCGCCAAATTATTAAGCGCCAAAGTAATATTGATTTTGAGTCAGGTGGATACATTTTCCCAATAATCAATGTTTCAGATACTCCTGAAAGAAAAAGGGCAAAAATTCAACAAATGACCAAAGTGGTCAATAAACACATGAGGCTTATTTCTCAAATTCTAGGAATAGATAATCCATGCACTACTTACACCGCAAGGCATACATTTAGCACGGTGTTGAAAAGATCTGGTGTAGGAATTCAATCAATCTCTGAAGCGCTTGGACATTCTAGTACATCCACGACTAAAGCGTACTTAGATAGTTTTGATGATGATTCTAAGCGTGAAATGGCTAAATTATTATTACCTAAATAGTAATTTCATTTTAAATGAGTGCGCTAATAATTTTAGATTGTAGTGAATCAACAATGAGAAGTCCAATTGCTTTTTTCACTTCATTTATAAAAAAGGGAAAAATTATTTATGCTATTGATCAATTTCAAAAAAATGTTCCAGATCCTCCGACAGGAGATGATGATTGGAGTTCAAACTGCTCATATATTTCAGACGACAAAATGGAGTACCATTTAGAGCATACACTTGAAAATTATGTAGATCCGTTAGATATTTCAACCTATAAATCATCACAAATAACAGAAGTTGTTTCATTTGAACGAGAGATAGAAAAATTATTTCGAAAAGAATATGTTATCTCGAAGCAATTATTAAGAAGAAAGTTTAGCGAGAGTACAATGGGGTACGGAAAGAAAAAAGACCTACTTGCAAATGTTAGAGATCTTTTAAAAGAAAAAATATTTCCTTGTATAGATTTAATCAAATCTGATTCTTTGTATAAACGGTATGAAGATCTTTGTCTTCGACCTTTCTACGCAATTATAAGGCTTATCTATCGTGAGTTTTCTGACTTCGCTCCTCTCTATAGCTTTGATAGTCGTATAGCTCCTATAATAAAAGGTGCAAGTGATTCTGATGATTTGTATATTCCACAAGCACTTGATCTCACAGTTGTTGATGCGTTATTAGATTTTCAATTAGTTTCTGCGAAAAAGCTGATTACAGTAGAAAACATATCTATTACTAGTAATAATTTGAAATCGATTTTGGGATCTACTGATATTGTCCCACCATCATGTAGTGTATGGCTTAAAGGTCAAATCGGTCCTATTAATTATATGCTTGGACTATTACTGGAACATGTTGATATATCGCGGCCCACTCTAGAACGTTGGAATTGTGTCAAAATTGAAAGGAATAAATTTTTTGCTAACGAGTGTAATCGTGAGTTTTCACGCTACCCTTTTTTAAATCCAGATGATGCTGCGAGAATAAGGCATCTTATTAACTCTTACCTGGTCTGATTTTCCGCCAACCTCTCATTTAACCTCTCAAGTCTCCAAAAATCAGCTTGTTTTATCGGACACAAGTCAATTTTGTGCTGATGAAATTTGATATCATGAAATTGATGACTATACAGGAAGTTGCTGAGCTCCTGAGAATAAGTAAATCGACTATATATAAAATGGTCATGGATCGACGAATTCCTTTCATAAAGGCTTCAGGTAGATTACTCTTTGATGAAGTGGAGATTCGTGATTGGGTTAAAGCATCGCAAATACCCACTTGTCAAAACAACAGGATAAAGCTGACTCAGTTACTTAAGCCTAGGAATCGAAGTGGTTGAAATTAAGCAATCGTATAACTAATTATTATTTCCTTTTAATAAAACATTTTGCATGAAAAGTATAAATCAATTAATTGACGGGCTTCCTGAGCCCTTAAAAACAGTAGTTAATCTCATGGATACTGCTGAAGAAAAAAAGATGGCAATGTATGCCTCAATTGTAGTCGCTGGATCACTTATGCCTCATGGATGGATTAATTATGATAGCAAGGTTAATTACCCAGCATTGATGTTATTAATTTCTTTCCCCCCAGCTTCTGGAAAAGGTAAGCTTGCTCTTTTGGCAAGATTAGTGGAGAAGGTATCACTTGAACAGTCTGAAGCCAACCGTAGTGCTATAAAAAATTACCGAACAGCATTACGAATTTTTGAAAAAGCGGTACGTAAAGGTGAGGAGGCAATCATGCCTGAAAAGCCAAGACTCCCTCTACTTTTAGTTCCTGCCAACACAACATCTGCTAAGTTAACTGAACAGTTGTCCGAGAATGCTGGGGAAATGATGGCACTACTTTTTGAAACTGAAGTTGATGCGCTTACTAATATGATGTCAAATAAGTTTGGACAAGACAATTCGATGATCATCAGAAAGGTATACCATCATGAGACCATCAGCCAGATGCGAAAAACTAATGATGAGCACTTTGAGGTTAGAAAACCCAAAATGGCTTTAGTGCTAACGGGTACCCCGTCACAGACCCCAAAGTTATTTACGTCTGTAAAAGACGGTTTATTCTCACGGTTTATGATAGTTACTGGGGATGCACCAATCGCATGGAAGGATGTTGATCCATGTGAAGAGTGTCATCCTTTAGATGGAAAGTTTGAGGACTTATCTACAGAGTTTCATCGCATTTATCATTATTTCAAGGATAAAAATGTAGAGGTAAAGCTGACAGAGTTTCAGTGGACGTGCCTAAACAACTTGGGAAAAATCTGGCTTTCTGAATGTTCTGAAGAAGGCGGAGAGTATGCCATAAGTATCGCAAAGAGACATGGTAATATGATTGCTAGAGTCGCAATTGTATTAACTCTCCTAAAATATTACAATAAGAAAAGTACGGACGAAAAAGTCATATGTGAGGATGACGATTATATGACTGCTGAAAAACTTGTCGAACACTCATTCCAGAATAGTTTGGCATTATTCAAGGAGATTCCTGGCGATGAAATGCATGGAAGGGATGAGCTCTCAGAGTTTTATGACCATTTGCCATTCGAGTTTTGTACGAAAGAGCTGAAACCTCTTGAAAAAGTTCTGGATCGATCTGCAAGGACAATTGGTAGAATGCTCAAAAGGTTAGTTGACATGAAATGGCTTGATCAAGTAAAAAAGGGTAAGTATAGGAAAGTTGATTTTTCAGGAGCGTCTGAAGTGGCAGATCTGTCAGATGACTCATTTAATTTTTAATAACTATGGCGTCGGAGGTCTTTTGGCTTTCGACGCCAAAATTTTATTTTATGATTAAAAGTAAAATTGAGTGGTGTGAATACTCGCATAACTTTTGGCATGGTTGTAAAAAGCTTGGTATTGAGTGTAAAGCTTGTTATATGTTTCGAAACAAGAAAAAGTTTGAACAGGATGGGTCAGTTGTATACAGACTGAGTGATGCGACCTTTTACAAGCCATTGTATATTCGAGAAAAGTCATTGATTTTCACCTGCTCTTATTCTGATTTCTTTTTGGATAGGGCAGACGATTGGCGTAAAGATGCATGGGATGTCATCAGGCGCACGCCTTGGCACACTTGGCTTATTCTGACAAAAAGACCTGAGAGAATTATTCAATGTCTTCCTCCAGATTGGGGTGATGGATGGGACAACGTTTGGCTTGGAGTATCAGTAGGAATTCAAGAGTCTTTCCACAGGGCATATACTCTTTCTGAAATACCTGCAAGGGTAAGGTTTATTTCTGCTGAACCACTGCTAGAAGAGTTGGACTTTCTTTTGCAAAGAAATGGTAAATCTCTTTTGGATAGTTTTCAATGGGTAATCTTAGGGGGCGAGAGTGGTGATGAGGCAGGGCCTTATAAGTATCGGCTATCAAAGCTAGAGTGGTACGAACGGGCCATAAGTGATATAAAGCAGTTTAAAAATGTTCGAATATTTGTTAAGCAACTGGGCTGCCATCTTCGAAAAGAACTTGAGCTAAAAGATCTTTTTGGTGGTAATATGGCTGAATGGCCTGAGCACTTACGAATTCGAGAGTACCCTGAATACTGACCTTGTGCCAGACAAGACAGATTAGACATGCGTCAAAATTGACACTAAATGCCCTGGCAAAAGCTGGGGCATATTTTAACCTTTGAATAGCCTGAAACTAACTTGGTATTTGTAGAAATCAATGTTATTAGTTACTGCAAGAGCACGTTTTATACGCAGATCATCCTCAAGTGCAATTATAACTCCTTTGACTTTTTGGCCTTCTTCAGCTAGTTCCTCCTGGACATATCCCATGTAACGCTGAATCTGTCCAACAACACTATCGCTCACTCTTCCCTTCTTCAGCTCAACTACTAGCAACTCCTTTTTGTCTTTGCTTATCGCGAGGATGTCAATGGGCCCAGTATCACTTTGATACTGCTGACCAACTAGTTCACCGTCCTCCTCATAAATATCGTAGTTTTTGCCAAGCTCAGTTTGTCTCCAGTTTTGTACCAGAAAATCCTCCAGATGCTTTTCAAGAGCAAAGATTGCAGGATCCTCTACTGTTTGATCTGTAGAGATCAGGGAAGGGGGGCGGTTACCTGAAATCAGTCGTTCAATTTCTTCAGCGTACTTGGTTATATCACTTACGGTACCAATTGAGCCAGTGCTATTTTTCAACTGATCAGACATTGCAGACCGTTCTAGCAAAGTACTGTACCACTTTACCGTTCTTCTATGAGGCAGTATTTGATCTGCATGATAGGAATAACTATCAAGCACCTCACCAATATAGTAGCTACCGCTTCCATTAGGACATAGGACAATGTCACCAACATTTACACCTTTGGAGACAGTCCATAAGGCCCCACAAGATAGGCCAGCAGAAACTCTACTTTTACTAGGATGATTCTCTAGGTAGATAGGTATGAATGTAGCATTGAAATCACGCCAGTTATCTGGAAGCTTACCAGTAAGATCTTGTTTAATGTCAAAATCAGCACCAATAAAGTTACCCTTATAACACTCATCTGCATGTATACTTTTTGCTCCTAGCATTATTCTGTAATAGCTTCTCATAACTATTTAATTAAACTAAATCACTGGCATGAAGTTCAGCTTGTTCTAAAACAACTTCTGTCGCTCTTGGCTCATCATCTGGTGGATATTTGTGGATCCTGAGCACACGCTTTACAGCAAGTTTCACCTTATCTTTTGCTGATTGCCTTATAGTCCAGTCAATGGTTGTACTTTTCTTAACCATTTCAACTAGCTCTTTGGCAATAATCATTAGCTTTTCATCTCCCATTAGCTCTCTTGCTGACTTATTTACCATTAGCGCATCGTAAAAAGCTTTTTCTGTGTCATTTAATCCAAGATCACTTCCTCGTTTAGTCTCTTGATTTACATCTTTTGATATTTCTAGAAGTAATTCCAACATTTCAAGCGCTGTAAGGGACTTTCGATTATACTGGTTAATAGCGTCTAATAACCGCTCTGAAAATAACTTATTCACTACTGCATTCCTCTTAAACCTCATTTTAATTTGGTCGCTTAGCAGCTTCTTTAATAACTCAATTGCCACATTTCGCTGCTTCATATCTCTCACTTCTTCCATAAACTCATCAGAGAAAATGTCTACAGTGGGCTTCTCTAACCCTGCTTGGTCCAGCAGGTTTATTATTCCGTCAGATGCTACTGCTGTCTCAACCATACTTTTTACAACATCTTCAAATTCTTTTCTTTGCTGCCCAGTAACTTGAAGATCAAACTTGGATAGTCGCGCTTTTACTGCTTGAAAAAAAGCTACATCTTCTGCTATTCCTTTTGCTTCCTCTCTAGACTTAGCCAGTGCGTAGGCTTTACTGAGCGCTGTTACCTCTTTTAGGTAACGTTCCTTTCCTTCCTCAAGGGAGAGAATATGCTCTTCTGCCTCTAGGATGATATTCATTCTTCTGCCAGTGGTTGCAGTTTCATACTCTTTGAAGTTGAAACCAAAATACATTTGACTGACCACCTCATGTTTGGTTTGCATAAGAGCTACTGCCTCCTCAATATCTAATACAATCTGTCCTTTCCCTTGACTTTCTGTGTAAGTTTTAAGAGCAGCCTTTAGATTTCCAGTAACTGGAACATAATCAACAATTAAACCCCCAGGTTTGTCATTAAAAACACGGTTTACTCTCGCAATAGCCTGCATCAGATTGTGACCAGCCATATCCTTATCAAGGTACATAGTATGAAGAATGGGCGCGTCAAAACCCGTTAGCCACATGTCAACTACGATTACCATCTTAAGAGGATCCTTCTTACTCTTGAGCCTATTGGCAATCGTAGTTCTATCTTTTTTGTTGCGTATGTGGGGTCTCAAAAACTCTTCATCTGATGAGCTTCCAGTCATAATTACTTTGATCTCACCCTTATTGTTTTCTGTAGCGTGCCACTCTGGCCTGAGTAAAATGATTTCATTATACAGTTTTACAGCTATGGTACGGTTCATGGCTACTATCAATGCCTTACCCACAAATACTGTTTGCCTGTCTTCAAAGTGGGTGACAATATCTTTAGCAATAAGCGAAAGCCGATCTTTATTGCCAACAATTGCATCTTGTCTTGTAGCTTTTTCCATGGCCTGTGTGACCATATATTCAGGAATACCTGAAGCTACTTTGCTGAGCTCATCATCCATTTCTTTTACAAAAGTCTCATGGAGTTTGAGCTTGGCAAATCGGTTCTCGTAATAAATAGGCACTGTAGCCTTATCCAGCACTGCCCGCTCTATATCATAAATGTCTACATATTCGCCAAATACTGCTTGTGTGTTTTTGTCTGTTGTCTCAACTGGCGTACCCGTAAAGCCTATGAAGGTTGCAAATGGTAAAGCATCGTGCATATGCTTTGCAAATCCGTAAGCAATATTGGCATCAGTGATATTGCCTAGATCATCTTTTTTGTACACCATTTTAGCATCAAAACCATACTGTGTTCGGTGTGCTTCATCTGCAATTACCACAATATTTCTTCTTTCTGACAGCTTATCAAACTGACCTTTACCCCCATCTTCTGGAAGGAACTTCTGTATTGTTGTAAAAAAGATTCCTCCTGACTGACGATTCTTTAGCTCCTTAATCAAAGATGACCTACTCTCAATTTGCTGGGGAGTCTGTCGAAGGAGTTGCTTGCAGTTTCCAAATGTGTCAAAAAGTTGATCATCAAGATCATTTCTATCTGTAATTACTATGACTGTAGGATTGTTTAGAGCTTTGACCAGTAAGCCCGTATAAAATACCATTGAAAGTGACTTCCCTGATCCTTGCGTATGCCATACTACGCCACCTTTCTGGGTGTGGTTATCAACAGCAGCAGCAGTGGAGCTTATAGCTTTTTTAATTGCATAATACTGGTGATAAGCCGCCACTTTTTTAACCACCTCAATTTGCACAGTTTTAGTTTCAGGATCTTCATTCTTGATCTTCTCAAAAACAATAAAATTTAGTGTAAGATCTAGGAGCACATCTATTCGCATCATCCCTTCAATAAGTACTTCCAACTGGCTCACTTTAGACGAGGCATGCGTTTGTCCATCCGCTGTTTTCCAGGTCATGAATCTGGAAATATCAGAGGTAATCGTACCCACTCTTGCCTCTAGGCCATCAGAAATCACTTCTAATATGTTGTAGCAGAAAAGTGTTGGGATTGTTTGTTGATAGGTTTTTAATTGCTGGTAAGCTTTATCGATGGTAGCATTAGCATCCACTGCGTTTTTAAGTTCGAAGACCATAACTGGCATCCCATTTAAAAACACAATTACATCTGGGCGCTTGTTCTGACCATTTTCAATAACAGTTAGTTGCTGTGTAACAAACCATTTGTTGTTATTAGAACTATTTGAATCCACTAACCAAACCTTAACAGTTTTCTCCTCACCATTTTGAAGAAATGAAACATCTACACCATTGATGAGTAAGTTTTGAAAGTATTCATTGCATGCAATGAGGTCCCCATGGGTATTGACCCTCTCCACTTCTTTAATGGCTTGCTGAATGCAGCTCATTGGAAGCTGGGGATTTATTTTGATAAGCGCCTCTTGTAGATGCTCGTTTAGAATAACATCACTGTAGCCTGATCGTAAGGAGTTAGGAAAGTCAGGATCTAGCGTCTCAGGGCTAAGATAGGTATATCCCTTACCAGTCAGTAGTTCAATAACCCAGGATTCAATATGGTCTTCGATGATTTTTGTCACAAATTTCAAGATCTCTAATGTTGCTCAAAATCTACTACTTTACCTTTTTTAACTTTTATCCAATTGTATAGCGTATCATTTATAATCTCATACTTTCCATCTGCTGCAGTTTTATAATTTATAAACGCTTCTCCATCAATTAATGTAAAGGAATAATAGTCTCTTTTTATTTGAAGCATCCCACTTCTTGTAAGAAAAGTATTTATTTTCTTTTCTGAACGGGGAACAAAAGCCTCAGTTGAGTTCCTAGAATTTAATTCTTTCTCTTTCTGTGCTTTTTCAAGTGATTTTTTAATATGATTTATTACATCCCCATTGGGAATTCTTTGTTCGTCATATAATACTAATGGAAAAGAATCTTTACTTTCAATTAGCATGAATAGCAAAGCGCCAAAAGCGACTGCCTGTTTAAACATAAGCCCTGTTCCGTCTTTACTAATGTAAAGATTGTCTGGAGGCAGTAGTTCCCAGTTTCTCTCTTCCACAATTCCATTTCTGCCAACTAAAACAATACTATTCCTCTTAAACCTGTATGTTTCATAGTTTAGATCACCATATTTTACCCATTTTTTATCTACAATAAATTCTTTTTTATTTATTTTTTCTCCTGCTTGAATTATTCTCGGAATTATATTAATAATGTACTGATCCATATTGACTTATTTTACTCTAATATCTCCAGACATTAGTTTTGGCAAAAGTGTATCGCGGAGGGATTCAAGTTTTTGGATCTGATTGTAGTTTACAGAAATTTTATTGCAAATATCTTTTGCCTGGTTATCAAACATATTAACCTTTTTACTATCTGGGATAGGAATTTCAATCTTTATTAAGTGAGTTACTTTTATACTTGGTTGAACAGAACCAATGTCAAACTCTTTTATTTCGTCCTGAATAGACATCAAATATTGATAGAGATAATATGGAGATATTTTTTCAGCTCTTATGGCTACAATATTTTGAGCTATTGTTCCAGCTGGATTAAGCATCATTGACATTTCTCCAATACTTCCCACTGTAGAAAAAAGTATATCATTTAATTTGGGATGACCTGCTCTGAACCAGTTATTATAAGTATGCTCGTCAACATACTTTTTAATCAACGAATAATCAATATATCGGTTTTTCCCATTTAATGCATTTACTTCAATAATTGGGTAATCAGTTTTAGTTTCAGTAAATGCTGGTGTTTTACCTCTGTTGTCAATAACTTTTACTAGTTCTCCTAATGTGATTTTTTTGCACTCATCCTCTGCCTCCTCTACAAACCACTGCCTAAAGAGTGTTTCAGCTATTTCCTCCAAGGTTTTATTCTGTCTCTGAAGGAGGTCTATTTTATCATCAAGGCTGCTGAGGACTTCTGCTATGCGTTCTTGTTCAATTAAAGGGGGGAGTGTTATCTGAAATTCAGAAATTACTCCAACACTTAAATTTTGTTGAGCAGCTCCTGTTGACAAGTTTACCAACTCGTCATATTGTGAACATATATAGTAATAAAGATACCTGTAATCACAAATATTTCTATTTGGAGTAATATTACAACATGCCTGATTGGTTGAAAGCTCTATTTTGTTTATTGCCACTTTACCAGCAGTAACTCCATACATTGCAATAATTACAGAATCTTTTTCTATTATTTTTGCAGAAGATTCAGAAATTGCTTTATCAGTAATATGTGTTTCTGTTCCCCAAATTCTGTTAAAATTAATCTCTTGAGTTTTTAACCATGGTATATTACCATTAGCATAATAATCAGTGCGACTTGTTCTAGGGGTACCTCCAGATGTAATCCTAGAGGATATTTCTGAGATGCTCAATTCTTTCCACTCACTCATTATCCACCTCCTTCAATTTAGATAAGTTAAGTAGAATGCGTTCATTCAATGAAGTCTCCTGTTTCATTTGATCTTCCAATTCAACTTTCAATTTATTGAATCGTTCTGCAAAATTGAAATCATCCTCATCATCTGGCAGCCCTATGTACCTGCCTGGCGTTAGCACATAATCCATTGATTTCACTTCCTCGAAACTAGCGGATTTACAGAATCCTGCTATATCCTGGTATTCATCCCTGCTGTTCAACCAATGATGGTAAGTGTCTGACACTTGCTTAATATCCTGATCTGTGAACTCTCTGGTCCTTCTGTTGATTAGGAAACCAAGGTTACGAGCATCAATAAAGAGGATTTCTCCCTTACGCTTCCTTTTCTCATTCCTATTGAGGAACCACAAACAGGCTGGAATCTGGGTGTTCAGGAATAGCTTTGTGGGAAGATTGACAATACAATCAATTACACCAGCCTCAATCATGTTCTTACGGATATCGTATTCACCACTTTGTTTGGTGGTAAGAGCCCCCTTTGAAAGCACCACCCCAGCTTTACCAGTTGGTGATAGATGGTAGAGCATATGCTGCAACCAGCCATAGTTTGCATTGCCAGTAGGGGGAACACCATATTTCCATCTGCCATCATTTTTTAAAAGCTCACCACTCCAATCCGAAATATTAAATGGAGGATTTGCAATGATATAATCAGCTTTAAGGTCTGGGTGAGCATCCCTCAGAAAGCTACCCTCAGCATTCCATTTTACCTGCTCAGGATCAATACCCCTAATTGCAAGGTTCATAACTGCAAGTCTCCAGGTGGTCTGATTGCTTTCTTGCCCGTAGATGGTGATATCATCAATTCTTCCCTGATGCTGAAGAACAAATTTTTCACTCATCACAAACATTCCTCCTGATCCACAGCATGGATCATAAACCTTTCCCTTTTCAGGTTGGAGCATTTCAATAAGAAGTTGCACAACGGATCTAGGAGTATAGAACTGTCCGCCTTTTCTTCCTTCAGCAAGGGCAAACTGTCCTAGGAAGTATTCATACACCACGCCAAGGAGATCCTTTTTCTTGGCAGCCTCATTGCCTAGGTTAATATTGTTGATCAGGTCAATTAGTTCACCTAGAACCATTTTATCCAACTGAGGACGGGCAAATTGCTTTGGAAGCACACCTCTTAGCTTAGGATTTTCTTTTTCAATGAGGTCCATGGCGTTATCAACATCCTCTCCAATTGTTGGAAGCTTGGCTTTTGAAACTAAATAATGCCATCTTGCATTTTGAGGGACAAAAAAGACATATTGTGAGCTATAAACAAGTTTATCCTCTGGATCATCATAAGCATGTTCTCCTTCCTTTCTAACTATCTTTTGATATAAGTCATCAAAAGCATCGCTGACATACTTCAAAAACAGTAGTCCAAGCACATAATGTTTATACTCTGCAGCATCAATATTTTTTCTGAGTTTATCAGCAGCTGCCCATAACAATTGTTCAAAAGGTTTACTTTCTTCTTCTTTGACTTTTTTTACTCTTGGCATGTACAGAATTAATCTTTTTGAAATTTTTATTACTCCCAACCCGTTTTTTTACCTGGGTTCTCTTTCTCCCATTTATCTACTTGTTCTTGCATTGGAAATTGTATAAAACCGACTTCAGTATTGCAATTAGGACAATTAAATTCTGCGATATAGCTGTCATCATAGAACTCACCGTTTGAAAGTTCTTTACCTAATCCCGTCCAGGTACACTTTGGACATGTAACTGGATTAAGTTTAAATGTGAAATAGTTAAAGCACTTCATTTTAGATTTTTTAGTATTTGAAGATACTTTGAAATCGAACTATTTTTACTTAATTCAATTTCATCATGTTTTTTCTCATGACAACTCTTACAAACTGATACAAGCCATTCGATAGGCTCCTTCCCAATATTATTCTTTGCATATCTTTTATGGTGCACTTCGGTTGCGGGCATTCCACATGAAACACAGGTCCAATTGTCTCGCTTCAGGACCACATATCTTTTTCTTTGCCATTCTTCAGATCTGAGATATTCATTTCTATAGTAATTTCTTCTTGCTTTACGCTTTTCTTCAAAAATGTGCTTCCTCCATTTTGAGGACAAAACAAACACAAGGAATGCAACCAAAAGAGTAAATAATGTGATGAATGAATCCATCAGCTAGTTTTATTCTAGGATTAAAAGGTAAGGGCTAAACTAAGTTAGTAATTTGTCATAGAAGCCCCTCATCCGCTAGAGATAAATAACTATTTCTGGATAGTATGATGTGATCCACTAATTGGATATCAAGGAGGTTACCTGATTCTTGAATTCTTCTCGTAAGCAGCTCATCAGCCCTAGAAGGTTTCAAATTTCCACTGGGGTGGTTATGTGCAAGCACAATCCCAACAGCAGCAGTTTTAAGAGCCACTGACATAATTAGCCTAGGATCAGCTACTGTCCCTGTTATTCCACCTGAGGATGCTAGAAAAGCACCTAACACCTTGTTTGCTCGGTTTAAATAAAGGACCACGAATCTTTCTTGCAGGGAGATAGTATCCATGGGAAACCACTCCTTTAGCTCTTCATAGGCATCTGCGGAAGATGAAATCACCACCTCTTTTCTTTTTGTAGGATGGTAGGAAATCTGAATTTCAGATACATATTCTGTTAGTGCTATCATGATGTAAAGGTTTAAAGTGCCTAGGACTCTTCCATGTGAAAAATCCCAGGTACAGACGTTATTTTCTCATTTTGTATGCACGCCATTAAGGCTAATAGGTGGAATATCAAGCTCCTTTTTTCTTTGTTTGAATTCAGTGTGCAATACTGATTGATACTGGGGAAACATCTTATAAAGCGTTAGCAGTTCATCCATTGATAAGCATGCCCTTATACGGTTGCTTACATCATCAGCGCTGGCAGATTCCTCCATCATACACCAGTCCCGAATAAGCCTACCAGAATCAGTGCTTAGTTTCTCACTGGGCTTACTAAAGAATAGCCCAGTTCTATCCTTACTAGCTGTGGCATTGTTCTTGATATCCAGGTCAAACATCAGGGTAAATTCATAATCCAGCCCATCTCTTTGCACTGATTTTAGTCCCACCTTCTCAGGTACTATTCTGCCGTTCTTCTCATTAAGCACATAGTCCTGCTTGGTCCTTATAGTGCTGATGATGTGAACAGGTGTCTGAAGGAGCTTTTGAACGAATGCATTATGTCTGGGGGTCACCTTGCCCCAATTAGTGAAGCTATTCCCAGCCATAGAGGAATGAAAATCAATTAGATTTTCCCATTCGTGTGTGATGCTATCAAGGATGATTACTTCCATTCCTTCCTTAGTACAGACATCAATTGCTTCTACGTATTTTTCAGGAGTATAAGGGTTTAATAATGGTAAAACCTTAAATGGTCCGAGATGTGAATAAAGTTCTGCCGAATGGTTTTCTGTATCCACTACTGCAATTGTTTCCCAATGGTTTGTGAGTCCGTAGGCTAAGAGCAGTGAGGAATATGTTTTGCCCGATCCAGAGGGACCTTGTAGGCCCAATTTAATTTTTGCTCGCTTGCGCTGAGCTGTTTGAAGTTTCATAAATTAGATTTAAAATATATAAAATGAAAAAGTATTTTTTTCTTGTAGTCATATGTTTTGGCACAATCTCAATTTGCTTCTCCCAAGCAACTAAACAAATATTTTCAAGCCCAAATCTTATTACTACTCTGTCTAAAGCAAAAACAGTTGCAATACTTCCTTTCAATGTTGCTATTTCGTATAAGAAAATGCCTAAAGGAGTTACCGTTGAAAATATTAGGGAGGATGAAAAAAAAGAAGGCCCGCAAATGCAACAGGGGATGTACACTTTCTTACTACGAAAAATGAATGATTATACGGTCACTTTTCAAGATGTTGAAAGAACTAATGCGCTTTTAAAGAAAGCTGGTTTGTATGACAACTTAAATGAAACTCTCGCAGATTCAATATGTAAAATACTTGGAGTAGATGCTGTAATTAAATCTTCATGGAGCTATGCTAAAACTGGTAGCGAAGCTGGCGCAATAGCTACAGCTCTTGTATTTGGTGTATCTAAGGGTGTTGGTAGTGGTCAATTAGTAATGCAAATTTACGACGGTAATTCAGGTGAAATGGTGTGGCGAATGGCAAAAGAGATGAATGAAAGTGTATATTCAAGTGCAAATGAATTAATGGAGCGAATGATGAGAAAGGTTGGGCGAAACTTTCCTTTCGAAAAGTAAAAATTTCCTATATGTCTATGTAAGTCGAATATAAACACTCAAACACATCTAAAATGAAAAATGGAATTAAGAATTTTGGCTACATAGTGCTGATATTAATAATAGTGGCATTCGGAAAAGTGTTAGGTAAATTTTTAGTCAATGGGGTGTGGGGTTCTTCAAATAAATTAACTTATAATGACTCCTTAAAAATCTATTTGAATACTTTTCACAGTATAGAGGACTCTATAAATAAAAATCCAAAAATTCTTGATGAATATACTTCTTTAGATAGCATAAATTGCTCATCTGAGGAAAATACAATTACTTATTATCACACTTTATATCAAAACACTAAAAGTGATTTCGATTCAACAATTTTTAATTCGATGATGAAAAGCCAAATTGATACAGCGCTTTTAAATAACCCGAAAATGTTTATGCAGCGAAGGTTCAAGACGAAATTGAAATATGTCTACTATGATAAGTATGGTGAATTTGTATCAAAAATTGAAGCTATAAATTAGTTTGTTAACTAATGAGTAAATCAAATACAGAAAGTTAATATGAAGAATTTGAAACTGTTTTCATTTGATGGAAGAATCAAAAGAGCAGAGTATATAGTAAGTTTCATAATTACATTATTTTTTATAAATATTATTAATGAAGTAATAAAAAAAGATGGCTATGGAATTATTGCTCTAGGATATATTCCATGTTATTGGATACTAATATCACAAGGAGCAAAACGTTGCCACGATTTGGGCAAAAATGGTTGGTGGCAAATAATACCACTTTATGTTTTGGTATTATTGATTTACGAAGGAGACGTTATAGCTAATAAGTATGACTAAAAATTAAAATGTCAAACAAATAAAAAATAATTATTTTTCAGAGCATTTTATATAATTAAGTTATTATCACAAAAGTCGTTCACTGTTCCAATAATTTCTTTCTTAATTATTTGTATTATTAGATTCGTAGTCAATAATTAATTGTCTAGCTTCTTTAACTTTAATTTCATCTAGCGTTAAAAGATTATAGAAATCTTTTCCTTGAGTTAAAAGCATAATTGTAAAAAAAAGTAGCGTGATATAAAGGTAGATTTTTGGCCCATTCATTTCCTTCACACCAAACCTTTTACAAAGTCGTAAAACTAAAATTCCAGCTCCTAGAAAAAACAAAGAACCTATTATGCCCGCGAACAATCCAAAATAAAACTCATTAGGAATTTGACCGTATTCTAATTTTCCACTCAACAAGCCAGTAGAGTAGTTCATATTAAACTGAGGGATAGCGATTATTAATGGCCATAAGAATATTCCTATCAGAATATTTTTATTTTTAAAATAATTCATAGTTGTTCAATTTAAGGATAGTTACAAATAATTATAAAGGACTATTCCTATAGTGTACAAATAGAAAAATTGCATCGCCGCCAAGTATTAACATATGCAGGTTAGTACTAAAATATACATTTTTAAAATAAATAGGGGACCAGCTATTACACTGATCCCCTGTGTTCATCATCATCCATCCTCCACAAGCTAGCTTAGCAAATGAGCCATCAAAAGGATTCAGGGAGGACGATTGCCTGTGTATGGATGGGCTGATCCTTGGTGCTCTTTGTTAGCATTAGCTCTGTGGATGTCATGAGAACACTTTGATTAAGCCTTAAGTTGGAAGGCACTCATTTTGGTGATTCCAATAGGCTCAGCCTTCTCATTAGGCTGATAGGCCCAAGAGTGCTGGAGTTTTAGCACCTCACCAGTGGTAGGGCTTGTAAACTCATAGGGCTCACAAATCACCCTTACGATATCACCCTCAATTTTCTGGCCAACCATTAGTTTGGCAGTCTCAAGGGTGCCTGTAAAGGGAATTGTGCACTTCCTCAGAGTGGCATAATAGCGCTGGGTTTTCTGGCTCATTACTAGCTCAACACCACCGCTGATTTCAAGCACTGTGAATGTTGTTCCGTCTTTTCTTTGCCTTTCAAGGCATGATGTCACTGTTACCATTTGTTTGTGGTTTTAAATGTGAAGAATTGAATTGACAGGCTAAGACTATCTTACCGCGGGAGATGGTCCATTGCCTGATTTGTGGGTGGGGTTTTGGGTGGGAGTAACCTCTTCCTTCATACACACAGAGTATAATTGAAAAAGTTAGAGCTATGAAACAATGAGGGGGGATAACAAACTTCGTTATTAACTAACGGGGTGTGTTAATAAGGCAACGGGGTATAAGAA
>Ga0315901_10004326_pt1 | contig 17754 bp, 15 predicted proteins | sample LakEriMetagenome_10_FD_203761 | JGI IMG/M metagenome (GOLD analysis project Ga0315901, IMG submission 203761) | Freshwater fungal communities from buoy surface, Lake Erie, Ohio, United States - Buoy 2 MA116 | ecosystem: Environmental > Aquatic > Freshwater > Lake | place: USA: Lake Erie, Ohio...
TTGATGTTAACTCAGCCTCTGCATCGATTGAGTGATAAGCATTAAGGTCTTGAGCAAATTCAGGAGTCCAAACTGCTTTTAACTTACGTGTTTTAGCAACAATTGGCTCTGATTGCATTTCAAGGTTAATTTCTGGAATATCAATATCAGTACCTGAATTAATACCGCCATTGTTATACGCAGTTCCTTTAAATGGATTTGAATCTTCAAAATCACCTCTAGTAATATCAGTAGGTTGTTTGCTATAATTAGCTTTAAACGTACCAGCAATAATAGATGCGTTAATAGTAGCTAACAATGATCCAGTAAATACAAATGATCCAGTATATGTAGAAGTAATTGTTGAAAATGCTTGTACTGGTTTGATTTCAGTAGCGCCGGCATTGAATGTAAATGAACGTACTGCATATAAATCTGCATTTGTTGGTAGATTAGCAGTTAACATTACATATTGTGAAGATCCAGAATATGCAGAATCGCCATTTACTTGAGCTGCGGTAGGAGTAGAACCGGTAAGAGCAGTTACTGCTGAAGAAGTTTCGTTGATAGAATACCCAAAACGACCAGCTCCATAAAGACCGCCAGATGGATCACCAGTAGTCGTAGTAACACCGAACATGGAGTCATCTGCATTAGGAGAACCAAATGGATCGCCAGTACGGTTACTGTTATCGTTATCAAATCCAGGCTGAGCTGTACCATATTTAAAATCTAGATAGAAAATAAGTCCAGATGGCAAATTCATTGGTTGAACGCTTACGAATTCTTTAGCTGCAAATTCAGCAAAGATACGACGTACCAATGGAAGTGCTACACCAGCCCACTCTTCAGACCCTTGTGCTACACCCGTAGACGAAGCTTCTTTTACTAGTTGACGTGCTTGGTTTTCAAGCAATTGCGCCATTCCTGCTTTTTCAGTCTCTTTATAAAGACCTTCAAGCAATCCCGTTCTTTCCCATTTGTTAACCAAAGCTTTGGCTTGGTTACGTTGAACGAAATCATTTGTTTGTAATAAGTTTGAAATACTCATTTTTTCTTTTCCTTTTTTTTAATTAATTATAGCAATCCTGCTAATTTTTTCCATCTATCAGCGAAATCAAATCCTTCGTTCAAGATAGCATTGTTTGTTCTTGGTGCAGTGCTTGACACAGGTCGAGATGCATAAGATTCTTTAACAACACGCTTTTTTGTTGGACGTTTAAATGATTCTGCTAATGTTGTAAACACTAATTTAACTTCGCGAGTTGTGCCGGCGCGATCGAAGTTTTCAATCACTTTCATTTTTTGACCGTCGTTCAACTCAAAATTACGGAACAATTTGTTTGTGTAAAGAAGTTTTGCATTTAGAAGATTAACTTCATTGATAATTCCTTTAAGATGACGAACTGTACGATATGCTTCTTGAAGTTCTGCTACAGTTTCATCATGCACTTCTGCAGGAACAACTTCATCTGTGTCTACATCGCCAGATTCTATACCATCTTCTTCTCGAAGAATTGCTTCAATGATTTCATCGATGTTCATGTCGTCTTCATCATGGCCATTCATTCCATCATGAATCATTTCATCTTCTTCGCCTTCTTCACCTTCATAAACAGCTTTACGCTTTTTACCATAACTAGGTTTTCCGTTTCCTCTGCCAATACCAGAAGATTTTAATGATTCTGGAATCATCATCTCATCATCTTCCATTCCAGATTCCATTTCCTCTTCTCCGGTACCGCCTTCATACATACCTTTTGCTGCCATTGGATCTTCTAAATCTTGCTCTAATTCTCGAATAATTTGTTCTAGATTTAGTTCTTCATTATACTCACCTTCAGCTTCTTCATCTGACATTTCAGCGCCAGCTGCAGGTTGTTCTGTGCCAACTTCTGGTTGAGGTTCTTCTTCATCTTCAGCTCCTAACATTCCCTCTAGATCATAATCACCATCGTTATTAAAATCTAATCCAACATTAACTGAATCAGGCATACCCCCCATTGCATCTGCTTCAGCTCCGGCTTCGGCATCCATTGCTGGGTCTGCAGCTGCATCCGGCGCACCAGCAGCCATTGCAGGGTCTTCTTCATCTTCTAACTCTTCAGATAAACGAGCAGATAACATACTCTGAATTCTGGGAGCAAAAGCTTCTTGTAGTGCAATTTTTGCGTTTGCTAAAGCAGTTTCTTTAACAGCGTTAGCATCAGCAATTGCTTGTTTTAGCAAATCTGATTTTGCCATACTTTTTTCTCCTTTAATTTTTTTTTTGGAAGTAAGATTATTTGAAATCTTAATAGAATATAAATTTTATCAAACACTATATTATAGACTGAATAGCGTATTCTATAATATATATACAGTAAAATAAAAAACAGTAAAAAAGCCCTAACTTTTTTTGTCAGGGCTTAAAATTTGTTATAATTTAAAACTAATATTGCAAATCTTTTATATGCTGTATATACTTAGCTCGTTGTTTTAAATGTCGTTTTTGCACACTAGGTTTCACAAATTCTTTGTTATTTTTAATTGCATCTATTACACCAGAAAATTTTAATTTACGTTTCCATGTTTTTAATGCTAAGGTAAAATCATTGTTAACTACCTTTACTCCCATTGGTTGTCCTGGGACAATCATTTGATGTTGTTTTTGTTTTTTACTCATGTTATAACTATATATTGTTTTGTGTTGGATTTGATTTTTGCATTCTAACATTAAATCTAAAATGTTTGATTTCTGGCTTTTGAGCTATATAACCTTGAATACGTTGAGATTCTCGTGCCGGGTCTTCTCCTAATCTAAAATAAAAGTATCCAACTTTACCAGATGCGGAGATTGTATGTTTAATAATAGTAAAGCCTTTTTTCTGAGACCATTCTTTAATTTCATTTGCTACTGATTGTGCTTCTGCCGGATCGCGCAACACATATTCAACTCCACCTCGATAATCTGTAATATTATTAATAAGACGAGCTTCGTCAATATCATTGTTTTCTAATTTTACATTTAATCCCTGACCAGTTAATTGTTTTAATTTATCAGGTGGCGTTTCTTTAGGCATCGTAATACTTCCTTGTTGCGATGAAGGAGTAGTTTGTTCTCGCAATCCAAAATATTCTCGATACAGTTTTTTTAGTGTATTCATTATATTACCTTTAATATAAAAAAATAAGTTACATTGTCCAAATTATCCGACGTCGTAATATTTTCTAAGTCCTTCTGCAATATCTTCATATGCAGCTGCTAATCGCTCCTGAAGTTGACTCATTTCTTTTGCCGTAGATTCAAAAACTTTATAAGATTCATTTAAGCCTTTCATGTGTCGGTTCACTGTAATTTTATCAAACCACCCTTCATCTTGCACTGCAATATGATGTGCTTTTTCTACAATATCTCTAACACGTTCAGTTAAGTTTTGTAAATTACCTTTTCCGTATACGGATTCACCCATCGCAGAAAAATTTGCAACATCTTGTATAAATTGACGCTTTTCATCTTTTGATAATTTTTTTGGCTGATCATCGCCAATCATCATTTCTAAAATTCTTTTTAAGTTTGGTGTATCCATTATATTATATCCTGCATTTTCCATCTTCACATAAGATAGATGTAATTATACTATTTACTCGATCGTATTTGTTTTTTGGTTGTGTTACTGATTCATTCATTTTAGTAGGTCGCATAAACGCACCTTGTGTCGATGGATTAGAAACAAAATCCCAGCAAATTAATTCAAAATCTTCTTGCACTTCTACTACGCCCTCACTACGCAATTCTTTAACAGATCCTAAACCTCTAGATGAAATACCCAATGTAATTCCAGCTTTAAAAAGTTCTTTAAGAATCTTACCAGATGGCGTATCTAGAATTTGAACTGCCCCTTTTAAATCGTCACCTTCCCACCATATTTTTAAAACATTGTGTGAAACATTGTTTAAATTTACAACAGACGACTCTGGATGATCTAATTCACCCAATGCTCTGTTTTGACTAATATATTCGTGTTGATACCGTTTACATTCTCGTTCTAATATAGGTTTAGGATATATTCGTCCATTTTGATTTTTAGCACCTGCTCTTTGTAAAACTCCTTGCACTACAAAACCACCCGGTACGCCAAATGCAGCACCGTTTGATTCTTTTAAAGAACCAACAGGTTTGAATGGCATATATTCTAACATGAGTTGTTTTGACATTTTTTTATTCCCCTAATGATCTTACTCGTTCTGATATTTTAATTAATCGATTTGAAATTTCTGTTAATGCTTTTTGTGTTTTTGAACCATAGCCCGATGCTGCTATATTTGATTCTTTTTTTAATTTAGAGTTGTATTCTACTAGTTGCTCAATTTCCCGAAGACGTTTTGCTACTTCTTGTATAGTTCGTTTAACTTTCTGTTCAGGCGTTGTTTTTGCATCGTTGGTAGCAAACTTCCTATACGACTCTATAAGTTGTTCATATTTACCATCTAATGCTTCTGCTACACGATTTTTCTTAACACCGGACCAGTCATATTCAACTTCAAACTTCATAGGTTTATCTGCAGGATCATTGGTTGTTTTTGTAGATTTTGCTATTGGTTTAGATGGATAATCATACGTACGATGTTGCCATTTTCCCTCATCATCAGCAAATGGAAATTTATCCATATATTCTTCCTGATCAGATTCTGGTTTTTGATATCGCTCATCTTTATATGTATATGTTGGTGGTTTAGTAACAGATTCGTATTTTAATTTTTTATTTTTCCATTTACCTGGTGCTGAAAATGCAGCTGGAGTATTATATCCAGCAACTGCTCCTGTGGTTGACATTTCATCTAACTCTTCTTCACATTTACATTCATCTTTAGGTTGATCGCAAGATTCGCAACGTTCAGTAGATTCTAAATCTAAAAACTTTTTTTCTATTTCTTTAAGAAATGAATTCATCGTACCTCCTTAAGCTCTTTAACTAAATCAAAATAACGAAGAAGTGAAAGTATATGTGATTCTTTAATAGTCTTTAAATTTTCAACATTACATAACATTTCAGAAAGTTTTTGTACTTTAATCTTAACAACTCGATCATCAATTATTTTTGCAGATTCTGATAACTGTGTTTTTATTGATGGTATAACTTTTTGAACATAATCCCGTAACTGAGTAGTATCATTAACGCAAGTTATATATTTGTTTAAAAGATCTTTTTGTGATTCATTTAAACCTAAATACTTTTTATTGAATTTTTCTACTAGTATTTTATATGTTAATAAACGAACATCTTTAGGTTGTTTTTCAAATTTTTCTAAAACCACATCTTTAGTCGTATGTTGTTTTTCAACTAATAATCCGTTATCAATAATAACGTTTTTACATTCTAGTATCTGTTTAGGATTATCAGTTTCTTCATGTTCGAACAACATGTTAATTGATGCTAAAACTTTATAATCTGAAATATGAATTTTTGACATATTGTTAAAAACAAACTTTTCAGAAATTTCTTTAACTAGATTATATTTTTGTCGCTTTAACAATGAAAAATTAAGTTTTGCATGAGCTGATTTTATAGTACGAATAAAATCTAAAGCTTGTGCCTCACTTCTATACTGTTCTTTTAATAACGCGTTATATAATTGTAATTCTTTTGCTAGTTCGGTATTCCTACCGAAATATTTTTTAATAATATCGACAGTAATAGATTTGTTAGATGAGAGTGTTTCTGAAGTTAACTTCCGTACTAACATTTCAAACAAAATACCAGTATTTTTATATTTTGAATGTTTTAGTTTTTTCATAAAAGTACTTGCTCTATAATTTATAATAAATATGTTTGAACTTATAAAATATTGTTTTCATCTAACATTGTTCCAGCATCTGCGTCAGTTTCTGTGCTAGGTTTCAATGTTTCGGTTATAATATTCATCTTTGTAGGCTTCATTTTTCTTAAAATTTGTTCCGTAGCTACAGTTGATTGTCGATTACGATATCTAGGATCTGGTTGAAATGCCGTTTTTTGATTTTCTGGATTAAAATCTTGTTTTATTTGCTTGATACCCATTGGATCCCATCCGAATGCATTTTTATGTTGTCCGTACTTAATTCCTTCTTTTGGACGACCACCAACATCTTTATCTTCTACATCACTACTAGACATATGTATACTAGCTAAATCGTGTGGTGTTCCGAATGACATACCGGTTATTGTAGGATCATTTCCTTCTTGTTCAATTTGATTTTGTCGGAATCTTAATTTTAGATCTTCTATTACACTGCTGCGTTCTTGTAACCATTGTTCTTCTGACATATTGAATATGTATTCATATATGAATTTATCAGACAATAGTTTTGAATCTTTCATTGCGTTAGCTAAAGTCATTTTTTCATTCATTAACGCAACTTTTTGTTGATCGTATATAATGGATGGAGCTGTTAATTCTAATTCAAAATTAATTAAATCTTCACCATCAAATCCTTGAGCATATAAATGAACTACTGCAATTTTTGCTAATTCAGAAACAGCAATTTTTTGTATGCGTTCAATAGTTCTAGCAAATCTTACATCCATTGCCGCTAATGTAGTTTTTCCTTCTACGCCTTCATCATATCCTAAAAACGGTTTAGGTATTTTTAAAGCAGCCATCATTTTATGTTTAATATATTCAATGTCATCCATTCCAGTGAATGTCATACCAGGTAGTGTATCAATACTTGTTGTGGATTGTCCGCCCCGTACTGGTAAATAATAATCTTCAAGCATATTGTTAAGATTAAACTTGAGATTATAATTACCTGTATTAGGATCTACGTGTGGAATTTTTTTCATTTTATTGATAATGGTTTCCATGAATGAATCTACTTCATTTGGTGGAATGTTACCAATATCAATTTTAAAGATACGTTTTTCAGGCGCTCGCATAATACGATGTATCAACATCGCATCTTCCATCATCATTAGTTTTTGAAATTCCTTACGTGCGCCTTCCAACATGGAACGACCATATGGCAAAAAATTTGAATCTGACAACATTCGGAAATGTGCAATTTCAAACACATCATATGTTAATTGTTCAGATCCTACATTTTTAAATTTTATATCATATTCTCCAGTAGCTTCATTATATTCTTCCCAACGTTCAACTTCATAACTAGAAAATGGTCGAGCGTTAATAATTCCAATTCCTTCTGCGATATCTAATTTTAAAAAGAAATCACCATACTTAGTCATGTTACGTATCCATGACCACAGGTTAAAATCTATGTTTAAAATGTCATAGAATAAATTATAAAGTACTTTTTGTATTCGGGTGTTGCTAGTTCGTATTGTTAGAATATCTCCAAACTGATCTGCTAATGTAGATTCGTCTGAATATATGTCTAATGCTGAATTTATTATAGGATCTTTATCCATCATTTCATAATCTGCATATAACTGCATACGATTCTGATGCATATAGTAATTAGAATCATATCCGCCCATTCCGCCAACACGATGTTTATTAGATCCATGAAGTCGCGTATATCGGTCGGATACTTTGCTTTGTGCTAAGTTACCAACACTTTGTAATCTATTTGTATCTACAATCCGTAATTGATTTTTACCATAGGCTCTAACAATTACGTTGGTGCTAAATAAATTTTGTAAACGTTTTCTTAATGACGCCATATTTTCTTTTAATATAAATATAACTTGTTATAGAACCTGATGAAAAATTACTTGATTAACCAGGTTAAACTTTCATCACCATCTCCGGGATTCCAGGACCATCCGCTGTCTCTAGGATTTGATTTTCCAGTATAGATTACTGGATTTGTTTTTTGAAACTGTGAAAGTGCTCGCTTATTTAAGTCAATGCCTTGTTGTCGCAGACGTAATGCGGTATCGCGTAACCATAGTGCAATTGCAAATGACATTACTAAATCATCATTATATCCTTGTTGTGCTTGAGCTTTTCCATTGAGCCACACAAACACAAATAATTCTTGTATAAGACGACGACTACGAATAGTTGGAGTTTTTTGACGCATATACATTTCTAATGCAGATATCATTAATGGTCTAGTTCTAGTTGTAGTTGATACACCCGGCACCATTTGTGATTTATCTTTCATATCATATCCTTTTCGAAGTTGTACCGATTCATCAGTATATCCATCATCGCGATATGTATAATGTAAGTTTTGATATCCTCTATCTATTGCTGGCTGAATTGCTGCCCATCCTATATTTGCATTTTCTATTGCTAGTAATGCATTATTCCATTCTGACGCAACTGTTACTAACATGTTACCAAAATCGTTTGGAGCAAGTTTACCTTTATATTCAGCTACCTGTGTTACTGTTTCAACATCAAAAACATGAAATGCTGAGAAGTCAGTAGAATCACCTCGGGCAACGTCAGCAACTACTATATAATCTTTGGAATAATCTGGATACTCCCAAATCCAATATCCGTGATCAAATCCTCGTTTTTCAATTGGCTCTGTGCATTTCTCTTCATATTCTAAAAGTAACGGGCCATCGACGACAGTATGTCCGGAGCTTACAAAGTCACAATCACATTCTTGTGCAGCACCGCGTTCTCCTAGTAATTGTGTTTGTTCATCCCGCCATTGTTGATCGCGTTCTGGGTGCACTGTCCAATGCAGTTTAATTGTATGAAATCCGTTAATATTAGATTCAGCATCAGCCCATGTTTGATGAAACCAGTTACCAACACCATTTGGTGTAGATAAAACAATAGCACCTCCTCCGGTTGATAGTGTTGCTTGGGATGCTATCCATATTTCTTCTATGTTACGTATAAATGCAGCTTCATCTACTATTAATAATGATAATGCTTCTGATCGTGCTCCTGTTGTTGCAGATGAAACTGCTTTGATTTGTGAACCATTTTTAAATTTTAATGATAACTTGTTATCTGCATCAACCGTGCCTTTAAGCCAACTAGGTAAGTTTTCATGCATTACCCGTACCTTAGTAACTAGGTTTTTTGCTACTTCTTGTGTAGTTGCAATTACTAAAACATTGAAGTCTTCAGCAAACAACATACTCCATAATGCAAATCCAGCTGATAATGTAGAAATGCCTAACTGCCTAGATTTAAGTATAACATTGTAACGATTATCACGTAATTCTGCTAAAGATTTTTCTTGAAAATCATATAAATTAAATTTAATTTTACCACGTTTTGGATGTTGTATATAACAATAGTTACGCATAAAGAATACAGGATCTTTAGCACACATCATGTACTGTTGCTGTATTATTTGTTTTATGTTTGCTGGCTGTGCCATTTTATTTAAAATATTCGCTAATAATAGCTCCAGTAAACAAGGTAGTTAGAATTCCACTACCAAACCATATGGCTTTGTTATCATACCATTTTGGACGTAATCGTTTTTCTCGTTCAACATATAAATCTATGTTTGCGCGCAAAAGTTTTGTTTGTTCAATTTGATAAGAAGTTTGTATAGAATCTAACCGAATTATAAAATTTAATTCTTTTACCAATGCATCTTGTTTAGTAATAATTTGTTGATTGATATCATCTAACTCATATAGTGAATCAATTGTAAACAAAATATCTTGCATTTCCTGTTTCGTAAAACATGTATCTGGTACTGACTGTGAAAAACATGTTAATGGAAATAATAATATAACTAGTAATTTTTTCATTGTTGACCTTTTGGTTTTCTACCTCTACGTTTTGTTTTAGCAATAATGTCTTGTTTTAATTGAGCTGTATCTTCAACTACATCTGGTTTAATTTCTTCTCGTTGTTGTTTTAAATCATCAACTTGATCTTGAATTTGTTCTGCTGCTTGTTTAGCATCTTGTTTTTGATCTTCAATTGCATCAATCTTACCATCTAGTTTATCAATAGTTTGATTGTTAGTATCAATCTTTTTATCAGTTTTATCAATTTGTTTTTGATTGTATTTTTTTGATATAAATAAAATTCCAATAACCGTGCCGATGAATGCGAGTATCCATCCCCAATATTTTTTAATTGTTTGCATCTGATTTTGTTTCTCCGTTTAATTGTTTTAAAAACTTTTCTTTAAATAATTTAAATTGCGATTCAACTTTTTCTTCAAATTCTTCTGGGGTCATTTTTGCTGTCCACGATTCTAATTCTCCATCCGAATTAGTAACAAATTGCGATGCTTGTGTGTAAGCTTCTTTTAACATATTAACATCTTGTTCAGCTGAACGTAGCCAAGCTAAAGCATTTTCACGAATTTTAGTTTGCTCATATTCTTCATACTTGCCTTCTTTTTTAAGTTCATGTTCCATTTCAATAACACAATCAAAACACATTCCGTGTATCTTTTGCATTTTTATATCTAATGGATGTTTACCTAAACATGTACATGTTTCTTTGCGACAATTTGGAAATGAACGAAGTTCTTCTCGTACCGTTTGTAATACGTCACTTGATTTTGTTTTTTTGATACGAAATCCATCACGTTGTTCAATAACATATGTTATTCCGGTAGTTGTGTCAGTTTCTTCCCAGACATCCCCTATTTGATGTTTTTCGTTTTTCTTTGCAGTATCTTCTGCATCTGAAAATCCTACTGTTTTTTTATTTTGAAACTTGTGTTTGCCATCCAACATTTGTTGAATAGCTTTAATGTTTTGTAACTTTTTTGACATATTAATTATGTTTTATTTATGATTGTGTTTCAGTTTCAGACTCAGAATCAGATTCTTCTGAAGACTTCTTTGATTCTCCATCAGACTTTCCAATTGTACTAAGCTTACGTATAGCATATTGACGAAGTGCAATGTAAAAATTCTTTTCATCTTCCGGTTCATCTAAATCTTTAGTAGTGCTTTTAAATATTCTAGCTAAAAATTTAATTTTACCATGTAGTCCTTCTTTTGATAATTTATCTACCGTTAGTCGAACAGCCTTATCTTCTGCCTCTTCTGGGGACTCTTCTTTTTCTGCAGAATCACCGGTGGCTGAGGCAGCTGGTGTTGTTGCTGGCGTTGTTGCAGCAGGAGTAGCTGTTGTTGCAGCGGGGGCAGCGGGTGCCGCTCCTCCAGCGGGTGGTGTTGCTGATGTGTCAGCTGGTGGTGTCGCGGATGCATCTGCAGGTGGAGTTGCAGCAGCGGCGTCTGCAGGCGGGGTGGCAGCTGCAGCGTCTGTAGGTGGAGTTTCTTCTTCTTCTGCTGGCGGAGTGGCAGCAGGTGCGGCTTGTTCTAAAATATAAATTGCAATTTTTCTACGAACATATTCTCTAACTAATCGTTCTTTTTGTTCTCTAGTTAAATTTTCTATTTTATCTTTTAAAACATCTTTAGTTTCTTTTTCTTCTGTGTCTTGTCGTTTTTTTAGTCGCTTTGCTGCAACTTTAGGATCATAGTCTCCATCTTCAATATCTTTGTATAAACGATCATCATCATTATATTTTGGAAACAATTTACCATCATCTTGTACAGCTTTATCTGTTTTCCTCAAGACGTTTAATTGCTTGTCTCCAGTAGATTTTGGATTCAATCCACCTTGTTTATCGTCGTGTGTATAATCTTTAAGATCTTTACGCGTTGTTAGTTTTCTTGATTTTTCTAAATCTTTTGGTGCTTTGTATTTGCTTTTATGTTTTTGAGCCATAGTTAAAAATCCTACTATTTATAATAAATATCAGCGTGCGTATTTTAATACTCCTAATATTTGATTTACTGGTGCAAATGCTCCTGTCATTTTATATGTATGTCCGTGATATGTAAATACCAAGCCTTCTGACGGTACAATTGCATCAAAGCCTCCTAGTTTTTCTATACGACTTAATTGGATTGTTAACTGACGAAGTGTATTTTCATCGTTTTTTGTTTGCAAATCTTTAATTAACTGAGCTAATTCAGTTTTAATAGTTTGAACTGTATTGTTTGGATTTGCTGCCAAATAATTAGTTGCATTCTGTAAAACTAATACGCCTAATCTTAAAAAGATTGATTCGAATGGTTCTAAATTTTGTTTTTTATATATCTTTACATCTTTTTTATCAAAGTCTTGTACCCATGTTAAAAATTCAGGATTATCAATCATTTTCTTTAAAGCTGTAAGATTTAATGTTTTGTCATCCATTGCCCAACGATATGTTAATGCTGTTAAAACTTCGTGTGGAATGTCGTAATTAGTTTGTTTAGCTTTTTTCATGATAACGTCTCTCCACCATGATTTATGATAATCACTTAATGGATCGGTATCTTTCAAATAAAACTGTTGTTGTAATATTTTTAATTCATTGAAAAATGCTGCTTGTTGATCTTCAAAGTCATAAACTTGACCTAATTTAATTTTTTGTGGAGGAATAAATGAAAATGTGTTTTGCATATGTGCATTTGCATCTTCGATTATTTTTTGCATTAATGCTCCGCCGGTTAAATCAGTTTCTACTACCGTACCTTTTTCATCATATTCAACCAAATTATGAAACTGTAGATGAGCTTTATCATATGCAATTACATTTCTAGTTGCTGGATAAATAATTTCCATGTTAGCAAATACACGTCCATTTTTAAAAACTCTTTGCAATTCATCAGGTGCAACTTTTTGTAATGCTGCGGTAACATCTTGTGACATTTCCCGAAATGCATCTACAACTAATTTATATCCTTCCGATGCATCGGCTCCATTTTTCTGTACCGATTCTTGATACTTCCTCTCAAAATCTGCAACTAATTGTTCTGGATTCATTGGATTAATAATTGTGCCTTTATTTCTTGCAAATCCAGGCTGTCCGTCTTTCCATGTTACAAATATATTTTGTCCATCAGTTTTTTCAGTTACAGCTTGTTCAATATCTAAACGACCTTCTAATGCTCTAGAAATTATTTCACGTACATCGTTAAATGTTAATCCGTGATCATCCCATGGGTGTGCCATATGTCCTGCAGCGCCACCTTCTGTTAATACATTTCCAGTACGTAATGCAGATTCAATTGTATATAGTACATCTGACGGATCATTGGATTGCCATCTGCGTCTTTGTTTTTTAATAGTTCTAGGAATCAATCTAATTTTTCGGCCGTCCCATTTTAACATGAATGGCATATGTATAGGCACATCAAATTGATAATCAGATGCTACTGCAGTATTTTTATTTTGATCTACTTGATTTCTAATATCTTCCCCATATTCATCTGCAAGTTCTTCAAAAAATTCAGTTAATTCATCTGTGTATATAGGAGCTTCATTTCTAGGATCATTTAAACGATCTATAAAATGTGTAAATTTACCTTGAAAGTCTACATCAATTCCGAACTCTCGAAAGAATCCGTCAACTGCTTGTTCAATTGTAGATAATTCATCTCTTGTTATATAATTTTCTCGTATAATATTTTCTAAAAGTTTTGCACCTACCACTGTTTTTTGAAAATCATCAAAATCATATACAAATTCGCGACCTCGATTTTTTTCTAGAAAGGTTCTTAGTTTTTGTATTTTTGCAGAATGTCGTTTTTTTTCTGCAGGAAACATCATTGATTCTAAAACATTGTTAACATCATCTTGCAATGAATTTACCCACCACTCTTTAGTAAACAATGATTCTTGCATACCCTTTAAAGTTTGCCAAGCATTTTTTACTTTTGCATCTGCATATTGCGGATATGATAATCGGAATGTTTCATAATCTCCGGATTGTAATGCTGCCCGGACATCGGTTGCAGAAACAGGTCGGCCATCTGGATATGACAGCGGATCTACATTTATATTGCTTAATTCGTTGTCAGCAATGTCAACTTTTGCTTTTATAGTACGACCAGACTTATCTCCAATAGTTGAATATTTTAAAACATTTGGACCAAAGTCTAATGATCTTGAATAATCATCTCCTTTTTGAGAAGCAGCCATTGCAAATTTACCTTCAGCTTCGTCTGGCAATGCAAACAAATATTCGTATGCAGCCATGATAGGAGAATTAAATTGCGTAGGCTGTATTTCAATATTTGGATTATCATTTAGTATATTGAAAATTTCAATAGTTTTATCTCGGCTAATCCCGTCCCGTTCTTTAGGGCCAATTAACATGATTACTCGATCAACCATTGGGTGTTGTGCATATCTATTAGCTAATTCTAAATGTGCTCCAGTTAATGGTTTAAATCCTCCAGGAAATAATACTGTTATTTTATCCATTATATATTTTCTTTTATATAAATATTAATCTAATTGTGTCCACGCGCCATTCAAATAACAATATATATGTTCTGTACCTGCAGATGCCGAAACTTTTAATATTCCAGTTGATCCGATTGTAGTTGCCGATGATAATGGAATTTGTATTCCAGAATAAAATTGAGGTGTAACTGTGTCATAACTACTAACTGTTTGTATTTTCCAATCTAAAGCACTTTGTGCTAAAAACACACGATTACCAGTATTTACTTTAAATACATTAGTATATGATGACCCACTTACAGTATAAGTAGTAAATGCTGGATATATCCAATCATCGGTGTCTGATGATATGCGCGCATCCGGAGCATTACCAGCTCCCGTTGTGCCTAAATCTGAAGCATTACGTGCTAAATACAGCGGCTGTGTTGTTGTCGATGATTCTATAACAATAAATGTTGCATATTGTTGCCAAAGTGCATATGATACATTATGTAAATTAATTGCACCAATTGGATATTGTAAATTAGTTGCTTCTATACGAATAAACATGGCTGGACCATTTCCTGCTAGAAGTGGATCATATGATCCTGTTAAATTTAATGCATAATATGTGTTTCCACTAAATGTATATGTAGATAAATTATTTCTAGTATTATCAATTTTAACTACACGAAATTGATATAAATCTGCTAAATTAACTCCTCTAAATTCACCATCAGATGCCGTAACATTACCTTGTGCATCTAGATGAAAATTAGATGCTGAAATTTCAACATTACCAGCAGCACCGCTAATAAATGTAGAATTGTTTCCGAAAAAGAATTTATTAGTCCGAACATCAATTTCACTGTCTGTGGTACTATATCTAAAATAACTAGAAGTATTTGCATATAATTCTAATCCAACGCCGCTATATGGCACTCCTCCTTTAGTTCCCAAAGATCCAGATAATGCAGATCCTGACCATATTAAAAATCCAGGAAAGCCGGCAGCAAATCCTTCATATCCTAATGATCTAATAAATCCGGTGTTTTTATACCCGCTAATTGCTACGCCGCTTTCTAAAGAATCAGCAACATATAAAGAACCAGTAAGCATTGAATAATCACCATCGATGTATCTGTTACCACCTTCCCAGTTTTTATTATACACATAACTTATTTGTTTGCTACGTTCACCAGCAACGTTGTAATATTCTGCTTTAAATGTTAGTTGGTTGTCTGATTTATGTGCTGTGGGTACTAAGGTACGTAGTCTGGTGTAATTAGGAGAATATCCAGAATCATTATCAGTAGTAGTTCGTATATCCGATACTTGCCATGTTCCAGATTCTACTACTAATAATAATACTCCATAGCCTTCTTTATCTGTTTCAAAACTAAAAACTTGATCATCAAATCTTTGAGTCGTAGAATCAACACGCAATTCGCCAATTCGTTTTCCTAGTTTAACAGGTAGTTCTTGATTAAAAAAATCGGTAGTATCAAAATCAAAAGCACTTCCGGATAAATACAGAGATAATACCGGTTGTGCTGACCCAGATTGCGTGCCTACCGCATCAATAGTAATTTTATATTCCGAATTTGCTATAAAAAAGCCTTGATATGCAGATTTTATTTTTGCTATGCTTACTGCTCTAGTAGCAGAAATATCTGCATTGTTTTGAATCAACATGGAATTGTTTAATGATGAAGTTGTCCACGTCAATATAGGAGCGGTAATACTTGTCGATCCGTTATATGCAACTCCTTCCCAATATGTGTTGATAACACTTTGTGTAGTAAACAATCCAACACTTTCATCAGGATATAATGATGCCGTATTTGATACAAATATTTCAGTTTCATCTAATTCAACATCATTTAATAGTTCCCACGTACCAACTGTACCATTGTTATTCATAAACAATTTAACTCTAGATACATCGCCTGTTGCTGGTTCTAAATTTTTAATTTGAACTAATGCAAATGATTCTGAATTTTGTGTCGGCGTATATATTGGAGAAGCTTCATATGTTAAACTATATGCAGATGCATCAAAATTTGTATAAGTATGTTGAGATATGCTCTGGCTACTATACGCCGTATATTCTGTATCTAACAATGCTATGGTTGGCGTTAATATCTTTTTTATCGTAGATATATATGCTGTTGTAGCAATAGGATATGACGGTGTAGGAGTAGGATTTGTTGGTGATGAAATAGTAACAGTGCCTGTAGACATATCTGATATGAATACGCCTCCGGTTAATTCTATAGCTGGTTGATTATTATATAAGAAATATTTTATAGTGCCTGTTGTGTATGTAGGAAATTGCGATGATGAGTAAGTTCTATTTAATTGAACTCCTACTTGTTCTGTAATAACAAGATCCGGTAATTGTTCAAATATTATTTCAGATGTGTTTGAAACATTTGGATTAACCGGTACTGTTCTACTCCATTTAACATTAGTGCGTCCTTGCCATTCGGCAGGAACATTGATAGCTTCACCAGTTAATGTAATGGTACAATCGCCAGGCGATGTTTCTTCATACACGTAAATTGCAATTACCCGAGACTTGTCATCATCAATATAATTTACAACTTCATGATAAATAGGATTACCATTATAATCTAAAACTTCAATGTTTAAATAACTACCTGGTTTTAAACTAATGTCATTGCCGCGTATTTTAAATAAATTTTTACCAGCAGTTAGCCTAACAGGAAATTCAGATATTTGAAAATAATCAGGCGACGTTAGTGACGTATCTGTAAACCAAACGGTTGTATATTGTAAACCTTTATAAACAGTTTCTTTGCGTTTCATCCACTGATAATCTTTTTATATAAATATCAGTTATGTTGAATCTGGCTGTATCCGGCAATTTTATTTACTTCAATTAAATTGTCAACCATATCCCGCATCGAATCAACGTGTGATATAATTACTGAAAAATCAAATTTAATTCTAAAATAATCAAACAAATTAACTACTGCCGAAATATGTTCTGCATCTAAACTTCCCCAACCTTCATCGATTGCAATAAAATTAGGACGAGGCAATGCCGACACATTGATAAGTGCTATACGTATTGCTAATGAAGAAATAAATCTTTCCATCCCGCTAGTTAATTCTAATGGCCAAAAATTATCTTCATCATAAATAATATATCCATTGATATTTTTACCATCACTTTGAAGCACCATGTTAAAATCTACAACTTGATTCAAAACATTGTTTATTTCAGTTTCAATCTTTGGCATAGCTTTCGATATCAATTCATACGGAATACCATCACGCTTTACTGTTTGTAGATAATATTCATATGCTTTGTATTCTGTTTCCAATTGTTGATATGATTCTAATTGTGTCAATGCAGCAGCTTTATTTGTTTTTGCTACTTCTATTGCACCAAACAATGATTTAATTGTATCTTGTGTAGATTTTATTTTTTCTGTGTATGTTTCAATATTGCTTTTACACGTTGCAATCTTAGAATCAACTTGTTGATTGTGAATTATTGCAGTTGCATTTTGATGAAATAATTCTTGCCGTTCCAAACATGTTTCTAATTCAGACTCTTTAGTTTGCAATTCATTTTCTATGATTTGAAGTTGTAATTCTAATTTTTCAATTGCACTCTGATTGTTTTGTAAATAAGTTTTCAATGTA
>Ga0315901_10004327_pt1 | contig 17748 bp, 15 predicted proteins | sample LakEriMetagenome_10_FD_203761 | JGI IMG/M metagenome (GOLD analysis project Ga0315901, IMG submission 203761) | Freshwater fungal communities from buoy surface, Lake Erie, Ohio, United States - Buoy 2 MA116 | ecosystem: Environmental > Aquatic > Freshwater > Lake | place: USA: Lake Erie, Ohio...
GAATGGTCTTGAATCTTAATTAATTCTTCTTCGTTCAACGCAGGAAAGAGACGCCTGAGAGTAAACGTTCCCTTTTGTTTCTTTTCCATCACATCTCCGCCGGAAGTAATCGACCCAAATCTTCATCAATGGTGTCGCGTGATAAATCAATACCAACATTAGGACGCGAGCTCGTTCCATTCACCAGTGCACAAAACGCCACCCAATCACCGTCCTTGAGCCGACTGTACCCTGCTAATCCGACCGCGTCATGTGGCTCGCTCAAAGTTCCCGTCTTTGCCCTGAGTCTGTCACGAAGGTGCCTATTTTGCTCAGATTGAAAGCGTTTCCTCACTGTTCCTTCTGCCCCTGGAACAGGCAAAGCACTAACAAAAGCAGGAAACTCACGCGTATTCATGTACATCCTATGCAATACAGCAACCACATCACGAGCCGATAACTTGTTTTCATGAGTAAGCCCGCTGCCAGAACGCATAACAATGCCACTGGAACTTGACCTATATGTGGCCGGTGCACTTTTCAAAACCTGGGCCATGAATTTCTCGAGCTCCTCAGCACCCCCCTCGAGTGTCCCACCGAATTTTCTTTTTTCACCTAAATCCAATTGAATAGTCATCATATCAGCAATAAAATTATTACTGACTTTGAAAAGACCCAAGAGTTGCCACGAAAGGGGAAAACCATCGACACTCGCCACAGGACGATCTGAGCCTGCCCGCGGAGTGCGTTCAATCCTAATCCCTCGGGCAATCTGAACTCCCTCTTTTTCGAGGAAGGCCTTCAAAACTGAGCCCGCGTATTGATCGGCATCCGAGACCGAACGATAAATCCTTGCAGGCCAAGACATTCGCCCTATCTGCCCATTGGCCGTAAACACATCCTGCGCTCCGGAGCGCGTGCGCGTTACCGAAACACGAGAGATTTCTCCTTCATTCGTTTTCACCGCCCCCTGAATTTTGGTCGTTTCGAGATTGTAGGGTTCCAAAGCGACACGAGCACTGGAACCTCGGGTTTCTCCGGGACTGACAACAACTCCCATCACGCTAAAATTCACCGCTGCAGCAGACAGAGGACTGTCATACGCGTGCCGGCTGCGGCGATTCGCCAATTTTCGGTCAAGGTCTGGTTCGATGTCTCCAAAGCGGGATGTATTGATCACCAGCTGCCCCTCAACACGGCGAATTCCGGCGCGGGCGACGTCGGTTGTCAAAAACCACAATTTCTCATTGGTCAACGATGGATCTCCGGCCCCTTCGAAGATCAGATCTCCCTTCAAGACCCCATTTTTTACAGGGCCAGACGCATAAAAGCGCGACTCAATCACGTGCTCACTTCCAAAACGCTCAAGCGCAGCCGCAGCGAGAACAACCTTTGAAACAGAGGCCGGTGTTAAACGTGAGTCGGGATTTAACTCACCCAAAACCTCCCCAGTGCGCAAATTCACAGCAAATCCAGACGCTGTTCCGCCACTCGCAATGAGTGATCTCAAACCTTCAAAACCTCTCTTGGACTGAGCAACCGCCGGCATCGTCGTGGCAATCGACAGAAGCAGCATGGACAAAGCACAATTTCTGATTATTGTGACCCGGGGTGATGACATCCTTTTCACCTTTCTTGTTTCCGAGACTCTTTTTCAGTGAAGGTACAGAAGATGGCGACAAATCCCAAGGGACCGCTCAAAAATCCTCCGGCCGTACCGCCGACACACCAGACTCTTTTTCAAACTTTGTTAGAGCTCATTCGAGTGACCAGCACGAATCTCCCTCCCGACGTCAGAACGTCGGTCGTTTCAGGATTGGAAAAAGAAAAGTCAGGCAGTGCGGGCGAATACGCGATGAAAGTCATCCAGCGTAACATCGACATTGCATGCGGAGTGAGTCAGCCACTCTGTCAGGATACAGGCAGCATTTTATTTTTCGTGAAGACTCCCGTGGGCTACGACCAAATCACCTTTTCAGAAGTAGCGGAAGCCGCTGTGGCCCGAGCTACCGAACTTGGATACCTCAGACAAAATTCAGTCGACAGTATCACGGGTCAAAACAGTGGTAACAACCTGGGCCCTGGCACGCCCACCTTTTACTTCGAGCAACATCGTGCCGATCACCTCGATATTCGCCTGACACTCAAGGGAGGTGGATGCGAAAATGTGGGCGCCCAGTACAGTTTGCCGGACAATCGGCTCGGTGCAGGCCGTGACATTGAAGGAGTGCGCAAGGTCGTTCTTGATGCTGTGTTTCAGGCCCAAGGAAAAGGATGCGGCCCCGGCATACTTGGAGTTGTGATTGGTGGCGACCGCAGCACTGGCTATTCTTATTCAAAGAAAATGTTCCTGCGGCCGCTCGACGATGAAAATCCCGATCCACGCCTTGCAGAACTCGAAAATCGCATTTTGAAGGAAGCTAATTCACTTGGCATTGGGCCTATGGGATTTGGCGGCAATACAACACTTCTTGGTGTAAAAATTTCGGCACTTAACCGCCTTCCGGCCAGCTTTTACGTCACAGTGTCATACATGTGTTGGGCTTTCAGACGACAAGGCATCAAAACATTACCCGACGGCACAATTCAGGGGTGGATCTATCAATGAAACAAATCAAACTCACTCTCCCGATCACCGACGAACAAGTTCGCTCGCTGAACGTCGGAGATATGGTTTTACTCAGCGGCGTTCTTTTTACTGGACGAGATGCTGTCCATAAGCATCTGTATGAAGGTAAAAGTATTCCAGTCGACATCAGCGGTTCTGCAATCTATCACTGCGGACCCGTGGTAGTGAAATCAAATACCGGCGAATGGAGTGTGCGCGCCGCAGGCCCGACAACCAGTTCTCGTGAGGAGCCCTACCAAGCCACGGTTATCGAAAAGTATGGTATTCGCGCCGTCATTGGCAAAGGTGGAATGGGACTCAAAACTCTCAACGCTTGCCGCGATTTTGGTTGTGTTTATCTTCACGCCGTCGGCGGTGCTGCTCAAGTGCTCGCCGAAACTGTAAAAAAGGTGCGTGGAGTGTCCATGCTCGAAGAATTCGGATCGCCTGAGGCCATTTGGGAACTGGAGGTTGTTGATTTTCCGGCACTCGTCACGATTGATGCGCATGGTCATAGCCTGCACGCAGATGTTGCAGCTTCGAGCGAAGGAAAACTAAAAGAGCTGATTGGCCCCGAGAAACAAAAATAATGAACACCTAAAAGGTAAGATTTATTTCAAACAATAATCCAGTAAAAAAAGGATTTACAGATGGAAAATGTTGTCATTATTGGTTCAGGGCCAGCAGGACTCACCGCTGGAATTTACACATCGCGAGCAGCTCTGAATCCATTATTGATTGCAGGTTTGCAGCCGGGTGGTCAGCTTACGACAACCAGTATTGTTGAAAATTGGCCAGGAACACCGGAAGGTGTTGATGGCAATAAATTAATGCAGGACATGCGTGCTCAGGCTGAAAAGTACGGGACACGTATTATTCATGGAACAGTCATGAAATTAGAAACAATGCGCGGCGGATTCCGCATTGAAACTGACTCTACTGCGATTGAAACAAAAGCTGTGATTGTTGCGACCGGGGCAAGCGCCATTACTCTGCCATTGCCCAATAAAGACAAGCTCATGGGCTACGGTTTGTCGACCTGCGCCGTCTGTGATGGATTTTTTTACCGCAACAAAGATGTTGCTGTTGTGGGTGGCGGCGACAGTGCCATGGAGGAAGCACATTATCTTGCGAAGCTGGCGGCCAACGTCACGCTCATCCACCGTCGTGATAAATTCCGCGCAAGCAAAGCTATGCAAGACAAGATCTTCAACAATCCAAAAATAAAAATCATCTGGAACACTGAGGTGATTGACACCCTGTCAGACAACAGCGGTCTGACAGGAATTATCATGAAGAATATGAATGGAGAATCTAGCCAGCTGAGGGTCGACGGCTTATTTATGGCCATCGGCCACACCCCCAACACGGCGTTTTTGCGCGGCATCGTCGATCTCGATCCGCAAGGATACGTCCTCTGCAAACCAGCCAGCACAGCCACAAACATTGCAGGAATATTTGCGGCGGGTGACGTGGAAGACAATAGGTTCAGGCAGGCCATTACATCAGCCGGTAGAGGCTGTCAGGCAGCGCTTGAGACGGAACGATTTCTTGAAGGTCACGCTCATTGAGGGCGAGAGGGCTTTGACTTGGGATCATAAAGCCCCTCACAAAGTTGCTTTAAATCAGCGTCTCGAATGTCTGTACAGAAGCGCCGCGTGTTTTGAACGTGGCTATAACAAAGAAACTCCAAATTTGTGTCCTCAATTTCAAAACACGCAATAGGAGACTTCTGTTGCAGCGCATAACACAAATTCAAAAATCGCATGTCTGTCAATTGTTCACAGCTATCTGGCGTTTTGGAGAGACTGCCGATGCAGACGCCATGCCAGTTACCGTCTTTGATTTGCTCACAGCCCTTGATTCTTTTTGATTTGGCCGCGACGCAAAATGCCTGCAAATCTAGACTTCCGATCGCCGAACACCCCGGGTCAAGCGGCTGTCCCACAGGATCTTCATGAGCGACGGCCGTCATTGCTAATCCCCAAACTGAGCAAAAAATGGATGCCAACTTAAAGATTCTCTTCATGTGTGAAGTACCTCCTTCAAGCAGACTACCCCGCTGATGCAAAGTCACAAGGATGAATCCGTAGAACCTCACCACAGTTGATCGGAAGAGAATCTTCTGTAGCCCTTAAAACACGTCCGTTGGAACGTCAGGAGCCCACGCCAAAATCAACTCGCGTTGACCGACAGAGCAAAGCCGAACGGGGAGCGAGGATGAATTCGCATTTAAATAGAGCACTATACCTTGAAGGGTCCTAGGACCTGCAGAAACGACCAGAAAGTAACGCACGTAGGTACAAATCTGGGACTGCGATTCACGTCCTCTGATTCGTGATTCGCAAATTTCAGCTGTTCTCCAAAGGTTTCTTATTTGGTGAGGGCGCATCAAAGTTCGGAGCCTGCGCTCCTCAAACAACTCAAGAAAGTGTTCCACCGTTCGCACGCGCGCTGTTTTGATTTCAGAAACACAAATATCAATTCTCCTCGACCTAGGCTTTTGCCGGCGAACAAAGAGTCGATCAATCTCCCCTCCGGGTATACGCCAGTTCACCGCCTGACACTCCCAACCCAAATGAGTCAGCCAGCTCTCCACACTTTTTTCTCCCAATCGTCCCATGCGAGTGCTCAATGCGAGTCCCCTCCTTTTTTCCAAATTAAAAAATTTAAATGTTCGAGAGTGGAGTCGATCGATGAAATGAAACTCAAAAAACCGCAACAGTCGTGCGCAATGCCTGAAAATTTCCCTTCAAACATTGTCACCTAAAATTTTTTAGTGCATCGGTTGACCCCGTTCATTAGGAATGATATCAAGGCGGTCCATTCGTAATAGCCGGCAGCGAGCGACCACAGGGCACATGTTGACAACCTGTGGATAAATGCTTTTTTGGCGTGCAACAGCGTCTTCTCAATACCTCAGGATAAATAAATATTTTAGTTGTTTTTTGATTTTTTTAGAAACAAAAGCAAGTTGTGGATAACTTCGCTCAACCCCGCAGGACACTCCCATTATGACAAGCCTGTCACTCCTTCACCCGAGTCAACTAACACCCGATTTTCATGCAAAAATCCTCCTCGACCTACAAAATGCTTGTCAGACTTTCAACCAATCATTCAACCCCAAACGAGCACTGCAAGTGCGTGACTTTTGGTTCTACATTGAAGACGGTCAAACGGTCGTTGATCTTTTCGTCGAGCCTCTAACAAATGACTCCGCAGCTAAACCTTTTCCAGCCCCCGAAGAGGCGGTGAGCTTGGACGAGTGCTTCCCCTTTCATCAATTTTTACTGGAGGACGGAGTTCTGGACGTCTTTGACGACTCAGTCGGCGTCCGGGTTGGCTCTCTCGGACTAGAGCCACCCCTACGAACGGTCGCTCATTTTAAGTCTGCTCAAAGCCATTTAGTGACCTTCAAAACATGGACAAAACGACAAGGCCGCGATAGGTTCACAGGGTCTTTGGACGAGATTAAAGTCAACGACTCCGCTCCCTCGCTTGTTCTGCGAGAGGGAACTGAAGTGATTGAAGTTCCCCTTTCAGCCGTCAAGTTTGCTCAGGTCCTCCTTGAAAAACCTAAGGCAGCCCAAGCAAACGCGCCGAAAAAATCGAGGCGCGGCTGAAGTTTGTCTTGTCCATGGCATATATTTTTTCGAAGGTTCGGTAAGGCTTTTTTCAAAAGTGGGTGACAACCGAGTGAGCTGGGGGTATAGCGCCCGTGCGAAACCCGGAAGACTCCCCGTTGCTGAGGATGGGACATGCAAATTGATCTTAAGCGAGTGATTGAGGCAGTAGGCAAGGAAAAGAATATCGATCGCGAGCTGCTTATTGCAGCTCTCAAGGATGCGATTATTACAGCTGCCAAGAAATTCTTTGGAGACTGCGTCTTTGAAGCCAAATTCAACGAAGAAACTGAAGAAGTCGAGTTACTGCGCTTTCGAGTGGTTGTTCCTGATGAGCAGTTTTCAAACCAACTGCGCGAGATAAGCTTTACCGAAGCTCAAGCGATGGATGAATCTCTGCAAATTGGTGACGAGGTTGGAGAAGCCCTGCCAACCGAACAACTAGGCCGCATTGCCGCGCAAGCGGCAAAGCAGGTGATTGTTCAAAAAATGCAGGAAGCCGAAAAGGAAAAAATCGTCCGCGACTTCCGCGATCGCAAAACCCAACTCGTAACAGGGCAAGTCAAACGTTATGACAAGCAGGACCTGATTATCGACCTTGGCTCTTGTGAAGGCGTTTTGCCTATGCGCGAGCAAATCCCTGGTGAAAAATTCAAGCTCCGCGACAAGATTACTAGTTACGTTTTGGATGTAAAAAAATCGACACGCGGACCTCAGGTCATTCTGAGTAGAGCTCATCCTGAAATGCTTGTCCGTTTGTTTGAACAAGAAGTGACTGAAATTGCCGAAGGTATCGTTGTAATTCAAAGTGCAGCTCGCGATCCGGGAAGTCGCTCAAAGATCGCTGTTTACAGCACCGAACAATCGGTTGATCCCGTGGGCGCCTGCGTTGGCGTCAAGGGCTCTCGGGTGCAAATGGTCGTGCAGGAACTGCGTGGTGAAAAAATCGACATCATTCCTTATGACCGCGATCCAGCCCGTTTTGTCTGCAACGCCCTTGCCCCTGCAGAAGTTTCGAAAGTGATCGTAAATGAGCGCGTTCATACAATGGAAGTTATTGTGCCTGATGACCATTTGTCGCTTGCCATCGGTCGACGCGGTCAGAATGTTCGCTTGGCAGCCCAGCTCACAGGCTGGAAGGTTGATATCCGCTCAGAAAGCAAAATGCGCGAGCTGGTGCAGGAGTACAAAACCGTTCTTTCGCAAATCCCTTCGTTGGGAGAGATGCGCGCAGAAATTCTGGTAAATGAAGGATACAAAGATCCAACTGATGTCGCCCGCATGGAATCCAAAACCTTGAGTAAACTTCTTCGTCTCACACCCGAAGAAGCGGAGACCGTCATTGCTGGCGCAAAAGAACTGGCAGATAAAATTGCTGCCAGCAAAAAGACCGAATTGGATGTCGAATCAGAACTTGACGTCTTGGATTTGAGCGGAGCAATTGGTGGAACTCAATTTGATGCAGCGGCCGAAGCATCTGCTTTGGAGGACTTGGTTGCCAAGTCCCGACCTGCTGCTCAGCTTGATCCTGACAAAGTTGATCCTCATCTCGTACCAAGTGAAATCTTACATTACTGGATGAAGCTCCGGGGTGTTGGAGAATACACAGCGGCAGTTCTTCATACGGCTGGATTCAATGATTACTCGGCCGTTGCTCAGTCAACTCCTGAAGACATCGCGGTCCGCACTGGTTTGCCTCACAAGTTCTCAGGAAAGATACATGCTGAAACTGCCAAAATTATTGGAAACTGATCCGCGTGCAGCAAAGATAAATGCACGACTTGCCCAAAATCTGAACCCACTTTGGGCGGATGGACGTTTGAGAGTCATAAATCTTGACCTGAATCCATCACTGGAGAAGGCGCTTTGGGTAGCGCGCCGGGCCGGACATCTGCGCGGGGGCCTGGAAAATATTGAATCAAACCTCCGACGCGAACAGCAAGGACTCGATTCACTCAAGAAGCGCCATCTAGCGCAAGATGCTGCGCGAATGAGCCGCATCTTGATTATGAGTTCAGATGGCTCGGAGAGATTCTATCGACATTGCGAAGCATTGCTATCAGCCCATGCGGATCGACTGGTTGGTATTCGCCTCAACGTGAACAGCCAGGCTCTTGGGCAAAAATTCTTTGGTAAAGACGCACAAGTCAAAGCTGTCTTGGTTGCACACAAAGATTTCGTAATCAGGGTACTCGAATCCCTAGCTGATTCCTAAGAAAGCTGTTAAGGGACGAGTGGTTTTCGAAAAATCGGGACTCCATTTAATGGATGGAGTTTTTTGGGGAGCGGAGTTGGATGAGCCGTCTGAGGGTCTTGGATATCGCAAAAGAGCTTAAGCTCGATACAAAAACAGTTCTTACGAAGTTGCAGGACTTGGGAATTCAAGTCAAAAATCACTTCAATGCGATTTCTGATCTCGAAGCTGACAAGCTGCGTTCGTATGTACGGTCCGGAAAAAATCCGGAAAAAGAGGCTGCAGCCAAGCCCGCAAGTAAGATGGTTATTCGCCGTCGAACAGACTCTGCAACTGAAGCACCTGCGGTCGAGGCAGCACCAGCGAGTGAAGGGACGGAGCCCGTCCATGCAGCGTCACCAGAACCAGCGGCCCTCAAGGCAGAGTCAGATTCACTTGCTCAGCAAGCGCCCCCATCAACTGTGACGGAGTTGCAATCAGACCGAAAACAGCCAGCCGACGAAACCTTGCAGACGCAAAAAGCGACGATTCCTGAAACAAATACAGTTTCCGATGTTGCGGCAACCGCAGTGCAACAAACCTCTACAAATGAAAAATCATCCTCGACAGCAAGCGTTGATCAAGCAGCGCAAAGGACTCCAATGAGCAGCTCTGCACCCGCCGCCCCAACAACCACGGGAGCGACGATCGTGCGTTCGGCTACGCCGTCCGTGAGCGCAACAATTATTCGGCGTGGTGAACCCCCTCCGGCCCCAACTTACTCGGGCTCTGCAGGCGGACCCCGTCCGTTCAGCCCCAATGCTGCCGGCCCAAGACCAACACCAAGGGATGGAGGCGGCAACTTTGGCGGACCTCAACCACGTTCCGACAGAGGGTCGTATCAACGTGGTGAACAAGGCGGCTATCATCGACAAGATGGACCGAGTAGTTTTGGCGGGCCGCGTCCTCAGGATGGAGAACGTGGTGGCTGGCAAGCACGCTCAGCTAACGCTGGCGGAGGTCTTGGCGGGCCACGTCCTGCCGGAGCCAGCGGAGGATTTGGTGGACCTCGGCCAGCTGGTGCAGCCGGTGGAGGATTTGGTGGACCACGTCCTGCCGGAGCCGGCGGAGGATTTGGTGGACCTCGCGCAGGAGCAGGAGGAGCACCCTTTTCAGCCGTTTCCGATCTCGGAGCCGGAGGGAAGGAAGCACCCACACGCGGCCGTGACAAAGAAAAAGAGCACGAAATTCGACGCCGTCGTTTTCAAGACGAAGAAGAAAACCGCAAAGCCCGTGCTAAAAATGCCAAGGGAGCGGGAGAAGATGAATTTCTAGACGAAGAACTCTACTTCGGTCCTGAATCGGAGTCCGCAAATTCTGATGAGAGCGTCAGCCAAGTTCGGACGGTCATTCTTCCGAATCGTCGCAGAGGCTCGGCACCTTCGCGCAAACGCGATGACAAACGGGCAGAGCAAGCGAACCCGATGAAGGCGTCCAAGCGCATTGTACGTGTTGACGAATCCATCTCGGTTGCGGACCTCGCGGCTGAGATGAGCATCAAGAGCTCCGCCATTCTGAAAGTCTTAATGAAACTTGGAATGATGGCGAGCGTCAACCAACAACTCGATTTGGAAACGGCGACACTTGTTGCGACAGAATTTGATTTTGAAGTTCAAAATGCATCTGTCAGTCTGACCGATATTTTGAATACCAAAAAGACCTCCAAAACAGACTCAGCTCAAGCTGAGTTTGTTGTCCGTGCGCCGATTGTGACAATCATGGGCCACGTTGACCACGGAAAAACCTCATTGCTTGATGCCATTCGCTCAGCAGATGTTGCGGGCCGCGAAGCAGGAGGCATCACCCAGCATATCGGCGCCTATCAAATTGAACATAGTGGCCGACTCATCACATTCCTCGACACACCCGGACACGAAGCCTTTACCAGCATGCGTGCGCGCGGAGCTCAAGTGACAGACATTGTCATTCTTGTCGTCGCAGCGGATGACGGTGTGATGCCACAAACCGTTGAGGCAATCTCACACGCCAAAGCTGCCGGAGTTCCCATTATTGTCGCAATGAACAAAATGGACAAACCGGGCGCAAGTGTCGACAAAATTCAACGAGAACTCTCGCAACACAACGTCACCCCCGAAGAATGGGGTGGAGACTCGATGTTTATTCCTGTGTCTGCAAAGACCAAGGAAGGGATCGACTCCTTGCTGGAAGCCATCCTTCTGCAATCGGAAGTCCTGGACCTTAAGGCGCCCAAAGAAGGACTGGCAGCGGGCGTCGTGATTGAAGCAAAACTCGATAAAGCCCGTGGACCCGTTGCAACTCTGATCGTGACGAGCGGTATCTTAAATCAAGGTGATTGTATCGTTGCTGGTCTGGCCTACGGACGTGTGCGCGCCATGTTCGATGATAAGGGGCAGCGATTAGATTCAGCCTTGCCCGCCACACCTGTTGAAATTATTGGACTGTCCGAAGTTCCTGCCGCAGGTGATCCATTCAACTGCGTTGTGAACGAAGCAATTGCCAAGGAAGCCGTCGCTTATCGAGTCGAAAAGCGACGACAAAAAGATCTGGCGGGCAAACCTAAAGCGACACTGGAAGACTTCTTGGCCAAGTTGGGTGAAGATTCCAGCAAGCCAAAGGAATTGCCGATCGTTTTGAAGGCCGACACACAGGGCTCAGTCGAGGCGATTCGCGCCAGTTTGCAAAAGCTTGATACCGAAAAGGTTAAAAACCGAATCATTCATTCGGCTGTCGGCGGAATTACTGAGACAGATGTCACGCTTGCAGAAGCCTCCGGTGCGACTATTGTCGGCTTTAATGTTCGACCTGACAAACTATCAAGCGCAGCTGCAGAATCGCGCGGTGTTCAGATTCAATGTTTCAGCATCATTTATCAGTTGATTGAAACAGTCGAAACATTGATGGCCGGCAAGCTAGCTCCCATCAAGACTGAAAAAGTGCTGGGCCATGCGGAAGTCCGTAACCTGTTCTCTGTTCCCAAGATTGGGGTGATTGCCGGTACAGCCATTACAGATGGCAAAGTGACGCGGAACTCGCATATTCGTGTTGTGCGTGACGGCATCGTGGTTTACACGGGTCGCGTCGGATCGCTCAGACGCTTTAAGGATGATGCCAAAGAAGTGCTGCAGGGATTTGAATGCGGGATCGGTGTTGAGAACTACAATGACCTCAAAGTTGGGGATGTGCTTGAATCCTTCGTGATTGAAGAAACAGCAGCCACCCTCCACTGAGAGCTCACTTGCAACACCGGGAATCCATCCCGGTGTTTTGCTTTCAGTCGGAGATTTTTTTGTGTCCTCAAAACGTATTCTTCAAGTCAATGAACAAATTCGCGAGTCTATCGCCTTGATGCTCATCCGCGGTGAGCTTTCTGATCCTCGTCTCAAAAACATTACGATCAATGCCGTGAGGGTTTCGCCTGACCTGCAGATTGCTAAAGTTTATTACAGCGTCCTTGGCAGCGAAGCTGAACGCTCGGCAGTGGGTCAAGGATTAAAGCAGGCCAGCGGCTTCATCCGGCGCTCTCTCGGTGAAGCTTTAAAAATGCGCTATACACCGGTCATCCACTTTTTTTACGATGAATCCATTGTCAGGGCTGCGCGCATTTCGGAATTGATCGAGACCATCAAGCGTGAAGATGCTCAGTCGGAGAATGAATCAGATTCTTCAAGCCCCGTCTCTTCTGAACCAGAGCGATAACACGATGTCTTTAATTTTAATCGACAAGCCCGCAGGACCTACCAGTCATGCGGTTGTTTCTGCCATCAAGCGCTCGCTCCGCGCTGATAAAGTGGGACATCTTGGAACTTTGGATCCATTTGCGTCGGGCCTTCTTCCCGTGATGGTCGGCAACACGTCGCGGCTATCTGACGAAGCCATGCAAGGGCGCAAGGGTTACCTGTTTACCATTCGCTTTGGACAGGAAACGGATACGCTTGATCCCACGGGCCGCGTTGTTGCAGAAGCAAATTTGCCATCGGAAAATTCACTCGCGCAGCTAACCCAAGTGTTGAATCAATTCACCGGACCCATCGAACAGGTCCCCCCTGTTTATTCAGCGCTGAAGATGAATGGTCGTCCTTTGTATGAGCACATTCGTGCGACCGGTGTCTTACCTGCTGACATCGAAACCAAACGCAGAATTGTTCAAGTTGACACACTTGAAATTATAAACGCCGGCATTCATGAACTGACCCTGCGCACAGTGGTCTCGAAGGGAACATATATCCGTTCACTCGCGCGCGACATCGCCCGGGCCCTTGGAAGTGTGGGTACATGTGTTCAACTGCGACGTGAGTGCGTTGAACCTTGGCACGTGAATCATGCGCTGAAATTAAGTCTTGATGGTTCAGGTCGCGTGGTCGCTCCTTCAAAAGAGGAATTACTGTCCTACTGCCATCCTCCTTGGTCGGTTGCGCCTGAACTGGCGCGTGCCATTATTCCTGAAAGCCTCAGTCCGCGCCTTGAATCCGGAAATGCTCTGTCGGTGCACGATACAGAATTAATTTGGGAGACAGACAGGCCGCATGTCGCGCACACAGAAAATCCCTTGTCGGAAAAGACCATGACGGTGACGGAGAAAAACCAACGTCAAGGGCTCTCTCCCCTGAAGATTTTTTTGAAAAATTCAAACTCTTTATTTTTGTGCGAAGCCATTTGCTTGGACGGCGAAGAGTGGAAAATCCAACCACGCAAGCGCATTCAATGAAGTGAAACCGTCATGACAATGCAAAGCTCAAAACACATCAGTAAAATTTCATTCATTATAAAGACTGTTGTCTCACAGCCGGGTTTGTCCTTCTTTCTGCTTGCCGCATGCGCCCCCTCACACCAGCAAATTGGAGAGGACCTTAAGTCTCTCGGCGCGCATCCTCGATTCCAAAGTCAAGAAAAGATCATCGGTGAAAATGATCTTCTGCCCGTCAATGGCGATGCTTCAAATCTCCCCAAAAACCTTCAGCCGTTGGCAAGCGCCGTCGGGCAACTGAATGTCGGCTGCACTGCAACTCACATTGGAAACGGACTGGCACTCACTGCAGGCCATTGCGTCTCTGTCTCACCGCGTAGCAGTTCATCCAGTTGCCGTTCACTCGGAATCGTCTGGGGAAACAGAGGGACGCAACCAACACTCAGTGTTTCAAAGTGTCTTCAGATCGTCGAACGCAAATACACTGGCGGTCTGGATTTTGCTTTACTGAAAATCGAGAACCCGCCATCAACCTTTATCCCTGTGGAAACTGAAAATCCGCAAAGCAGCAGATTCGTCACCATGTTGAGTTTTCCGCGGATGCGTCCACTCGAGTGGTCCAAAAATTGCGAGATCAGGGAATACAATAATCCAAGTCTCGCCACGCTTAAGTTTTTCCATGATTGCGATTCCGAGAGTGGCAGCAGCGGTGCAGCCATTATTGATCAGCAAACGCTCAAGATCGTCGGCATTCACGGAGGTGCGGGAGATGAATTCAACTATGGAATGTTTTCTTCCGGATTTAATCTGAAAATCCCAAAACCGGCACTCTGACTGTTTTCGTAATGAACGGTTCCTGGCACACGAGAGATGAAATTAGACATTTATCTGAACAGCTTCAGGAAAGAAGCCGAATTGAACGACGAAGCATGTCAACGTCATCATCAGTGAGAGGATTGCCGGCAATACCCAATGCGGACAACATGGACAAATCTTTAATAGGTTTCAGAGACAGAATGCGGTTATCTCGCACATCTAATTCATCAAGGTCGCGCAGTTCTTCAAGACCATCCAAACTCACCAGGGCATTGCGGGATAACCGCAGAACACGGAGGCTTCTGCGGCTGGAAATCGGCAACAGATCCGCAATCATGTTGTTTGACACGTCCAAACTCCGCAGGTGAGCAAGCCCAGAAAACGGCCTTAAGGAGGTCAAACTGTTCTCAGCAAGACAGACCTCCCTCAAAACAACTAGATGTTTTGCAAACTCTGCTGAACGCAATTTATTCTTGCGGGCAGAGAGCTTTTCCAAAGAGGCACATTGAGATAACCAGTCCAACTCTTCCAAACCCATGTCATCCACTGACAAGTGTTTCAAGGCAGCGAGCGATGGCAAATTTTTCAATGGCTCCCAACTGAGCACAGCACTGCCATTGAGCTTCAAACCTTGTATGAAAGGAAGGAGAGCCAAAACGCTCAAATCAAGCGACCACTGGCGTTTCATCCACGGATCGACCGACAGATCAACGACGTCAAGTTTTGCAAGGAGGGCAAGTGCCTCCTGATGTGAAGAGGCTCTGACCAGCTTTCGAATGACTTTGGCGGTTTGGACGGCTGAATCCTGAGCGCCCGCCGGACTCTCCCACAAAGCAATCAATTCAGCACTCATGGTGCGCTCCTGCCAAGTTTTTGAAAATCCAAAAACGAGAGATAATGGCGAAACTCCGCAATCGATTCTGCAATATCTCCGAGAGCTTCGTGACGATTTTCCTTCTTGAACTTAAGATTGAAGGCATTTTCAAAAACAACCTTGAAAGACGACACATCGAGCAAACGATAATGCAAGCGGGCTGCAAATCGTGGCAAGTACCTTTCTATAAAGCGGCGATCCTGACCAATAGAATTTCCGCACAAGATGATCTGCTCATTAGGCTTGAAAAACTCATCTGCCAAACTGCACAGCACCGCATCCAGCTCGGATTCCTGCATTCCATGCGGAACACGCGTCAGCAAACCACTTCCCGTATGGGTTTTAACACACCAATCATCCATCTTGGACAGTTCTTGCGGGGGCTGAAAGACAGCCGTCGAAAAACTCTTCAAAGTTTCAAACGACCAGTCGGTTACGACGACGGCAGTTTCAAGAATCCTGTGTGTCTGGGGGTCAAGTCCCGTCATTTCCATATCAAGCCAAAACAACCGATTCATTCCATCCTCAATTGCAACACTTAGGTTAACTCATCGACTCAAGACTTGCCTGCAGCACGGAGAGCTCCTTTTCATTGCTGGCCAGCTGCTCACGCGCCCCTGCGACAATCTGCTCGGGCGCTGATTTAACAAATTCTTCGTTTGCCAAACGCTTCCGAATACCCACGAGGGTTTGCTCAATCTTCTGAATCTTTTTGGTCAATCTCTCACGCTCGGCGGCTGGATCTACAAGGCCTGCTAAATCAACGTACACTTCTATTCCACCAGCCATCGCTGTGCCGCAGAGTGCTGGCCTGCGCTCTGAAAATGTGAAGGCCGCACGAGCGAGAAACTCCATCTGCGGAACCATACGACCAAACCGCTCTTGCGAAGAATTCAAAGTCACCTGCAAATCTGTCCCTGGGTGAATTGCAAACTGCCCGCGCACGGCACGAACGGCACTCACGACGGATTGCACTTCACGCATGGCAGTAATGGCTCTTGCATCGAGCATTTCATTGCGAGGTCGAGGTAATGTCTGATGACCGATCGTCGTGCCTGCATGATTGCCCAAATTCTGCCAAATTTGCTCTGTCACAAAAGGCATCACCGGATGCAATAAACGCAAAATCCCATCCAACAGCTGCAGAGCTGTCTGAATTGTTTCTACGGCCAGCGCCTTTTGCTCCAGGTTCAATGTTGCAGGATCAGCCAAACGAGGTTTGCACAGCTCAACAAACCAATCACAGAAAACCATCCAGACAAATTCATAGAGAGCTGACGTATAATTTGAAAACTCAAAAGCCGAAATGCTCTGATGTGACCTCTGCACAACCGCAAAGAATTCAGATGTCACCCACCCCAGTAGCGTGTCCTGTGGTTGGGTTTCGAGTTGTTCAAAATTGACCAGTGCACTGTCAACACCATGCTTTTCGGCGTTCATCAACAGAAAACGGGTTGCATTCCAAATCTTGTTGGCAAAGGTCCGACCGAGCTCACAGGCAGAGTCAGACCAAAAAATATCCTGCCCTAAAACAACCTGATTGATGACGCTAAAACGCAGAGCATCCGTTCCATATTGAGCAATCAAGGCATGCACATCGGGGCTGTTGCCCAACGACTTGCTCATCTTACGACCCTTTGAATCTCGAATAATGGGGGTAAAATAAACATCCTTGAAGGCTGTCTTCTGAGTGAAATACCCTCCGGCCATGATCATCCGCGCAATCCAGAAAAAGATGATATCCGGCCCTGTGACAATAATGTCGGTCGGGTAAAAATAAGCGAGATCTTTTTTCTGTTCATCCGTTGGATTCGCCCAATTATGAACACCAAATGGCCACAACCAACTACTTGCCCATGTGTCGAGGCAATCCGGATCCTGGATGAGTTGCTGATGTCCACATTTTTCACAAGACGCAGGATGTTCTTCAGCACACGTGACATGTCCACAAGACTGACAGGTGTACATCGGCATTTGATGTCCCCACCAGAGCTGGCGAGAGATGCACCAATCTTTAATATTGGTGAGCCAGTGTTCCCAGATTTTTTCCATATGAGGCGGATGGAGCTTGAGTTGACCACTGCGTGTCGCCTGAAGAGCAATCTCGGACAGACGATCCATTTTGATGTACCATTGCTCACTCAAATAGTACTCGATGGGAACTCCACCGCGTTCAGAAATTCCAACCATCATCGTATGAGGCGTCACTTTTTCAAGCAGGCCTGATGATTCAAGCTCGGCGACCAATTTTTTGCGCGCGACAAAACGATCCAAACCCTGATAAGCCGGTGGGGCTTTGTCATTCATGGTCGCATCCGGATTCATGACATTCAAAAGCCCTAATTTGTGTCGCTCACCGACAGCAAAGTCGTTCATGTCATGTGCCGGAGTAATCTTAACAACACCGGTTCCAAACTCTTTTTCAACATAGGTATCGGCAATAACCGGAATGCTGCGCCCGCACACAGGAACGACAACTTTTTTTCCAATCAAGTGCGCATATCGCTCGTCGCTGGGATGCACCGCAACCGCCAAGTCACCGAACAAGGTTTCCGGCCGTGTCGTTGCAACGACCAAAAAAGTTCCAATTTGTCCCTCAACAGGATAGCGAATGTGCCACAAATGCCCCTGACGCTCTTCAGGATTGACCTCTTCATCCGAGATCACCGACTGGCTGACTGGACACCAGTTCACCAGCCTGAAACCACGATAAACAAGACCGTCTTTGTATAATTTGACGATCGCCCGAACCACAGCTTTAGAGTAGTCAGGACCAAGGGTAAAAACCTCCCTCTCCCAATCGCAGCTCACACCGAGGGTCTTGAGCACCGACACAATTCGACCGCCATATTTTTCTTTCCATGCCCATGCATGTTTCAGGAATTCTTCACGGCCAATCTCTCGCTTGTTGATACCCTGCTCTGTGAGAATTCCTGAAACATGCATGGG
>Ga0315901_10004329_pt1 | contig 17742 bp, 27 predicted proteins | sample LakEriMetagenome_10_FD_203761 | JGI IMG/M metagenome (GOLD analysis project Ga0315901, IMG submission 203761) | Freshwater fungal communities from buoy surface, Lake Erie, Ohio, United States - Buoy 2 MA116 | ecosystem: Environmental > Aquatic > Freshwater > Lake | place: USA: Lake Erie, Ohio...
GACTAAAAATTTTTATAGGTTTATTTTATATATAAATATTTATAAACTATGAATATTCATTTGTAAACATAAACTATTTATAAAATATGAGTTTAAATTCCTTAATTAAAAAAATAATAAAAGAAGAAACCGAAGAGTGGGTTGATGTTAGTCCTGAAGAGTATAAAGAACTTTTGGATTATGTTAATGGTGATGGTTCATTTATTAAAAGACTTCCTGACTATGTCGGTAAAAAAATTAGAATTACCGGTGAATTAGATCTTAGAGGGAATAAAAATGTGACAAATATAGATAGTGTTGATTTAGTAGAAGGGGATTTAGATATCAGTTATACCAAAATTCCATTTTTTGATAAAAATAAAGTAAGAGGTAGATTTGATTATTGGGGTTCTGAAATGCAAAGATTAGAAAAATTAAAAATCCATAAACAAAGACTTGCACATCAAGACGTATTAAGACAGGATGATGATTGGAATGTTGAAAATGATGACAAAGAATCAAATGAAACTGAAGCAATTTTTGAATACCTAAAAGAAAGTGGAAACGTAGAAGAAGGTGAAGATAAGTATTTTTTATTTAAAGAGAATTATAATCATTATGGTAATTCAAGTGTTTATTTGTGGTTAGGATCAAAAAACTTTGAAAGTGAATATGTTGTTTATGAAGGTGATAAAATATATGATGCGGCAAAAGAAAAATTAGAATCACTAATTGAAGAAGTTGGTTTTGACGCATTCAGAGAACACGTTTGGGAAAACCATATTGATGAAAGATACGTAAGAGACTACCTTTATGAAGATTATAGTGAATATATTAGAGAAAGCCCCGAAGATTGGAATATAAATAAAGAATTAACGGATCAACAAAAACAATATTTAGAAATACACCAAGCAAATATTGATAGATTAAATCAAAAACTTGAAGAAGGCGGATTAACTGATGAAGAACAAGAAGAAATTGAAAACGACATTTACGACTACGAACAATTAATGGAAGCCACCAAAGAAAATCCAGAAGGTGACTACAACGAACAAGAAATTGAAGATACTATTGAAAACATGGTTGATGATAATATGGACGAGATATTTAACATATTAAAAGGTAGAGGTTATTCTGATCAAGACCTTTTAGATTTTGTTGATGTTGAAGCAGCTATCGATTACGTAATTAGATCTGATGGGTATGGACACACTTTAAATAGTTATGACGGAACAGAAGACTCATATAACATCAACGGAGAGGAATATTATGTTATGAAGATATAACTAATCATTTACACTAACCAAAAAAACAACTATTTTTTATCTAAAATATTTTAATGAAAACTGACTGGTTATTTCAAGACCCCATAGATTTAGAACACAAACAATTAACCCTTTTAGGTTATTTACAAAAATTAGACAAAAATTTAAACAGTTTTAAATTATATCCACAGTTTCAAGAAATATCATTACATCTTGCTAGTATCAATCTTTTAATTGAAAAAGGTCAAATACTAACTCTTAATAGAACATTAAAGGACCCTGATGATGAAATATTAATATCAGATTTAATACCGGTTGATTGTCCATTATTAACAAAAGAAGAGATACTTGATGTGTACCACATATGTAAATACTCATCAACAAAACTGACCGATTACTTCAATCACGCTAAAGCGATTTGGGATATTGTAAATGACACAGTTTCAATTGACCCTGTACAAAACCCAAAAAACATTGAACCAAAACAAGGTCTTTTCTTTTTAGATTATGGTAGTAAGACTTATCTATATGAGTTTATTATAAAACCAATTAAGAAAGGAAACTTAGAAACAAAATGTCACATAAAAAGAATATGTGAATGTCTAAAAGGAGATTTTGATGAAAAATTAAAAGAGGTAAAAAAACCACTAATTAAAAATTTACAGGACCCAAAGGTTCATAGTAAATTGATTGTTTTTACTATTAACCACAATAATAATTACCCACTCAAAGAAACATTAATTCCTATTGCTAAAAGGAAAATAATGAACTACATGATCCAATCAAAAATTATTAAACACAAAAATTTGACAAATAAAATTTAGTTTTATATTATTGAAATAAAAAAGTCATGGTAGTAAAACAAAGATCATTAAACGAGTTAAGACAGGAGAAAGAGTTTGGGTATAAACACCCATCAGTTCAAAAGAAAAAAATTAATGTTGACCCACAACATATAATCAATTTGGTTAAAGAAAACCCAAATGATATGGAGCTTGGAAAAAAAGTGAGAGGTTATTTAATTGAACTTGGGATTTATGGGTAATGAACAGGTAAACCACCCCCAACATTATGGAGGTGAAGATAACATTTATGAAGCAATCAAAGTCATTGATGCTTGGGATCTTGGATTCAGTTTAGGAAATACTATCAAATACATTTCAAGAGCCGGTAAAAAAAATAAAGAAAAGGAATTGGAGGACCTGAAGAAGGCGTTGTGGTATTTACAACATCATATTGATACATTAGAGAAAAAATGATAGAAACAGGAAAAATTATAAATGGTGACTGCATTGAGGTCATGAAAACATTACCTGAAGGGTGTATTGACCTTGTAGTTACAAGTCCTCCTTATGGTGTAGGTATTGCTTATGATGTACACGAAGATGATATGGAGTTTGAAGATTATCTTGTATTTGCTAGAAACTGGCTTACAGAGACTTATAGAGTATTAAAAGATGATGGTCGTATTGCATTAAATATACCATACGAAGTTAACAGACAAAAAAAGGGTGGGAGAATTTTATTTGTTTCTGAGATGTATCAGTTGATGAAAGAAATTGGTTATGGGTTTTTTGGTTTAGTTGATTTAGAAGAAGATGCCCCTCACAGACTTAAAACCACTGCTTGGGGTTCTTGGATGTCACCATCATCACCATATATCTATAACCCAAAGGAGTGTATAATTTTGGCGTATAAAAAACAACATATAAAAAAGGTTAAGGGCGAACCACAATGGAAAGGAACACCAACGGAGATTGAACAGGAAGATGGTACTATAAAAAAGAAAGTGGTTTATGAGGAACAAGATAAAAAAGAGTTTATGGATCTAGTATTTGCTCAGTGGAAATATTTCGCAGACACTAAATCACTCACCAAGGCAACTTTCTCCATGGACATACCAACTAAAGCGATTAAGATATTGTCCTACAAAAACGATATAGTTTTAGACCCATTTGCCGGTTCAGGAACAAGTTTGGTGGCCGCAGAAGTGCTAGGAAGAAGATGGTTAGGTATAGAATTATCACCAAACTATACGGAAGTTGCGAGGACAAGAGTAGAATACTTTAAAAAGTTAGAAGAAATTAAAGAAGACCAACAGTAATGTTGGTTTTTTTGTTTTAGTTCATATTTATTTAATATGAAAAAACTACTTAAAGAATCAGGTATAAGGGACATAAAACAAATTGCTAAAAGATATAAAAAGGCTAAAATTTATTTTCACCAAGACTTAGATGGGGTAACAACCGCTTTAGCTATGAAAAACTACCTTGAACAAAATGGAATCAATCTTGTTGATGCTGAGGTTATACAATACGGTGCTAAAGAATTTGCGATTAAAAAACCTGAAGGTGAAGGTGATGTGATGCCAGTTTTAGTTGATTTTGCTCACGGAAAACCAATGTTTGTTATACACACTGACCACCACGATAGTCAAGCAGGTGTTGAGGGAGATACTGCAACAAGTTTCAGACACGCAAGATCCAATGTCGAAACAATATCACAGATATTATCACCAAAAGAAATTTTTACCGCAGACGACATATTATTAATCTCAACAGTTGACTCAGCAAACTTTGTTGCAAATAATATAACACCAGAAATGGTTATGAACTACCTTTTCAAATATGATAAAAATGAGTCTTTGAAAAGAAATAAAATGTTAATGGGGCTTGTTGTTAATAAATTACTTTTAGCTTATAAAGGAAAACCAAATTTTTTAGAAGAAATTGTTTTAAATGCAAAACCATCTCTTTTAAGTATTCTTAATTTTATAAAAAAAGTAGCATTAGAAAAAGGTTATGCTAGTCCTGAAATATTAACCAAAAATACTGAAGACTACGTACAAAGTAGAAAAGATTCAGGTGTTGAAAGAACAGGTAACATCTTGTCACAATATGGTTTTGGTTCGGCAACAAAACCCGGATCTTATGATAGGTACACACCATTTAGAAATAATCCCGACGCTGACTTTCTTGTTACGGCAATGCCATTTGGTGGTGTTCAAGCATCTTGTAACCCATTTAAAGAAAGTAGAGCACTTAAAGGTATAAATTTAGGTGAGATAAAAGATCAAGTTTTATTAGACTTTAAACCAGAATTACAAAAACAAATACTACCATTTAAAACCATCAAAAGAATAGCTGAAAGAGAATCAACAAAAGAATCTGTGGGGTTTACCTCAAAAGACATGATGGCTCTTTATGGTTCGATGCCATCATACAATTCAGACACACAATCAATTAATGGATACGACTTTTTAGTTGCAAATTCAGGAGGACACAAATGTATTACAAATATTTCAGGAATTAATTTCTTATATAGTGGTTACGATAAACCATATACCAAAGATCTACCAAAAGAATCATTACCAATTGCATTTTATGAAGGTGATAATAGTTTTATTAAAGATATAAAACAAAAACTTTTAAGATTTAGAAAATTATCAGAAAAACAAATACAAGCAGCAATTAGTGGAATGAAAAGAGAGGGGATCAATACAGACTCATTAATGAATGTAAAACAAGAAAGAGGTTTTTTAGATTTAGTAAAAGAAATGAAAGACAGGTTTGTTGATATTTTAAATCAAAAAATGAATTCAGAAAATGAAAGTATTAATGAAAGTTATGATAAAAAAGATATTGCAACATTATTAAAAAAACACGTTAAAAAAGAAAAAACATTAAATGAAAACGATTGGAATTATATAATAAAAAAAGTTAATGGTGTTATTGATAATAGAGGACAGTGGGAACATCCCGGAAAATGTACAATGATTGAAAGTAATACTATTACCATGAAAAATGTTGATTACCCTTTAGTTGGAATAGACAATACAGGACAAATGAAATTAATGTTACCAAACATGAATTATGAATTTCCAGGAGAAAAAGTATTTGAAATACCCTGCATGGGTAAATATAAAAATCTTGCAATAGAACTATTAAGAATATGAATCTTTACGAGAATATATTAAGAATCAATCAATTAATAAAAGAAAACTCTACTATTGAAAACTTTATACAAAAAGGAGAGTTAAATATTGTGCCAGGTGTTAACATTACATTAGTAAAGGAGAAAGATGAAATAATTGGAGAAACCAATTTAATTGATATGGATAATGCGTATTTGAACGATTACTACTTGAATAATTTTCTTAAAAATGATTCTAATAACATGAATGAAAGTAATGGTGATATTGTTATAAATAATTCTAATACTTTATATGTTCATGATGTGAATGTTGATGAAAGTTTTAGAGGAATGGGTTATGGTAAAAAAGTTATGACTAAATGCCATGAAGTTGCAAAAAAAATGGGTTATGACAACACTTGTTTAATAGTACAAAAAGAAAACACACCGGCGGTTTCCCTATATGAAGGTTTAGGGTATCTAACAATCAAAGAAGACAATTTAAGAAAATTTATGTTGAAAAAATTATAAAATAAAAGTTTTTTTAATTTTACAATATATTTATAAAATACCTCTGACAAAATTCATTATTTTTTTTAAAAAACAATTGACAGTTTAGAATTAATGTTTTAGATTTGTAAAACAATTAGGAAACGTCCTAATAATAAATTGAAATAATGTTAAGACATGAGTGAAGATCAAGTTGTAAATGAAATTTACGCCTACATCAATAACGAAGGTCAGAAAGTATATACACCTAATTATCAGTTTGCTGATATCATGGCTAAAAAATACGGAACTGACAAGGTGTACGTAGAAAAAAATTAACAAAGTACTTGTCTAATTGAAAAAAAAGACTTAACTTTGTAAAAGATTTGAAACTAAAGGAGATGAAAGATACTCGTTGTCAAGTCTAAAAAACGTTCTTTGAAAAACTAAAACCGACTGAAATTGTCGTCACAATTATAAAAAGCGAATTAACACCTCCCTTTCTTTAAGTGTGAAACTAAATTAAGTCATTGGGCCGTGTATGGTCCATTAAAATAAACCACGAAAGTGGGATAAAGTGAACCTAACGTGTAATGGGTTTGCGTCTTGGTGAGTCTTAGGACTTGTCGAGGTCGAGTACACAAGCGGGATACCGTTTAACCTTTAGTACCGAGGGCAACGCTGTAGGGAAAGTGGTTCGACGAACTGGCAATGTGGGTTGTCAGTTTGAGGTGGGAACACCAAGAGGAATAACCCGTAGGAATTATGCAAAAAATAAGATTATCCGATTTTATTATTGCGAGTTCCATTATGATAGGGTACTTAAAACCGAAAGGTATGTTCGTGTACAGGTGGTGCTGTTACCAACCCTAATGATTCCTTACCAAAGGAATTGTTTTGAAGTAATCTTGATGTATGGAAATGGGGACATTTCACAGAGTAGTTGAGTATCGATTCGTCCAAAAGATGGGTTGGCTCGGTTGGCAGACCACTACTTTGACAATCCACAACACAAATACTTTATGGAAAGTGATAAAACTAAATTATTAACTACAAAAAGGAAAAGTGTCTGTCAGGTTTGGATGAAAGGTGACTACATAGTAATGAGCCGTTCATTGCACACAAGGATCCCAAGTCTGAGTGTAATTATCCGAAAAACCTTTAGTCCCGCAAGGACGAACTGGGGAGGCATCCTCGGAAAGAGTCAAGTAAGATGAGAGTAATTCAAACCTCAAGGAGTGATTCACCTAAATAATCGTCACTGAGGAATACTTCTCAAAAGGAAGTGGATAAGAGTAGAATAAATAATGACTCTAAAGGTTCTCAATAACAGGTGTAATCTCAACCTTTTTTTTAAAACATGATTACTGGTAAAAAAAAATTGATGGATGCAATAAAATTTGTATCCATTTTTTTGTGCATTTAATTTTTTTTACTATCTTTGTGTCATGGAAAACAAATATAAAACCGGAAAACACATCTTAGACAATCATATTAAGGCAGTTAAAAAATTAACTAAAGATACTGAAATTAAATTTTATAAAAATGAGGGTTACTATTTTGACGACGACTTAAAAGGTGCGGTAGTTAAAATTAAATCTATTAGAAAATATAAACACAGAAGAACCGCTTGGACTGACAACCAAGAACAATATGTATACGAAGTTGATGTTATTGTAGACATGAGAAATAGTAGTTACTACTATAGTAATGATTATTGTACAAGACATTCAAGAAGATGTAACGGATACTTTAGAGGTGGTATCTTAGGTACGGTGTTACAAGAATTGAAATATTTTTCAATAGATGGTCGTGACGATGTGAATATTTCAAAAATTGAGTACAAAAGTTTTTCATAATCAAAATAAAATCACTATCTTTGTGTCATGAAAGAAGGAAAGGTAATTAGAGACACACAAGTAAAGGCAATCAAATCAGTTTTGAAAGAATCAAATTTTGAATTAATACAGACAAATAATGCCGCATATTCTGAACTTGATAAGGCGGTTGTAAAAATTGTTAATGTAAGAAAATATAAAAACAGTTGGGGTAGTAGTTTTTTGTATGAAGTTGATGTGGTTGTTGATATGAGATCAGATAGTGGTTATTATATTTACTCAAATCAATACTGTGAAAAATATAAAGTAAGATGTAATGGTTATTATAGAAACAAAATTGTAAAAATAATAGCAAATGAGATTAAATATTTTGGCGTAGATACTCACTATGATGATGTATATATTAAAAAAATAACTTACAAAGAAATTGTTTAATTGAAAATTTATTCTTAACTTTATAATAAATAAAAAATATGGCAACACATAAACACGTAATGATAGTTCATCCTAAGTTTGGAGAAGTTTTAAATGAAACTTTCATGGATGAGGTTCAGTTCAAAATATTTTTAAATATGGTTCACTCATCTATTGAATTGAACCAAAACCTTTCAACCTTTAACGGTAAGGACTTTTTGGTCCACATACCAAGTTCAATACTCAAAGAGTCCTTAGTTATTGGTAAGACAAAAGAAGTATCAATTGCTGAGGTAGTACTTGCAAAATCTAAATTGGAGGGGTAGTTTCTTTGTTTCTCTTTAAAACAAAGTGGTGGCAGTTCGAACACATCTTGTGTCGACCCGAAAATAGGTGAGGTAATACTCACCTTTTTTTATTTATTGATATATTTATTTATATGAAAATACAATTATCAGAATCTGAATTAATATCTTTAATTAAAAAAATTGTTAATAACGACGAAACAAAAACAATTTATGAAGACATTTATGGTTCTGTTGAAAGTGTAAATTTATTGAATGAAGCGGAATACCAGGGAAGAAAAGTCCAACTTGGTAAAATTATGCAAGGAGACATCAAGAAGTTCAAGGTATATGTTAAAAACGACAAAGGAAAAGTTGTTAAAGTAAATTTTGGTTTTGGTGGTAAGTCAGCTAAAGGTAAACGTATGGTTATTAAAAAAAATAATCCTGAAAGAAGAAGATCCTTTAGGGCAAGACATAATTGTGATAATCCAGGACCAAGATGGAAACCTAGATATTGGGCGTGTAGAACATGGTAATAAATAAAAATAAAAAAATAAAAAAATGAACAGAAGTTACAGTAAAATTAGACACATTCAAGAAGCAAATTTAAAACTTGAACAAAATCTTTTAAATGAACAAAATCCAAAACTTGCTGGTTTAGGTGCAAGTATTAGTACAGGATTTAATAACATATTTGCAAAAAAATCTGAAAGGTTATCACCTAAAATTGCTGCAGCACAAGCAAGAGTTGAAGCAAAAACAAAATTAGTACAAAAAGAAATTAGAGAATTTTTACAAGATCTAAATGCATTATATGGTGATAGAAGAAACGAACTAAATGATGTTATAAAAAATAGGGCAGGAAAGGGAAATATAGAAGCAATCACAAAACAATTGAATGATACGACTAACCAATACAATACTTTAAAGACAAAATTAGAAACACTTGTTACTGATTTAGATGTTTTACTTGGTAATACACCCCCACCAACCGCAGAAACCACAACACCATCAACCGAATCAGCGGCACAATAAATTATGAGCAAGATAATTATTTCTGAAAAACAACTTGAAAGAATGGTCAAAATCTTGAAAGAAGAACAAGAAGAAGGATCATATATGGCAAAACAACAACTTTTTACAATTGCTACATTGGCATATAAAATGTGGGAATTAATGGAAGAAGGTGAACAGTTAGATGATTGGATGGAAACTAAAATTGCTCAATCTGAACAAACAATTGTTTCTGTTGTAAAATCATTCATGTATGATGAGGCCGAAGAAAGAATGAAAAAACAAGATGGTTTTGATTTAGATAATTTAATTATTGGTAAATAACAAAATTTTATAAATGTGATCCCTCAGTTAATTGACTGGGGGATTTTTATTTTGTATAATTATTAAAAAAACTATGTACGTAATTATTAAACATATTAAAACAGACAGTAAAAAGAAAGTTCCTGTAATTTTATTAAACACCCAAGGGGAAATTTGGGAATTTGACTCTCAAAAAACTGCCGAAGAAATGAGGGACATATTTGAATTGAACTCAGATTCAGGTCACAAATACGAAGTTAAAAAGATTTAGATATATGGTCCCGTAGCATAATTGAATAATGCAACTCACTTCTAATGAGTAGATTCCAGGTTTGAATCCTGGCGGGACTACAACCCACCATGTATTTCTCGGTGACAATTTGAACAAACAAGTAAACATTTGTCCAACTCAGACTTGATAATATCGTCAAATTTATATTGTCTTACGTGAGCTATCGTAAAATCTTTTTCATTTGGGTTTAAATGATGAAAGTCTAGTGCACCAATATACTTATTATAACCACAAACTTGGCAACAACCACCTTTATAGTTTACCATCTCTTGTTTTAATTTTTTTGTTCTTTCTACAACTTGTTGTGTTGTACATTTTTTACAATAAACCGAACCACCATCCTTACCTCTACGTTTATAAAACTCATTAATATCACAATTATTTTTACATTTTGGGCAGTACTTGTAAGATCCATAATTTTTAACACCCTGAGATGTAAAATTTTTAGTTTGAAATGGTATATTAAACTTCTTTACCCAATATCTTATAGTCGTCAAAGATTTACCAGTTTCCTTACTAATTTGATTTAATGACTTACCATCATTTATCAAAACTTCTAATTCTTCTTTTTTCATAGTTAAGTGGATTATATAATATAAATATCCAATTAAACTACAAAAGTTGTCTTTTAATAAAAAAATAATTAACTTTGTTATATGGAAGACATACACCAACAAATCCACGAAGAATTTATAAACAGTGAGGAGTTTATAAAATATCTTAAAGAACTTGACGAATATTCAGAAAAATATGTATCTTTGTAGAAATAAACAAAATGAACAAAGAACTTATAACACTATTTTTCGCTATGGAACATGAATCAGACCATTTAATTGAAATTTTCAACAAACAACAACTTTTAGAATTTTACATATCGGGTTGTGAATTAAGACTACGTTTAGAATCAAGACTTTCAAACTTCAATAAGTTTCAAAAAGAAACGGGTATAAGTCTTGGGAATTTACTTGTTAATAAACACAACGTGGCAAAACAACTTCACGTATTAAAAATGGCCTTAGAAAAACTTGGAGTAAAAGGTTTAGAAGAAGATCAATACGTAATGTTAAATAACTAATGAAATCATTCAAGGACATAAAATTTAAACCACACCGTTTTGGAGATGGACTTCACGGACTAATCTTTTTTGAAAATGGTTATGGTGTATCTGTTGTTAGATATAAGGGGTCGTACAATCCTAATGGAGGGTACTCATCATACACATCAAACGATAGTGAGTGGGAAGTTGCCGTTATTTACGGTAATGAAAAATCTTGGGAAATATCTTACAACACTCATATTACTGATGACGTACTAGGTCATTTAACTGAAGGTGAGGTTGATTGGGCTATGTTTCAAGTTCAAGAACTATAAGATATTTATAGATAACCTCTCAGGGATTTTGTTATTTTTACCCTTTTGTCTAATACTCGGCCGTAAAAGCAATAAAGAAAAAATAACTCGGTAGTTGAGAATAACAAAGAATTCCGTGTGGTGTAATTGGTTAGCACAAAATTTGGTGTGGGTTTGACTCCCATCACGGTTTCTTTTTTCTAAAATGATCATATTTATTCTATATGTCATTAGATCCAAACAAACTTTATGGAATTGCACAATCATTAGCTGAGGTTGTAAAAGACGAATACGGAGAAAACGGTTTTATTGGTTTTAGTAAAATACTTAAAGTTTGTAAAACAAGTCACTTCGCTGAACTCTTACTTTCAAGAGTATCAACACCAGCAGACAAAGTTAAACTTGTTTTTATGTCCTATCTTATTATTACAGGTAGATATAAAAAAGAAACCATTATTGGTTTATCTTCACGTCTTTTTTTATACGTTATTGATTTTTATGATAATACAGAAGAAATAAAACAAGAATGTAGTTATTGTGAAGGTTCTGGTGATGAAGAATGTGATAGATGTGATGGTACAGGAAATGAAGATTGTAGATATTGTGATGGTGAAGGAAAAATCGAATGTTACGAATGTAGTGGTGAAGGAACTGAAGAATGTAGGCATTGTGATGGTAAAGGAACTGAAACTGACACAGAAGAAGATGATGAAGGTGATGAAGTAGAAGTTGAAGTAGATTGTGGTGGTTGTGGAGGTTCTGGAACTGAAGATTGTAGAAATTGTGGTGGACATGGTGATAATGAATGTTCAGAGTGTGAGGGAAGTGGTCACAAAAGTTGTGAAGATTGCGGAGGTTATGGATCACATACTTGTGGATATTGTGATGGTTATGGTGAAGAGGATAGTGGTACATACAAGTATAATATCACAAGAGTAACATATATAACACTTGGAAATAAATTATCTGAATTTGAAGGGCGGGAAATGTTATTAAGTGACTTTGAAGAAATAGATGGTGATGATGAAAAAGTACCATTTTCTTTTACTGTAAATAAAAGATACTTTCCAGATGATGATATAACAAAAGAAGAAAGACAAGAAAGGGTTGGATTAGATGACGACTTTGTTGAAATAATTGATGCATACAAATTAGAAAATTATAGATACGAGATAAAGTTTTAAAATAAGAAACTATTTATAAATAAAAAAATAATGAAAAACGTAATAAGACTAACAGAATCAGATTTAACAAGAATTGTTAGACGAACCATTAATGAAATGGAAGATGAAGACTTCATGAGAGGTGCTGATAAAAATTGGGATGATCATGAAGACTATGGAACCATGAGAGGTAGATTTTTTGACGATGAGGAAGGTGATGAAGAGTGGGGCGAAACTGATGGAGGTGAAGAAGAACTACAAGATTTGATAGAAGAAGCAAGAGACTTTTTGGAAAATGAATGTGGATATGACTTACATGATATAAATTTAATGAGTGAAGAAGATATCATTGATGCGTTGTACGAGGAAGAAAATGAGGAACTAGCGGAAGAGATTGCAGATTTATTATACCAAGAAGGTTTTGCAGATGAAGATGAACCATACGATTCAATAGGTGGACATTCAGTAAACGATTTAAAGAGAGCTTTTGCAAAAACAAAAGGAAGAGATGAAGAGTTAGGTGAAGGGTTTGATGATTTTATCACCAAAAAAAGATTCAAAGACTATGATCCAAGAGAATTTAGAAGAATTAAAAAAGATGATTACAAAAGAGCTTTAAGACCAGGAATGAGAGATTTTGAAGGTACGGAATTAATGGGAAGAGAAGAAGACCCATTTGATGAATATAAAGATTTAAGTATGTATAATCCATACTATGATTCAGATTTTGATGATGATGACTATGAAGATTATGACGATGAAGAATTTGTATAATTATGAAAAAAATTATTAGACTTACAGAAAGAGATTTAACACGTATTGTAAGACGTGTAATTAATGAACAAGCACAAAATATGCCTTTTTGTGATCAATATAAGGACAAACCTGAAAAATATAAAAACTGTTTATGTCCAGAACAAATAGAATATAAAGACGTACCATCATTATATACAAAATCAGCAGTTAAAAAATCTAGCAGTAATAATTTTTATTTTAGAACTATTGGTAATGATTCAGTTGAATTCAAACAAGAATGGGTTTTTATTGGTAACGATCAAATTTTTAAAATGGATAGTAATCGTAAGCTATTTAACAATGAAAATTTTCAACCAACGTTTAACTTTATTAAAACGCATTTCAAATTAAATTACCCTGGGTATACAAATATGTTCATATCAGGCTCTCAATGGGATAATTATAAAGACCTATCTCAAAAATTTCCTGAAATTTTTAGAAAAGTTGGATCGTATGGAGATTCACCATATGGGTATTCTGTAAATTTGGCTAGTGTACCAAACGTTAAAATACCGTCAGACGTAATTACAAATTATTTTGTTGGTAAAACATGGGTTTATGAAGTTAATAATGGGAGTATAAATACTTTATTTGCAAAAGGAACACCACCAAATATACATCCAGATTTTATTAAAAAATTTAATTCAAGAATAAGAACATGAAAAAAATTATTAGACTTACAGAAAGAGATTTAACAAGGATTGTTAAAAGAGTTATCCAAGAGGATAAAGAAAAATTTAAAGCATATTATGGTAATGATATGCCAAAAAATCCTCTTAGAAAATTGGAAAAAGAAATAAGTAAAGCCGGATACGACTCAAAATTATCAGGTATTAATTTAGATTTTATTAAAATATCTTTACCAAACGAAGAAGACTTACAAGTAACTGTTAATGATAAAGGTCAATACATAGTTCAACCAAGAAGTGCTAGAAATGAAGATGATAAGGTATTGTTGAAAACTGTAAAAAGATTTAATGGGTCTTTTGAAGACAATCTTGAATCAGGAATTGATCATGTTATTTCTTTTTTAAAAAGAAGAGATAATAAAAAAGATGGTTTTCCTGAAGAATATAGACCATCACACATAAAAAGATAAAAAATTATAAAATGAAAAAAGTAATCAAACTTACTGAGTCTGATTTAGTCAGAATTGTTAATAAAGTAATCAAAGAAAGTGGTTTCAGAGTAAAATTCAAAGACCAAAAAGAAAATCATTGGGTTGATGAAAAAGATAATTGGGTTGATTTTGATCCTGATTTAGAAAATACTGGTTATTATGATTATGATTTTGACCCATACACAGATGTTGAAAACTTTGAAGATATACCTGAAGACATAAGAAATAAAGTTTTTGGATCTGATTCATACGCTAAAGGTATGTATGACCTTTACAGAGAAAGACAAGGTAAGTTTCAATATTCAAGAAAAAAATAAACAAAAACACTTGTCAATTAAAATAAAACACGTATCTTTGTATAAGAATTTAAACTTTTAGTAAACAAAGATATATTTATAACAAAAAATGAAAACAAACCTTAGACATATGGTCCTTTGTAACAAACCGAACAATCAGTGGTCGTTTAGTTATATTACGCCTAAACCGTCGAGGGTATTTTCACTTATGAGTTAAAAACGTTTAACAAATAAATAAAAGAAATGTAAAACCCGAGACGTAAAAATCTCGGGTTTTTTGTTTTATATTGGTTTCTTAGTATAGTTTGGTAATATCCCGGCTTTGTAACCCGGAGTCATCGGTTCGAACCCGATAGAAACCTCAAAAGAAAAAGTTCTTTGACATATTGGCCTTATAATGTTCCCTCGTCTAATGGCAGGACACGCGGTTTTGGTCCGTGGAATCGAGGTTCGAGTCCTTGGGGAACAACAATAAATTGGAAGTCTAATTTAGCCGGCGCTAAACCTAGTCTTGAAAACTAGTGGTACTGAAACACGTATGGGGATCGACACCTCAGGCTTCCTCCAAAAAAAATAACTAGGTGTAGCTCAGTTTGGTAGAGCGGGTGGTTTGGGACCATCAGGCCGCAGGTTCGATCCCTGTCACTTAGACTAAATAAAATAAACAAATAAAAACAAGTGTTATGGAAAGTGACAAGTATGACAAACAGAACCCCTCGTAGCTTAATCGGGAAAGCACCATACTTTTAATATGGGGAGAGTCGGATCGTAACCGGCCGGGGGGACAAAAAAAATTTGGTAGAATCAAAAAAAAATATTATCTTTGTACTATGAAAACGGTAAAAGAAATTAAGAAAGGATTACCAAAAGGGATGGTTAAAGTTGGTGAAGAATGTGAAAGAGCTATTGTACGATTAATGAAAAAAGGACAAACTCAAGAACAGGCGACTAACACAATTTTAAGATTATTGGAAGATAGTAAACCTTATTTAGATCAAGGTTTATTCTCAACTACAATTCAAAGTATTAAAATGTTAACATCATAACACACTCTTAGCTCAGCTGGTAGTAGCGGTTGTTTTACATACAACAGGTCACAGGTTCGATCCCTGTAGAGTGTACAAAAAAAGGGAGTATCGGCAGGGTCCTGATCGTGTCTGTAAAACATCGTCTTGGTGGTTCGATTCCATCTGCTCCCACAACAAAATGGACAAGTAGCTCAATTGGGAGAGCATCGCACTGTTAATGCGAGGGTTGTAGGATCGTACCCTACCTTGTCCGCAACAAGTTCACGTAGCTCAATTGGTAGAGCACCGATCTGATACGTCGGAGGTAATGGGATCGTAACCCGTCGTGAACACTATGGAAAGTAATCCCTGAAGGCGACGGGACATGCCTGCTAAGCATTGTGATCGGTTAGAAACCGATTGTGGATCATTACCACTGCTTTCCTCAGTATGCCAATAGGAAAGGTTTCCGGTTCGGGCTCATATCCTGATCGTCATTGGGTTCGATACCCTTTATTGGTACTTATATGGTGTATGTAGCTCAGTTGGTAGAGTGTCGGTTTGTGGAACCGAAGGTCGTGGGATCGTGACCCATCATACACACAAAAGATGATAAAAGGCGTAGAACAACGGACACGGAGAGGTGTTCGCAAGGGTACAAACTAAGGAAAGGTGTTCAATCTTAATTGTATTGATGTAATAACCCGGCTCTCTAATGGTGTGTGAAGTCTTAGGACGGGATTCCTGATAAAGTTGTTCATCATCTTTTTTGATATCCGAAGTCGGTCCCGAGCTAGGTCGGGCAACTGCGTCGTAGCTTATGGAAGCGGCAGGCCTCCAAAACCTCGCATGGACATTGGGTTCGATTCCCTGACGACGCGCTAATTTTTAATTTTGTCAATTAAAAAACTTTTTGTATCTTTGTATTATGAAAAACAAATTACCATACGAATCTACAGGAAGTGCGATTAAAGGTTATAGTGATTCTTTAACTGCGAGAACAGAAACAAATGATTGTGTTGTTAGAGCATTTGCTTCGGCGTTTGATGTTACTTATGATTATGCTCATAAGTATGTTGCCGAAGAATTTAAAAGAAAACCAAGAAAAGGGACTTACTATACCGCATCTAAAATAACTAAAATATCTGAAGGTGTACTCAAAGTTAATAATAAAAAAATTATTCCTATTGGTACAAAAAGTAATAGTGTGGTTTATCCATATTCACTTTCATATGAGGTAAAAGTTAAAGGTGAAACAGTTAAAAGACAAATGACTGTCGGTACGTTTGTAAAGAAAAACCCTAAAGGTACTTTCTTCGTATTGGTTAAGGGACATGCGTTCACAATTAAAGATGGTGTTGTTATCGGAAACCCTGAAGATGCGATTAAAACAAAACGACCTATGAGGGCCGCATTTGAAATTAAATAAGGAACTATGGTGTAAGTGTGGTGTGTCACGCTGGACTGAAAATCCAGAGGTTACGGTTCGACTCCGTATGGTTCCACATATAAATTATAAACTATGAACAGAGTATTCAGAAAAGTAACTGGTGAACCTGTATCTGACATTGTAAAACATACAATTGACATTCTAAAAGATTGTCCCTGGGCAGAAGTTCACATTGGAACTGACTCTCAAAATCATAGAAGATCAACTGTTTATGTTACGGCAATTGCCTACAGGTATGGTAATAGAGGTGTCCACTATATTTACCACAAACAAAAGACTAAAAAAATTAAAGACAAATGGACACGTCTTTGGAATGAGGCCGATTATTCAATTGAAGTTGCGGAATGGTTGACACAAAAAGTTAATGTAAAGGTGGAAATTGACTTGGATTATAATAGTGATGAAAAACACTTTAGTTCAAAACTTGTTCAACCGGCTGTTGGTTGGGCGATGTCGTTGGGGTATAAAACAAATATAAAACCTCACAACCAAATTGCAACAAGAGCGGCAGATCACCACTGCCGTTAATATATGCTCAGGTGGCCGAGGGGTTAGGCGCCGGTCTGCAAAACCGAGTACGGGGGTTCAAATCCCTCCCTGAGCTCAACAAAATGCCCTCATGGTGGAATAGGTATACACGTCACTCTTAGAAAGTGGATCTTGCAGGTTCGAGTCCTGCTGGGGGTACAAGTTTTTCTAAATAACAATATATTTATTAATATGAAAAAAATAATTAAACTAACAGAATCGGATTTAACAAGGATTGTT
>Ga0315901_10004330_pt1 | contig 17742 bp, 18 predicted proteins | sample LakEriMetagenome_10_FD_203761 | JGI IMG/M metagenome (GOLD analysis project Ga0315901, IMG submission 203761) | Freshwater fungal communities from buoy surface, Lake Erie, Ohio, United States - Buoy 2 MA116 | ecosystem: Environmental > Aquatic > Freshwater > Lake | place: USA: Lake Erie, Ohio...
GTCCAATAAATAAAATAGGAATCAGATCTATTTTTAGAAATCTTAGCCGAACAGCCATCACTATTACAGCTCTCTCAATGGCTCTCTCTATAGCACTTGCTCTTGATATAACAGTAGGAAGCTTCCGCAAAACTGTCATAGATTGGCTTAGCGCGACTCTACAATCTGATATTTATATTTCAGCACCTAGCTTGAGCGCGAATAAAACCACAGGTAATTTAAGTGAAAAATTACAGCAAGAAATCTACAAAAATCCTATTATCCAAAAATCCAGCCAAAACATTATTAGCTACCGCAACAACTGGGTCAAATCCAATCTAGGAGAGCTAATGATAGCAAGTATCGATTTTAATGAGCGTATTAAAAAATCGTTTGAATTTAAGGAAAAATCTAGCAATTGGACTAAGGATTTTACGGAGAATGATTCAATTATTATCTCTGAACCTTTAGCTTTTAGATTCAAGCTTAAGACTGGTGATAGCATAAATCTAAAAACTCGTTATGGTTTTAAGCAATTTCGCGTAGCTGGTATTTTTTATGATTATGGCAACGAACAAGGAATAATCATGATTCATAATAAAAAGTACAAAAAGCTATGGAATGATCTGAAGATCTCATCTCTTGGTATCATGCTCAAGCCCAATCTAGATAAGGATCTTACTATTAGCTCCATCAAGCAAGAATTAGCTCAATTAAACACCGTTCATAATTTTAATTACCGATCTAATAGTGATCTTAAGCAAGAGACTCTTAGGATTTTTGATCGGACCTTCCAAATCACTAAAGCGCTAAAAATTATCACCATACTAATAGCATTTATATCTATCATCAGTACCTTGCTTGCTATGAATATCGAAAAGAAAAAAGAATACGCAATTTTAGAGGCTCTTGGAACCACTAGAAAAAACTTAGCGCAAATCACTCTAGCACAAAGCTTGAGTATCGGATTTTTATCAGCAATATTTTCTTTGCCTCTGGGATTACTTCAGGCAGTACTTTTGATTAATGTAATAAACTATAGATCTTTTGGATGGACACTAAGATTTCATCAAGACTATAGTATTTTTATCCAAATTTTAGTAATAGCGATTTTGGCAAGCTTAATTGCTGGCTTGATTCCAGCTATTAGACACACAAAAGGATACCTTGCTCTGAGAAATGATTAAAACTTATTTTTTAGTGTTATTGATTTTTTCAAACTTAGCAGTAGGTGCTAATCAAGCTATCTCTGCTCTAAAAAACTCTAATTCTAAGGGGTATAGCCGAGCTGATAGAATAAAAGAGTTTAAATTTCCAGAAGACCACGGCGCGCACCGAGATTTCCAAACAGAGTGGTGGTACGCGACAGGTAACCTTCAAGACAGCTCAGGAACTGAGTTTGGTTACCAGCTAACTATTTTTAGAAATAATATTGATCCAAATTTTCTTGCAGGTAACTCCGGACTAAAAACCAATCAAATCTATATGGGTCACTTAGCTATTAGCGATATCAAAAACAAAGAATTTTATTCTTATGAAATTTTTCAGCGATCTGCTGGATCCCTAGCTGGTTCCACGAGTAAAGAGACCTGGATTAATAACTGGAAATTTAATTGGGAGCCTGTAAAGCTTTACGCTAAGCAAGGAGATATAGTCCTGGATCTTAATCTAAAAGCCCAAAAACAAATAGTCTTGCAAGGCAATAAAGGTCTAAGCCAAAAATCAACTCAAGTCGGTAATGCTTCTTACTACTACTCAATTCCGCGCCTAGAGAGTGCTGGAAACATCCAAATCAAAGGTAAAACTTATCAAGTAAAGGGTGAATCCTGGATTGATAGAGAATGGAGCACTAGCTCGCTTGGAGCTGAAGATCAGGGCTGGGATTGGTTTTCGTTACAGCTATCAGATAATTGGGAGCTGATGTACTACCAAATCCGAAACAAATCTGGGATCAGTCCGGTATCCTTAGGTGCGCTCATAGACCCGAATTCATCGAAGATTTCTATTCCACATCAAGATATAGAATTAAAAGTTATAGAAAATTGGACCAGCCCCAAGACTAAAATTTCTTACCCTGCTAAATGGCGTTTAGTCATCAAGAAACACGATATCGACTTGGTTATAAGTCCCCTTATGAATAATCAAGAACATCAATTTAGATACTCATATTGGGAAGGTGCTGTTAAAATCACTGGCACTCATGCTGGCAAAAGAATCAATGGCAAGGGCTATGTGGAGCTGACTGGATATAAATGATTTATGATTTTATAGTTATCGGTGCTGGTTACGGCGGTCTTACAGCAGCCTCTCTATTAGCGGCTCAGGGACAAAAAGTGCTATGCCTTGAGGCGCACTCCAAAATCGGCGGGTGTGCTTCATACTTCCGTAAAAAAGATTTTTTGTTTGATGCCGGAGCCACTACTCTAAGTGGGATCCAGGAGCATCAGCCTATAGGAAAACTTATCAGAGAGCTGGATCTAGAGCTTAACTACACTAAGATCGATCCTGGAATTATAGTCAGTTACAAACAAAAACTCATCAGAAGATACGCCGACCAATCCAAATGGGTCAGCGAGCTAAGTCAAGCAACAAACTCACCTAAAACCAATCTAGAAAAGCTTTTTAACAAGCTTGCTCAGATCGATCAGCGTGCCTGGAGCTTGCTATCACGCAATCCTAATTTAATACCTAGGGATTTATGGTCTTTTATCAAGTTAAGTAAGAACATAAAAGATATTGATCTTGGAATCCTTATGCTTAAAGATTTCCAGAGCATGCTTGACTCTCACCAGCTGAATAATCCTGATCTAAAAAACATCCTCAATGAGATCTTGCTAATCTCTACTCAAAGTTATAGCCCTGAAGTACCCATTATGAGTGCGGCTCTAGGACTGGAATACCCGCGAGAAGTTTATTATAGCTTCGGCGGAATTAGCGAGCTTGCGCATTTATTAGTTCAGCGTTTCACGCAAGATCACGGCACTCTCATGCTCAGACAAAAAGTAACTAATATCCACTCATCAAAAAATATTTATCATATCCAAACTGATAAAGGTGAGAGTTTCCAAGCACGCAGAGTGATCGCTAATATTCCGATCTGGAATATTTCAGGCATCAGCTCTAACCCTGTCCAGAAAAGCTTTTCTAAGCTAAGTAAAAATTTTGATAAAGCTTGGTCAGCTTTTACTTGTTATTTTTCTGTGCCTGAAAAAGGCGATCTAGAGAGCCTTTACTATCAAATACACACAGACAATTTAGTTAATTGCGGATCGAAAAGTATTTTTGTATCATTCTCGCATCCTGATGATCGCAAAAAATCTCCAGAAGGGTACCGCTGCGTCACAATCTCCACGCACACTCCAGCCGATCACTGGCATAATCTTGAGCCTGAAAAATACACCGCTCTCAAACAAGAAACCCAAGATCAAATCATAAAAATATTTTTAGAGAGTTTCTTGCAGTATCAAGCAAGCGATATTGAATTTGTGATTTCCGGTACACCAAAAACTTTTTTACACTACACCAAGCGCCACAAGGGCTACGTAGGTGGCATTCCTCACAGCACTTCTCGCCCGCTGTTTTTACTGCCTAATCATATTAGCGATATAGAAAATCTTTATTTAGTCGGAGACACTAGTTTCCCGGGGCAAGGGATAGCTTCTGTAATTTATTCTGCCCAAAGTCTAATCAACAAAATTTCTACTGACACTTAGAGCACAGTCCTAGAGCTTCATTGATCTCTTCTACGACTATAAAATTCTTAGTTTGCTGAGTTGATGATGACTTAAGCTCTACTGTATCAACTGAGTTACATTTTTGACAAATCAAAAATTTATGATGGTGTTTGCGATCCGAATCGCAGATTTGGTAACTATTAATCGAATAGATTTTATGCACCAAATCCAGTTCCTGTAAGAGTTCTAGCACTCTATAAATAGAAATAACTTGATAATTTTTATTATCGCGCTCAAGTATTTCTTTTATTTCATACGGCGAAAGGGGCTTGCAAGCGCAGGCAAGAACCATCACTACATCTTCTCTAGCTGAAGTTAGCTTGTAACCATTTGATTTTAATTTTTCGTTTGCTTGGGCTGTAAAACTCATAATATTTTATTATACTAGCTTGATTTCTAATTGTAACATTGTTACAATGGTATTGTAATAATGTTACAATATTAATGTAATAATATTACAATTAGAACTAGGTAAAACCTAGGTTTTTAGGCAAAATATACATTTTCATCATGCACATGAGCGCCCCTATCCAAATATCATCTCCCACTAGTAAACCTAGCCAAATGACACTCAAAAATTTTCTGCAAGAGCGCATAAATGCTCTTAAGATTAGCTCAAAAGAACAATTAAAATCTCAGGAGATTCAAGCTAGGCTCGCTGAAATTTTAAATGGTTCTGGTTATGAGGTGAAACAAGTACATTGGCATAAAAGAAATGGCTCAGAGACTAATCGCTGGGCTGAGCTTTGTGATGGACATCATCACAAGCCTACGCAGAGTACAGCGCCTGTAAGCCAAGCGCATGATCCTGCACAGCAAGCTCTACATCGTTGCGAGGGCCAGCACTGCGCGACCACCCCTGAAAAAAAAACTCCTTTTTGGAATCAAGTCTTAGGTTTATTTCAAGCGGCATAAATAAATATTCAGCAATAGCGCCTGGCAATTTAATAGCCAGCTGGCAAATTCCGGATTGGGCTAAATCTTTTTTGAGCTTGAGCGCGCATTTAGTGCCGATGATAGCTAGCATGGTAGCGATCGAACCTATCAAAATACCCAAGCAAATCAAGTCTATGATTGGCTTGGCTGTGATGTATTTGAGTGTTTGGGGAAAAGATAAATTAAACAACTACCCGCGAGTAGCCGGTATAACTGTCGCTTCAAGCTTGTTTTCAGATTGGACTGGTGCGCCAAATTTTATTCGCAGATCTTTACTAGCTCTGTTACTGACTAGCTCTGATGAGCTCAAAAAAAATGAAATAAAAGATTACAATCTTACCACTCTAAGCAAGATCGCACAAAAACTTCTACCAAAAATTCTCGAGATGGAATTGAAAATCAATAGCTCTGTTCCAGTCTCAGAGATGATTGCAAGTAAGACCAAAAATAAATTTGCTCAAATTTTGATTCAGATTTTTGGGATAAGCGGGATTGTTACTGGTGTTACAGAGTTACTAAAAAAACTTGGCTTAAGTAATATTCAAGATGGCAAAACCTCTGAGACTCTTGCTGATAGCTGTCCTGTCTGCGGTGAGGCTCACGGAGTGGGGGAGTGCATCGCTAGTGATATCGCCCCGAGCGTCTCTGTATCAGCGATTCATCACTAAACCTTCGACATGAAGTGCTTTAAAGAATTTAATAATTTTAGTAAAACCGAGTTCAGATGCTAAATCCATAATTCGTGCTGAGCTGACGATAGGAAGCTCGGTATTAATAAGCTTGATATTATCATCGGCTTCCTGAGCGGTTTTGCCGCTATTAATCTGAAAACTTCTCCAATAGCTAAAAATCTGATCATGATCAACTTCGTCGACACACTTATCAACCAAAATCAAGCTAGCATTGGGTTTCATTCTGTCGTAAGCTTGCTTGAAAAAAGATTTTTTACTCAGCTCTTGATCGTTAGTTTTGTGAGATAACTCATCAGGAATAAAATGCATCACCAAACACGAAATCACAAAATCAAAATTATATTCTTGCAAATCCGCTAGGTAAGAGTGTTTTAGCTTAATATTAGTAATTTGTTCTTGAGTAATTTTTTCGCTGAGCTTATTGAGCATATCTAATGAAGGATCGAGAGCAAAAATCGTGGCTTGAGGAAATTTCCTAGCCAGGTTCAAGCTCTCAGTACCGGTTCCAGCACCGATCACAAGAATCTTAGGAGCCTGAAGACCGCTAGTAGAGATGATATCTAAAATTAAAGACTGAAAAAGTTGATAGCCTGGGATAAACTTAAGTATATTAGTATCGTAAATCTCGGCGCGCGCCGAATCGAAATGACTGACCCAGTTTTTAGTGTGCATGAATTTAATTATAGATTCGCGCGAGACTTTAAAAGCGCTCATACGAGGCGCCAAGCTTCAAGATAAGAATACTAAAGTTTTTAAAATATTAAATTTTTTTACTTAGTATTTAGAAAAAAAAGCTTGAATGTTATGATTTTTAGGTCCTAGTCTAGAGTATGGGTAAATTTTTCCATTTTTGGGCATAGTGATATAACGAGCATTTGAGTAGCGCTCAAGCTCAATCTGGCTTAGCCATGATCCCGGGTAGCTCAGTGGTAGAGCAATCGGCTGTTAACCGATCGGTCGTAGGTTCGAATCCCACCCCGGGAGCCATTTAAAAAAAGAAAGCACCTCCGCAAGGGGGTGCTTTCTTTTATGATGTTCTAGATGGGATTCCAGCTACGACACGGTCGGTTTATATGGGCCGCACTTACCACTTCCACAAAACCTAGATAATAGCCCTGAAATAAATCCTGGATAAATCATTAGGACCCTAGTAAACTAAACACAAAAATTCGTTTATAAACTTTTGATCTCTATCAATGCCTTTGCTAGAGAGAAATCTGTTTGAGCTCGAGATTTAAGCCTTGAATACATTCCAGAAATTGCAGAAGGAGAAAAACTTCCCAAAAATAATTTTTGAGAAATTTCTTGATAGGTTAGATTAGTTTTTTCTCTAAGTGCATAAATGATTAGAGAGATTTGATTCGGAAGATCAAAGTTTTTTTTTGCAATTAAATCTTTTATTTGTGAAATTCTGTTTCGATAGGTTTTATTAAGCTGAAAAGATCCTTTTAGATCTGTATCTATAGTTGGAGCGACATGTTGAAGAGTAATTTCCTCTATGAATTTATCCGACCCGAGTATGACTCCAGAAAAAATATACTCATGCGGATTCCAATGGCCGTGCTCGTTTTCGTATTTCACAAAAGCTTCTAAATTTTTGTGCTTTTGCAAAATCAAATCTGTTTCCAAGAACCTTGGCTTAAGCAAACTAGAGTCTATATAGTATCGGTAACTAGACCAAGCCCAATCTTCAAGGTTATCGACAATGACCCCAACTGGATTATGATGAATATATTTTGCAAGCCTGATTAAATACAACTCGGCATCGATTAAAATCGACGAAAATCGCTTCTCAAATACTTTACCTCGATGGTTATATTTTCTTTTGAAATAGCTTGCATATCTTGTGAGTATTAACTGCATGGCAGTCGATAGGTTAATCAAAGGATTCTGCAACAATAGATGAAAATGATTATTCATTAGACAATAAGAATGGATAATAATTCCATGACTGATATTGACACGTAGAATCTGATTAATAAAAAAGTCAAAATCTTCTTCATTAAAAAAAATATCCATTTGGTTATAGCCTCTATTAAAAACGTGATGAAAAGAATTCTCAAATTCTATTCGATTTTCCCTTGGCATAAATTCTCTCCTTCTCAACCTAAGATACCAAAAGAGTTTTTCACAAATAGTATATTCACTGACTCCAAGCAAGCATGAGTAGAATTCTCTAAGATCTGACGGAATTATCTCGGTTTTGTGGAAACGGTAAGTGCGGCCCCATTAACAAACCTAACAGGCATTGAGACATAACCATTAGGATTAGATGTATCCTTTTTTAAAAAATTAAAGTGAAGATGAGGTGCTGTGGAAGGTCCATTATGACCAGATTTACAAATAACATCTCCAGCTCTTACCGTATCTCCAACTTTAACTCGACTAGATTTACATGCGATATGAACATATTCTTGAATTCGACCTTTTTCATCTTCAATGTGCAAGAAATTACATTTTTTTGGATCCATATCAAAAGAAGCTTCCCCTGGATTATGATCAGGATTGTCATCTAATACATTCCTAACAATTCCGTCTGCAACGGCTCTAATATCAGTATTTAGTGGTAAAGGAAAATCAACAGCATATTGAGTACCTAAAATTTCAGAATGAGAAATAGGATTACTTATATTTGAATAGGCATTTTTAGCATCGACAAAGGGATATAGAATTTGAATAGGTTTTTGTTCACCATGTTTAATATATTTATTAAAATCAAGTACAAAAAGTCTTTGACCATCTTTCTCACTACCAACATCTTCCGCGCCAATAGCATGATGAGCTTCAATTGATGGCAAGTTTTCAGGATATACCGAAGAAATCATAAAACCCGCTTCATAAGAAGATCCTAAGGCTTCTAACATGAGTCTGAAAATATTTTTTCGCTTAAATTCTGGATCTACAGCTACAGCTCCGATCAAAAAACATGTTTTCGACATTGGTCTATGAACTAAGGCTTGTGAAAAAAGATTCCTATAACTTTCAGGACTTAAATTAGAAAAACGATGAGCTTCCATATAAGCAATTACTCTTCCATTATGTTTTACTAAGAGCCAGTCATTATATGGAAATTTATTTAGCGCAGAGGGACTTGCTGTATTTGCTTGTTTGAAACTAGGATTCTTTTGAAAAAGTCCTCTAATATAATTAAAAAACTTAGTTATGTTTTTGAACAACCCAGACGTATTTTCATCAAGACTTGGATTACCCAGAAACCCTCTTCGGAACTGCTCCTCAAGAGAGATGTCGGATTTGTAAATATAAATACTTTCAAGTCTTTCCATATCCTCTTTATCAGAATTTGACAACTTCTCATATGGCTTAAAATCAAGACTATAATTACCGCTGGGTCGATTAGAATAATAATTTGGATTTGGAATAGATAATTTATTTAAACTTTCATTGACAATATCTTTTGCCTTATTATATGTTGCTGGACTAAGTGGATCAGTAGGTTTTTGCGCAACTTGCCTTACTTGCTCTAGTTGAGTTTTTACTTGATTTGAAATCATAGTCGTAATACTTTATTTTGACAGCACAAACTGACTTTACATATTATAGCATTATCGTCTTTAAAGTCCGTTAATATGTAACGAATTATGAGCGTTGCAAACGAGCTAATTGATACATTGTTACAATTAGCTCGTTAATTTACATAGATTTTAAGCAGATAGTATAATCCCTAAGCTCCTAGCGAATGCAACTGAAATCACCTAATCGATTTGGTTAGGTGGGATTCGCAGAATAAGATCTGACGGAATTATCTCGGTTTTGTGGATACGGTAAGTGCGGCCCCATTAAGTCCCCTTTGATTGGCTTGCAGTTAAACTTATAATGATGCCTTCAATTTATGACTTAAAACCAAAATTTCAGTCTCTATTAAAACCAATTGAAGTATTTCTTGAAAAAAATGAAATCACTCCAAATCAAGTCACATTAATAGCTGTTTTTATTTCTTTTATTGGTGGCGGCTTACTATATCTAGCAAAATTTAAGCCTATATTATTTCTTATAATTCCATTGATTCTTTTTATCAGAATGGCTTTAAATGCACTTGATGGCATGCTCGCTAAGACTACAAATATGTGTACAAAATCTGGTGAACTTCTAAATGAGCTTGGAGATATTTTGTCAGATTCATTTTTATACTTTCCATTAGTCTTTCATTTTGAGACTTCTTTTTTATTACAAACATTAATTTGGCTATCGGTTTTGCTTGCAATAATTAATGAATTCACTGGTTTACTGGCAAAACTACTTTCAGGTATCAGAGCTTATGATGGACCAATGGGCAAGAGTGATAGAGCTTTCTTTATAGGTATTTATTGTATAATTCTTTATTTTTATCCTCAAATAAAAGAAATTAGTTCGTATATTTTTTCACTTTTGTTATTCTTATTAATTATTAGTACTTTTAAAAGAGCAAGAAAAGCAGTTCTATGAAACAAAGCACCGAACTACTATTAAGAACAAAATCATGGCTTGTGATTATAGCTTTTCTTGCTGCTGGTTTTTATTTACATCCAAAGGGTATAGTTTTTGCTTTTGCTTTTGTAAGTTTTATTGCACTTAAAGAATATTTCACATTGATACACACTAGAATGGAAGATCATAGAGCTTTACTCTGGAGTTACCTAATTATTCCTATTCAATATTATTGGGCGTATAATTTCAGACCTACTTTGTTTTTTATATTTATTCCTGTTTATGCTTTCTTATTTATTCCATTTAGGCTTTTATTGAATAAAAATCTTTCTGGGATCATAAACTCAATGGCTAAAATTCAATGGGGATTACTCGCTTTTGTATATTCTATTAGTCATGTTGCATTGCTTTCTATTAGAGAAAATACAGATGTAATCATTTATGGTGGGAAAGGATTGGTATTATACTTAATTCTTCTGACTACTCTTAACGATATTGCGCAATATGTTTGCGGCAAGACATTTGGTTCTATAAAGATTTCTCCAAATGTCAGCCCGAATAAAACATGGGAAGGATTTATTGGTGGTGTTGTTGTTACAGTTGTACTTGCAAACCTTTTGATACCACTTTCAGGTTTTGATTATTTGTTTGCAAGTCTTTCTGGGCTCTTAATATCATGCTCGGGCTTTATGGGAGATTTGACGATTTCTGCTCTAAAGAGGGATTTAGGTGTCAAAGATAGTGGCAATTTATTACCTGGACATGGTGGAATCTTAGATAGAATTGACTCACTTACTTATACCGCTCCAATTTTTTATCACTTCGTAAATTATTTCTTTTATTAACATGCAAAATATTCTCAGAATACTCTTTCATATTTTCATAGTAAAACCTTTACTCTATATTATTATTGGCTATAACGTTATTGGTTATAAAAACTTAGTCATAAATAAACAAGTAATTATAATTGCAAATCATAACAGTCATTTAGATACTTTACTTTTGCTAAATCTCTTTCCCCTTAAACAATTACAAAGTATTCGTCCAGTAGCTGCTTCTGAGTACTTTTTGCAAAACCCAATTATAAAATTCATTTCAACAGTTTGCTTAAATATACTTCCTATTTCAAGAGTAAAATTCAGTAAAACTAATAATCCTTTAAGAATAATGTCCGAGAGAATTAGAGAGAATGATAGTTTGATTATTTTTCCTGAAGGCACTAGAGGTAATCCCGAAGAGATGCAAAGATTTAAGATTGGAGTAGGACATCTTATTCGAAAATTTCCTGATATATTAGTACAGCCTATTTTTGTAAGAGGAGCAGGGAGAAACTTACCAAAAGGTGAGGTGGTTTTAGTTCCATTTTTTTGTGATTTGGTTATAGGTGAATCTATGAAATTTACCAATAAAACTAAAGAAGAGATAGTGCAGGAGCTTGAAGCTAGATTTAAATCTATGCAAGCTTTATAAATTTCGAAGCAGGAATGCTGGTTGATCTTTATTAGACTTGCTCACATTATAGTCAAAGGTAAACTCGATTTCGATTGGCTTTTCTTAGATCTAAATTATAAAAAAGAATTCAATCATATCAATTGAATGTCTTTAGTTCGTATAAAAATAGCTGGACAAACTATTAAAGACTTAGTGAGATCAATCTTGTCTTTTGCCCTTAAGATTTGGCACGCCTACCCTATATCGAGAGTTCTAAGATATTCTAAACCTTCCCCCCCAAGTCCACAGACCACCACATAGACTGGCTTTCACCAGGCTTTAGGTATGAAGGCTTAGGATCAAATTTACAATTAGGATTAAACTGAAGCTGGGAAGCGTTGGGCGCGCTAGTACCAGGCTCGATACAAACCTGTCCCTCTTTAGCTTTGCCGTTATAGACAACAGCAAAAGGCGCCAGACGGGTGTCCCAGCGCAAGGACAAAACCTTATCATCAGGCCGTATGAATTCAGCGACTAAATGATCAGGACCAGGTCTAAGATCAGTATAAGGATGATCAATTTCAGCTTGGGTAGTGGCTTGCATAGTATTTAAATCTTTTGTTTTATCGAGATCAAGAAGCTTACCTGTCGGAAGATTTTTATTCGATAGCTCTAGATACTTATTAGCAGAAAGTCGCCAAGATTTAGCAATAAAATACGGGTGTGACTGCAGCCCAATAGGGAAGGCATCTTTAGGCTTTTTACCAAAAAGTTTAGCGAGCCATGAAACTTGCGAAACATTTTCTACTGACATCTCCGTTAAAAATTCTGGCTTAGAATTTCTGTTGCTTAGAGTATATTTAACTCGATAAATCATTTCACCAAAAAGTTTTTTATACTCCTCATCAGTTCTGGTGTCGTAGATATAACTTACCTGCAGATCTTGATTAGCATTAGTTTTCACGTGCTCAAGCTTCCATTTTTTCTTAAACAAAAAACCATGGATTCTCATATCACCGTTTCGAGGATAATTCTTGTCTAGAGCATAATCCGAGATCTTAATCCCTGACTTGGTTTTGTGGGGTCCGTTTTTATCCAGCTTGCCAGCATCGTTAACTGGAAATAAAATCTCATCTTCAATTCTGCCTGGCGGCGAAGAGATTGGGTTTAGACCGCGAATGGGAGTAATAGATAATTTGTCGATTTTAGGATTAGTAAGTAAGGGTGAATCAGTAATTTTATCTTCCGGCAAATCCCCTCCCAGCCTGAGATCCAAGACATTAGCGCCTAGATCAGTAAAACTAATGAGCTGTTTTTTTGATGGTAGTTTAATTGTAAAAAGATTTGTTTTTTGGATTTCTGGATGCTGAGTATCTAGTTCTTGCTTACTTAGTTCTAAGCCCGCTTGATTAGGCTCGCCATTAATATTGATATCTATATCAAACTTTATATCTCTTGCGTGCTCTAAAGGGTCTTTAATAGTAGTTTCGTGCAAAGCCTTAGTACCAGTTGCTGAACTAGGTTTGGGAGCTTGAACTGGTTGAGGTTGTGCTTGGGCTGAAGAAGGAGAAGCCGAACTGTTCACCGTTGAACATTGCATAATGACAAATTTTAGCATTCTATAACTGGAGAGTTAGAATTTTTTTAAAAATAGGTGGTAGCACCTAAATGATTATTCTAGATCCTTAATCATAAAAATGCCGCACTGAAAATGACCAGTTTCGCCGATAGGGTTTGGAAGATTTCTAAAACCATATTCTATATAAAGCTCAATAGCTTTGTTCATCTGCGATGCTGTTTCTAAATAAATTTGTCTATAACCCGTCATTAGAGCATATTTGAGAGTTAAATCTATCAGAAATCTTGCTATACCATGACCACGAGCCGAAGGTAGTAAAAAAAGTTTTTGCATTTCAGCCATATTAGCTCCTTTTAATTTTTTATAACCTCCACCTCCAAGAATTTTGGAATTGACAAGATCTTCAACCACCCAATAATATGCTCCTAATTCATCATAGGCTGAAAAAAGATCATTAATTTCTGGGTCACCAGCTCCAGAACCAGCGCCAGAAGTGCTTCTAGGGTCATAAGTATTAAATTCGGCTGAAACCTGCAAAATTACATTTTTTAATTCTTCATTATCTGCACTTTTAATTTTCCTTACAAGGAACCTATCTTTAAAAATAACATCATCAAAATCCAAGACGGGCTTAAGGATAATTAAAGAATTACCTGTATTATTCATGAACTACAACCCCGCAAAACCCTCTTGCCTACAAGGATAAAACACATCGATAATCTTACAATCACTAATAGCTTTTCCAGAGTGGGTTTCGTTAGATTTAATGATTTTCAAATCACCTGCTTGCATAATTTTAGTAACTCCGTTAACTGTTAATTCAAACTCACCATCTATAAAATTACTTACTTGTTCATGCGTGTGACTATGAGCCGGCAATATAGAACCTTTTTGGACAGACCAATACACGACAGTCATTTGCTTACCATGCTCGACACGAGCAAAAAACCCAGGAACAATTTCTTGATCTTGACTTGGCTGTTTTTGAGGCTCTAGGATGCTCTTCCGCGCTGAAACGCTTATTAAATCTTGAGGGCAATAATTTTTAAATAAATAATTCTTATCAACTATTTCACTAGTAAGTAAACGTTCAAGAATTTCCATTTTACCTAAGTTTGAATGTTTTTCGATAAATTCTTTTGTTGCTTTCAAATACGCATGGGTAATGGTTTCATGATAGCCATCAGTATCAGAGTTTTCTACTCCAGTAGCTAAATTATACTCACTTATATATCTTCTAACTAGCTCAAGAGGTGAATCGGAGTGATAACTATACCAAAAAGAAACCACAAAATGAGCTTCATGAGTCCATCGATTTTTTGGCAAGGTTTTATTCTCAAAATGGTTAATAAATTCTTGTAAACCCTCTTCAGTATTGACTTTTATATGCTCTAGCATGGTTTTAGTCCTAAAACTACAAGGAGTCCAAGAGTTAATAATTCTTGCTTTTCGTGACTTGCGGTCTTCGGACATATCACAAGGCAGAGACTCAGACCTGAGTCCTAGAGCAGATCCCAGAGTCTTAGTATTTATCGCAGCCAAGGTTTTATCACCGGATTTTGTGATGGTAGCGACAAGGGTCGAGCAAGTCGGACACGAGAGAAACTCTGAAGTCTTCAAATGAAAAATATATTTTGCTGGAACAATATCTTCTCTAACCGTAATAATTAACTCGGAATCTGGATCAAAAAGATATTCAGCCGAACGCTGAATACAAAAACTACAATTGCACTTATACGAGGTAAGATCTGTTAATAACTTAGGAGTCTTAAAAATATATTCGATATTTTGACAGTGACAAGCTCCAAACAGCATAAGCACATTATATATCCAGTGCAAAAAATTCGACCTAAACATCACAAAAAACGAGTCACTCAAACCCTATAGTGGCACTATAGGGTTTGCAATATTATCCCCAAAAAATCAACTAAATAGCCTAAATCAAAAGAGCTAGCCTAAAAACCTGGTTAGCTTCTCAAAATCTAAACGTATAAGTTAGAAAGGCAAATGAAAAAATTCAAGTTCAAACTCTCAGCTGTACTTCGTTACAGAGAAATTCTTAAGGATTTGCAAGAAGTAAAAGTCCAGCGCGCCAATAACGCTTGCGCCGAAACAGAGCAAGAGCTAGTTCAGCTAGAACATCGTCAGCATAAGGTTTATGAGACTATGGTCGAAAACGCTGAGCATAAATTTTCTCTAGATGATCACCGCGACTATCAAGCCTATAACCAAATGATTATCTCAGAAAGATCAAAAGAAAAAACCAGACTTGCCAAAAGAAAAAAATCTCTTGAATATGAAAACACCAAATTTATTGCCGCATCCAAAAACCTTAAAGCCATGGAAAAGCTAAAAGATAAGGCATTAGAGCTACATCAAAAGGATATGCTAGCGCTAGAAATGAAACAAATAGACGATTTAGTTAACAGTAGATATAGGGCTCAAGAATAGTAATGCTAGAAGAAGTAAAAGTAAATATCATGGAGCTGTTTTTTGCTAATAATCAGCAAGCAAAGCTTAGTCAAGCTACAGGCTCCCTTACAACACCAGCCAATAAAGCACAAAACGCTAATGCAAACAATAGCTCTTTTATGAGTGTGATGAATGACCTTAAATCAAAAGCAGAGACCACTACAAAAGAAACCAAAAAATCTTCTGATTTTAGTATGGATTCCAAAAAAATCGAGCCAGCAAAAATCATGAAAGCCACTAGAGAAATAAGCTCTGAGATAAAAAACGAAATTTCAAATACCGATAAGAGTGCTGAAAGCGCCGCCACCAAAACTAAAGAAGCTCCTGAACCAGTTGCCGAAGATAAAAAATCAGAAGACGAAGAAGTAAATTACCTAGTTCTTTCTGAAATGAAAAAACAAATCGATAATGAAATTGAAGGAATCAGCAAAGCTATTGCTGGATTAGATTTAAGTACTGCTGATGGCATTAATCAAATTTTAGAATTATCAGATAGGCTTGAAGCTTTAAGAGCAATAGAGGGAATAGTTCTTAGTAAGATAGAAGCAATTAATCTACCTAGTGAAGCTCAGCTTAGCCTGGATGAAGTTGAACTTATAAGCGAAACTAGCTCCTCAATTAAGCTTGAGAACTTATCACAAGACTCAATTGAAGTGAGTGTTCAGCAACCTAATAAAGAAAAAGTTCAAGATTACATCGCTAAGAATATAGACGATCTAGTCGACGTTAAAACCGAAGCTTTAAAATTGGATAACTCTGAAACGCCTATTCTACAAAGCCTTGATGATAAAATAGGGAACTTTGAAAATAACCTGAAATCAATCAAGAATTTAAGTAAATCTCTTGAAGGTCAAGAAACCGAGAGCAAGAATTTAGTACTCGAAAGCACTAAAAATGCTCAAGTAAAAGATATAAAAATCGAACAATCCATAATAGATCCGAAGCTAGCTAAAAACCTTCAAGATCAGGACAGGATACTTATGATAACTGAGGACATGTCTCAGGATATGGCTATTCCAGGCACAGAAGAACCTGCTATGATTCCTAATATGCAAGAAACTTTTGGATCCGAGATGTCTGACATGGAGGCTGATTCTTTTAATCAACAAGCCCAGAGCGATCTGCCAGAGCTGGTTCAAGTCAGTAATTCTGAAGTGAAAAATACAGATATTTTCAAAGTCAATTCAAAAATTCAAATTCACAAAAATCCGGTAAGTCTAAACGAACTCTCTAATGTCCTATCTAGAGAAGTGACCAAAGTCAATCCAGGAGCCAAACAAGAAATAACAATGTCTCTTACACCAGGAGATCTTGGTCAAATAGAACTTAGCATCAGCAGAACCGCTAATAACAAGCTTGAAATCAAGATGGTCTTCACTCAGGATAACGCTCTAAACACCGTCGAGCACAAGCTCACAGAACTCAGATCTATACTCAAATCTAGAGGTTTTGATGCTCAAATCGAACTTTCAAAATCCGAAAGCACTAGCACAGATAGTTTCAATCGCCCTGGTCAAGAGTCTTTTAACGAGGCTCGTGAAGAGCAAAAAGATAGAATCCTGGACACTATGCCTGCCTGGTTAAGGCCCGACGACGAGACAGACTCACCAAACTTCCAAAACACTTTACAACAAATAATCTAAAAGGAATCACCTCATGCCCGTACAAGGAACAGAAAAAAAACCACCAACAGGACTAATTGACAACAATTTTGTGAATGACATGGTAAAAAAAACAGCCATCGACCCTAATGTGGCGCCTGGTGGATTTGATCCGAATATGTTTTTAAAAATTTTGATGTCACAGCTCCAAAACCAAAGCCCTTTTGATAATATGGACTCTCAGCAAATTTTAGAGCAGCAGGCGATACTCACTCAAGTAGAACAGTCCACTAGATCAGTTGGCTATATGCAAGAAATGCAATCGACGATGGAGACTGAGCTTGGAGCAGTAAAAAACTCTCTAGCTACAATAAACCAGACTCTACTAAAAATTGCAGATAAAATTTAAAATCGGAGAAAAATAAATGAATATAATTGGGCTATTAGCAGGAGACTTAGTTAGCGGAATCTCATCAGAGATCACTAATGGTTTTATTGATAAGATCATGCCTAGTCACCTTGGACAAACCAAATTTTTAGATGCTTTTAGAGATAGTTTTCAAGGTAGGCAAGATCTAAAACTTGCAGACCTAAATCTCGGTGCTAAAACAGAAAAACAAATCATGGATATTCGTGATTTAGCCATGAATAAAGGGCTTGAAAAGATTGAAGTAGAAATAAACGGTGATCTTTTTGAACTTAACACAAAAGATTTAACTCTCAGACCAGTTTATTCCACAAGTATATAATTCTCCTAGGGTTAGTAATTTTAAAATTGTGCTTAGACTCGAAAAATCTTCGATTTTTCTCGTATTTTTTGTGTGTCGCTCAATCTACGCATCGACTTTGCCCGTGACAATTACTAACCCTTCTAGACATGTAAGCGTCGTCGA
>Ga0315901_10004335_pt1 | contig 17718 bp, 13 predicted proteins | sample LakEriMetagenome_10_FD_203761 | JGI IMG/M metagenome (GOLD analysis project Ga0315901, IMG submission 203761) | Freshwater fungal communities from buoy surface, Lake Erie, Ohio, United States - Buoy 2 MA116 | ecosystem: Environmental > Aquatic > Freshwater > Lake | place: USA: Lake Erie, Ohio...
AAGATCAAGTGCAAAATATCCATTACCTATCTCCTGCCAGGAAGAGGTAGGGGCAAAGCCATGGATTGCATGAGGTGAGGCAAGATTTGTTGGAAGTTGAAATTCTTCTCCACTGCTATTTTTAATTAGGCCATCTTTTATTCTTCCTGCCCAAGGAGCCATCGGATACCAACCCCAGGTAAGCACCTGCCCTCTAAATGGCAGCACACACTCAATATCTCTAAATCTTAAAGATGAGATTCTTCCCCCTTGATCAACATCAATTTCAAGTGAGATCTCACCGCCATCAATTGTATGAAGAAGGCTCATAGCGCTAAATCTAACTCCTCCTTCCAAGGAGGATTAGCACCCGCTCTGGAGCAATTGATGGCTGCAGCTTTGCTAGCTCTGATTAGCACACTTTCTAAATCGTACATTAGACCAGATATTCCCAAATTAACAATTGCTTCAGCTATAACAGCACCAACAGTGTCACCTGCTCCTACGGTATCAACCACCTCAGTTCTAACTGCAGGAACATGAACTAAAGTTGTTCCGAATGCACCAACAATCCCACCCGCCCCCATAGTCATAACTACCAAGGATGGGCCATGTTCCAGCAATTCTGACGGAGAGGATTCCTCATTGTAGAGCCAAAAAAACTCATCCTGAGATAGTTTCACAATATCAATAATTGAGAGCCAGCTCTCAAAATTACTTCTATATTGGGTTTTGTCTTCAAGTACTGAGGGGCGAATATTCGGATCAAATATTTTTATAGCTTTTATTTTTTTTGCCCAATTGAATAAAGAAGTAGCTCCAGGCTCCAACAGAGTTCCCAGGGAGCCAATATGCAATACTTTAGGAGATCCAGAGGGCAAACTTTCACTTCGAAAATCAAAGCTTGCAGTATTTTCTAGTTGAAAATTATATTTGGCAGATCCATCCCTATTTAATGTAGCCAGTGCTCTAGCAGTGGGAAGTTTTGAACTCCAACATGATTCTAGATTCACACCAAAACTTGAGAGTTCTTTTTGAATTTGAATTCCATACTCATCTAATGAGAAACCCCCGACGAAAGATGTTGCAATTCTCAATTTAGACAGGGCCTTTGCAGTGTTGGCGGGCCCCCCTCCGACAGTCAGGCTACAAGACCCATCTGAATAAGAAATGACATCAATGAGAGACTCGCCTGCCACCCAGACCTCAGGAAATTGCATTAAATTCATGACAGTTTCTCTCCTGGCCAAAGTGATAATAGAGTAGCTGAATGCGCCTTCTCTCCATTGGAATTCTATCTCATAATGATGAGGAATACGTTACTGATTTGTTACACTCAATTCAAGCTCAAACTGTTTTGGACTTTGAAATTATTGTACTCGATAATGGCTCAACTGATCGTACTTTTGAATTAATTACTAATTTTAAAATGGGTTTCGATAGATTTCGGATAATGCGTAATTTTAACGACCCCTCTGAATCTAACGGGATGAAGATACTTCTTGAGGAAGCGAGAACGCCCTTTGTGGCCGTAGTCCATGGTGATGACCTTCTCAAACCTAACTATGTCGCGGTTGTTAACCAAATACTTCACGCTCACTCTAACTTTGATGCCTTATCTTTACCAATTGAACACTTTTCTAACTCAGTGAACTTGAATTTCACACAAAAAGGTGTATGTTCTAAATCCAATTTAACAAGAAGTAAGTTGATCAATAAGTATTTGGTTTGCGGTTTAAACCCTGGCGTGATGCCAGGATGCGTTCTAAAAAGAGAATCAGTTCTACTAAACAAAATTCTCGAACCTGTTCCAAGCCTCAATTACAACTTTGACATAGTATTCTGGACTCGCTTTGCAAGAAGTGGATTGCGTTTAGTCCGATCAAAATCTGAGGTATATCTCTATCGGCGACACCCTAAACAGTCATCGGCAAGATCTGATAATGATTTTAACCTTGCGCTAGCAAGAAATTTCAACTACCAAGAAGCGAAAACTACTTTTGAAAAGTACCTGGTCCAATCTGCGACTTGGAAAGAATCCAATTTTGCGCAGGATCAAACAGCATATTTGAATAACCTTAATAAGTCTTTTGTGTCACTACCTAGACCAGGCTTAATTTTAGCAAGTCTTTTTAATTTTCTGCTACGAAAAGTTTCTCAATTACTAAATAAAATCTAATTTAAAGCACAAATACAAGGTTTTTTGGCTGTGCAAACACCTCTGAAGAACTTATTCCTTTCATATACTTTGTGGGAAAGGTCACAATTGAATCAACATTAGTATTTAAAAATGCTCCCCACCAAGCAAACGTTGAATTAGAGCAAATTAAGTTCAGAGACTTGCTCATAATATATAGCGTTTCAAAGTGGTCTAATCCAAAAGAACTATCAACAAAGTACATTGGGAAGGGTATATCAGCTAAAAGTCTTTGTGAATAATTGCAATCGTCAGACAGTACAATTATCTCAAGATTAGATACTTTCCTAGCATCTTTGATTCGATTTATAGCCGCTAAATAGTATGACTCGTCTAAAGTCACAAATACTTCGTTAAAAGTCAAGTAATCAGTTCCTCTAACGTGCAGAACTATTTTCTCTTTACTTGCAACTCTATGCAGTATTTCATTAAAGTTCTCATTTTTCACGCTTGTCTCTAAAAAACTTATAATACGAGGTCTAGTCTGAGCATGTGAACTCGGAAACGTTTTTGCATCTAACCAATAGCCATATATAGATATATTCTTTCTGACGGCGATATTACTTTCGATGAATTTGGGTTCAATCAAGTAACCAAATATTACCTGACCCAATTTTGGAAATTTTTTCGTAATTCTCTCCATCCATATGTTGAGTTGACTAATTATTCTTAGAGGGTTTTTAATTTCTACATCGCGAATAAATTTCTGCAACTCAAAGCGTCTTTTTGATAGTTTTGAGTCTAAATTTACTTTATTGTTATACCAACCAATATCTATGATCGGTCTACGTTTAGTCTCCTCAGCAAGTTTTTCTAGTGCCAGTACTTGAAATAGCTGATTGCCCAACCCTCCCCGAATTCTCAGAGTAATGGATTGTTTACTAGTTTTCATGTCTCTAATTTAGCGTTAATCTTTTGGTCAGATTATCCGCGATTTCGCCAAATGAGCTGTATTCCTCTTCGGAAAAAGACTTGCTTCCCGACTTTACAAGATATAAGCCAAGCAACAAGTCTCCACTAAAAGAATAGTTTATGAGAAGTATACGAGAATCTGCAAAATTACCTATTTTGACCTGAAGAACTCTACGCGAATTCATGTCCTGAATAGCATCCGATATTATTTCGTAATCAATTTTTAGGCCATTTGAAGTTATGTGTCCTAGATTTGATTTACACAATTTAATTGCTGCATCTAATTCTGCAAACGCACTATTCGCATTCGAGGAAGTCTTATATTTAACAACTTCAGTAGAAAAAAATAGGAATCTGCTTTGATTATTGAGAACTTGAACCTGATGACGATTTGTCCTGAATTCATCACTCTCATATCTATCTTTGCAGAGATCGAGAGTTGGGTCAAGTAAAGTAGTACCTCGGGCTAAGGGACGAACTTCGTTTCCATGTAGAAAATCTCCTTGAGTGAATCCTAATCTAGATAGTTTCTCCTGAACCTTATCTTCTTTCATTTCTTCACTCACAACTTTTTGATGGTTTGATTTAGTCGTAGGAACCATTTTGCTATCCAAAAGTATCACGGCTCGCACATTAATGTTTGTGCCTTGAATTCTTAGAATCCTCTTGGATTTATTTCCAGAGCTAGGGATGTGTACAAATAATTCTCTTTTGCCAGATAAAGTTTTGAATGGTTGGATGGTTTTTCCATTGAATAAGACTCTTCCTTCCCCTGATTGAATAATTACTGCTGCAGTTCTATCAATTCCGATTGACATCGAACAAGATTTAGAACAAGACGCCAAACTTTGCCCACTTTCGTTGGTGGCAAAACTCCAGACTCCAGTTCTCTTTGCATTCTTTAGGTTCACGCTCTCAATCTTGGCGTAAAACGAGGCCTCCGATACATTCCCAAGACAGTCCATCAAGGCTAGAGTTCGCTTAAGAGATTTATCAGTAGGAACATTGAACTCTGGTTCTGATTTATCGCCACTCCTATAAGATTTGAAACCAAGATCATTAAACAACCCTGCATCACATATTGAAGAACCTTCATCATAACTTCCCACCAGTTTTATTGTTGCACTCCTTGATACCTCATTGTAGTCAACAATTCTGATGTCTTGACTAAGAATTGGAAACGATCTATCTATCTCTGCAATTGACCTATTTGACCATTCACTTCTATTGCCCCATCTATCAACGGCACGAATTCTAAATTCATAATTGCCTTCTGGAAGATCGTCTAAGTACAAATCAATTCTTGGCATCAATGGGTATAGATAAGTTCCAAGACTTTTTGAATCTATTCGCCTTGGTAGACTATATATCTTTCCATTTTTTTCTATTTCAAATTCAATTACAAACGAATGCTCATCATCGTAGAAAGTTGGCAACAAAGACGATTGTCCTTGCAAAGAGTTGATCTGACTTGGAATCTCAATTTTTGGAGGGCTGTACTTATCCTCCTTTCTAGTTATTGAAAGTGATATTTGCTTACTATCTAGATGTGTTTCTGCAGAAACAACAATACTTCCTTTACCAAGTGTAATTGATTTTCCTAAAGGTAAAGTTGGTGATCCTCGGGTACCCCCACCCAGATAGGCATAGTCACCAGCATTCAACATCCAGACATCATTTGAAATTTCTAAAGAATCTTGAAGCCCAAAATCTAATTGCGGATTCGGAGACTGTACATAAAGACTCGCAGGAGGATCAATTCTATAGATTAGCAAACCTTCCGTGAAACTTGGATGTGCCCAATTGCGACGGTATTCGATCCAATACATCAAATTTCCATACTTAAGAAGAACAACTCGCCTACCAACTTCTGAACCAACTTCAGACAGAAGAATCTTTTCCGTTTCCCACGATTGGTAAATTGCTGAATTTGGCAGAAACCCGAGGCGCCACGAATGGTATGTAGAGAGTAGCTCTTCCCTAGGAACATTTCCCATTAAATCAATTGCACCTCCATATTCCACACCTAAACAATCTTTGCTCCAATCACCATCTGGTTGTCCGTTTGAGCAGCGAAGAAAATTAGAATGACCTAAACCTATTGAATGACCAATTTCATGCGCTAGTACAAACCATGAACTCGTGTCTTGGAGGAGAATCACCCCTGGTAATTCCTGTTTGCTTCTGAGCAGTGAAACTCCCTCCCAAATGCAATTATTCTCAGGCATTAAAACGACCAAGACTCTATCTTTCAATTTATCACGATTGTTTTTGCTGTAGTAGAACTGCCTAAGATCCAACATGAAGTTTGTGATGTCTGGACCTGAACAGTTAGGAGATTCCGATAAGGAAATTCCGACGGGATCGTTTACTCCGTTCGAAAGTATGACCTTAGGTTGAGTGGTTTCATAATTTAAACCGGCTGTAGTTTTCCAGGAATCTTTCACTCGATTGTTAAATTGCGCCTCAATATCACTAAGCGATACTTGATTTCTTGGAGCACCCTCCCATCTTATAGACACAAAATCAACAGTAATACTGATCGAATTTGCTTGAGCCGGAGAAGCTGGCGTAACTTGTAAAAGTAATAGAACCAGGCAAAGGAGCATTTTTAAGTTGGTTCTGATATTCATTGGAAAGACCCTCAAGAATTTTTCGAGTTCTGATTCTGTATTTCTTTTAGGTAGTCATTTGTGGCTTGAATAAACTCAGGAGAGAGGAATTCCTTTAGATTTAAAGTCTTGGTGAACGCCTGATTAGCCATTGAAAAGTTTTTGACTTTCATATAATTGCGACCCAAGTAGAACCATACCACCGCATGATTGGAATCTAATTTAGTTTGGGCAATACGTACAGGAATCGCCTCATTTATTAGACCGTTATTTTCTCTGGTTGCAGCAAGTGCATCTAGTAGGAAGAAATTCTTAGGATACTTACTTGTGGCCCTTTCAAGTAACTGAATAGAGTAAGGCCAATCTCCTTCCTTTGACATTTCAGATGCTAACTCAAAATATTCATTCTCCATCAAAGTATCAAATCTCAAAAGTTTTTGGAAGATTTTTCTCTTTTGGACGATAGGCCCGTTTTGATCGCCTTCAGGCACATAAATCAACTTCGCCTGTAGTATTTCTCTCTCTGGAATTGTCTGGGCCCAAGAAAAAGCAAACAATAATATAGACAATGCCCCAGCTCCGAGCTTCATTGGTTCGTAGAGTCTTTTTCTTGTTCCAATTGTTTTGGAGTTTTTATTGTTTACAAATATAGACTGATTACTACTCATTCCTAAAACAGCACCTAAGAATGTCCAATTCCAGATGGCCACAGCGATATTGTCGATAGAAATCATGGCCATACTCCACAAGGAAACAAAAATTATTACAATTGAATATTGGGGATAATCAGTTGGCTTCCAAATAATTAAGATAGAACGGAATAGAGCTAAACCAAAAGGAATCAAAATTGCAATAAGCCCCAAAATTCCCAAAGTAGCAAAGAATTGTACAATTGTGTTGTGAGCATTATTCGTCGTTAGATCTAGGGTAGTTTCACGGATAAGGTCCAAAGATCTATTCTCACGATATGAGTCGCCATAAGCATCAACGCCAACTCCACTAAGTAAATTCCTACTTCCCATCTCTAATCCGATTAACCAATATTGAAAGCGAAGCTTTATTGTATATTGCTCAATAAAAGTTCCTAGGATTCCTACCCCAGCAAATCCAGGCAGAACTAAGGCGGACAGTAAAATTCCGAGACCAAAGAAACTCTTTCCCAACTTAACGTTAATCTGGTACAAAGCTAGGTAAGTCATCAAAAATAATGCTAGAGAAATAGCTATCATCCCCTGCAAGGAGCCTGTCAGGTAAGTCATGAGAGTAGAAAAGAGAAATAGAATTACCTGTAAAAACTTATATGGTTTCCTTTGATCGTAATAAAGCCCAAGGCTCAGAGATGTAATAGCCCCCATCGCAAAAATCGCGCTTGCAAAGTTCGTATTTCCAAAGAAAGAAAATACTTGGTTTTCAGAACTCCATTGCACTGGATCTAACCCGAACTTTTGCATAAGCCCATAAAATCCTGCAATTAAAACAAAAATTTCAATCGTGGCAAGTAACTTGAATAAAAAATCTTTGCGCATGGCCATATTGGAAGTCAAAAGAGCTAAAACTAATAAACTTTGCGTAGTCAACAAGCCATTATTTCGACCCCAAGATCCCCAAAGAAATCTCGTCATATTCTCAAAACTCAAAAGAGAGGCAAAAAATATCAACAAAGAACTAATGATTAAAACCTTGAAACTTTTAGACTTGAATAAATCACGCGCACTAAACTGCGTGTCTTGATAAGCCACCCAACAAAGCCAAGGGAGTAATACAACGAGCAAAATTTGCTTCGGCCAATTTATAGGGTCGAGAAAGTTGACCATGAACACGCTGGAAATAAGTGCAAGGTAAACAACATATTTACTCAATACTAAAGGCTTTGCTCTTGTCATTGCAGGATTATAGACTAGTATCTGCAAGTGGTAGACGCCTTATTTCTATCTGAATGAGATATGTTCCTTTATTTGCATTCCTAATCTGCGCTTGATTTTTCCTACCATCCTCTCGGCTAGAACTATTTGGTCAAGGCTCCCTCTGCGCCAAACCTCAGATTGTGGTGATAAAAAGCCAGTTTTCAGCTCGCTTAATAATTTTAAGGGTCTGCTAGGGATTTTCTTAGAGTGAATATGCAAATTGACTAATTCGCTATTACCAATCGTTAAGGAGAGCCCAACTGCATTACCAGCATTTTCATCACTTTCATTGACTTTCCAAAGGTCAGGATTCAAATCGAGTAAATCAGGAACAAAGTTGGTGCTATTCTGCTTAACTCCTCTTCGCGAATAGGGTAAGGCAAAATTTCGGGCATCGCTTCCAAGATAAAACTTGCCGATTGTTCCTGCATCAAAAAAATAGCTAGAGTAATTGGTTGTTCCACTGGGCCAGGTTGGTAAAACTTCAACTAGATTATTAGAGTTATTTGCAAAATCGCCTAATAGAGTCATGTCAGTAGTTTTTTTGTCTTGCCAATTATCCAGTGAAAAATGAAGAAATTGCTTCAATATGCTCTGATCTCTCACGGCGAAAATTGAAGCACAGCCTAGAGTTGGAGTTTCTAATGGATATGATAATCTCTTATCGTTCAAATCAATTAATACCGCATCAATCACTTTTGAATTTAGTAGGACAACGTCAGATTCCAAATGTAGTAAGCGATTTAAACCCAATTGAGAAGTTGCAGCATGTAAGTAGAAAAATCTTGAAGTTGTATTTATCCAAAAACTCTTTTGAGGAGTATCAAAAGTCTTCTGAACTTGCAGAAATGAGTGAAGTGAATCCGTTTCAGCGATAAAATCTATTTGCTCAAAACTATTTTTCTTAAAAATATAAATCTGCTTTTCAGTTATCAAGTATTGATCAAGATGAGGATACAGAATCGAGTGAAGTTTAGCGTTTCTCTGTAAGTATCGAGGTATTGGTCGACCAATCTCAACCCAGATTAATGGATAATTGAACGTATTATTCATTATTAAGACTATCCAAAAATTTCTTTGAATTGACGCGAACTTCTTTTAGTTCATCCTTGTATTTAAGGTATAAATCTTCACATTCTGCCCTCGAAATTTGAGAGAGCTCACTCCATGATTCAACGCAGTGAATTGGCCAATTTTCATACATAGGTAGGAAATCTTGATTAGAAACTACCGGTAGTGAACCCAAATAGAGACTTTCCCAAATTCTATGAGTGTCAACACCGTTCCCTCTAGGACATGCAACAATGAGGGACTTTCTAGTTAAGTTGTGAACTACCTGAAAGGGAATTCTGCGACTTAGGACTCTGGAATTACGATTGACTGCGAGAATTTGCCTCACCTCAACCCGATAGTTAGGGAAAGTCTTGTCGTTCCATCCAACCAAAATGCTTATAGGTCTTGTTTGTACTTCAAAGTTAGGGAATTTAGAGTAGGACCACAGTAATCCCGAAGATCTATAACTCTTATTTTCCAAACCTAAAGGAATTCCAAAAATTCCATTCTCCTTGTCTTCTTCAATAGCATTTGTAGCATATATATTTCCAAAATATTTCTTCAGTTTACCTAATGAGTTGACACTACAATCTAAATCTGAATCTCCCACAATTAACTTGTTTGCATAAATCTTAGTGGGTAGTTGAGTCAATATGGATAATAAGCTTTCAATATTATCCCTAGATGAGTACAAACTATTAATTGTTTCTCTATTTGCGATACTCGTGATACTATCTCTATCTTGAGGTGAAAAAATCAACGTAGATTCACAAGCATAACTGTCACATGCTAAGTAAGGATAACTACTCTTACGGACACTCAAAAGGGTGCTCTTTCTTAAGCCAACTAATTTATTAAATGAACGGAAAAATATTACCCGCAACACAAATATTAAATTATCCACTTTTTAGAATTCCTTTTTCAAAGTTTTGCCTATTTCACCAAAGACATTAACGTGAATCCTAGACTTAAATTGCTCAGAATTTAGAAAGTCTCTACCGCTTTCAAGAATTTGGGTTCTTAATTTTGTGTCACGGGATAGACGATTCATATTGATTTTTAGTTCTTCGATAGTTGGCTCAGAAATTAATGCTACTTCCCCAGGTATTCCAAATTCCTCTAAACATGGGCCCACATAAATTGGCGCAGTACCTGCAATAATAGCGTCAATCAATTTTTCCGAAACATAATCTCGAGAGTTTTCGATTATTATCGAGTACATGTAATTAGACATTGTCTCTATTTTATCAGGAGAAAGGCCTTGGAAACTTTTAGGAATTTTCTGATTGAATTCAATTGCATCCGCTAATTGCAACACATTTAAAGGACGATTTCTAGTAAAGGCTTTAATGATATTAACATAAGACTTTTGCTCCCAACCAAAACCCCAAAGTTCTATATCTTCAGGGAAAACAGCTATTAGTGCATTTCGTAGTGAATACATTTCATTCGGCGCAAAACTAAATTTTTTTGATTGAACCAAAACCCATTTATCTTTTCGAGAGAAATAATCCTTTTTATACTTATAGCCTTTAAAGTCACTTGGGTTGTTTTGAGGCCAATTGAAGATTACAAATCTATTTCCTAGGATCCATTTTTGAGATGGAGACATCACTAATCGAAAATTAGAGTGGAGATTCAGGTTAATGTTCATCGGGCTAGTAACAGCCGATTCCCAAAGTATCAAGACACTATTTAGGGGAGTACAAAATTTTCTTGAAAATGTAGCGCTCCTCAAATTTAAGTTATTCACCAAGAAGTAGTCGGCCTTTTCTGGATCCTCTACCGACTCTACGCCCCACTCACTTAACAAATTGTGCCAAGGGTTGAAAGGGTCAAGTTTAAGGCTTGCTCTTCCTGATAGATCAAGTATGAATACTTTCATAGTGCAGAAAACAGCCTTTTCATTCCAATGAGCAAACCCTTAGTAGAAAATTCTCTTGTGTTCCCATGCTTAGTAAGGATTTTTAGTAAAGATTTGGCAATCATTAAGCCTATCGACAACAGAAAACCAAAATAGCCAAAGCATTTGTCGATTTTTACAAGTCTGAATCTATGTAGAATCCAATCCGAACTATGGACCAAAGAAATTGGTCGCTCAGCCGAAGCCAATAGATGTTGGAATCTAATGTTTGAATCAACTGCAAGCTTATAAAGATGAGAGAGTTTATGTGAAAAAATCGCATCTTCAAATAGAGACTGTCTCATAAAATCTGACTCAAACCAAGAACCAGCACGGACAATATCTTGTATTCTCCATACAGCACATCCCATCAACCAATTAACATTTTGTAATTCGCTACTTTGCTTGACAGGATGGTTGACTACAAACTTGTCGATAGTACCTCCATGTTTTCGCTTTTTTATATAAATCTGTTTAGCTGGTAACTCCCTATGATTGCTAGGCTCAAGCTCCCTAACTATTCCTGACACTCCAGCTAACGAAGGCTCTAGTTCTAACGTCGAAACTAATCCGATGAGATAAGTTTCATCAATTACTACATCATCGTCAAGAAAAGCCAAATAAGAAATGTGAGTACTTCTTCGTATTACTTCTCGCAGTCCAATATTTCTTTGGTAAGCTGCTGACTTGTACTTGGTATGTATATAAACTATAGAGTCAGAATTTCGCTCTTGAGTTTCTTTGTTTAGAGAGTCGGATGAATCAACAATCACAATAAGTTTCGGTTGTAGAATTTGATTAAATAAGTCTGCCAATATTGCATTTAGATGCTGGGCTCTATTACATGTGGGAATAACAACAGCAACCAAGGGTTCCCGTGCTGATTGTCTTCCTATCATTACCCAAGTTTAGTCTTTTCTTGGAATTCTAAATGAATATTCCTCAAAGGAATACACGATTATGTGCCTTATTCATACCCCTAGGGATAGTATTCTGTCTATGAAAGTTGTTGTAACCGGGGCTGCTGGGTTTCTTGGATCTCATCTTTGCGATAGCTTATTGGAAGCTGGTCACGAAGTCGTAGGAATTGATAACTTCTATACGGGGACCAAGTCCAATCTTGAGCGATGTCTGCAGAATCTAAATTTTGAGCTAATTCGCCATGATATTACTTTTCCAATTTATCTAGAGTGCGATGCTATTTTCAATCTCGCTTGTCCGGCCTCACCGATTCACTACCAAAAAGATCCAGTTCAAACTTTAAAAACAAATGTCCATGGAGCTATCAACATGCTTGGCCTGGCAAAAAGAACTCAATCCAAGATACTACAAGCCTCAACAAGTGAAGTTTACGGAGATCCAGAAGTGCATCCTCAACCCGAGAGCTACTGGGGAAATGTCAACCCTCTAGGACCAAGGGCATGCTATGACGAAGGCAAAAGAGCGGCTGAAACCTTATTTCTTGATTATCATAGGCAATACGGGGTAAATGTAAAAATTGTTCGTATCTTCAACACCTATGGTCCTCGCATGGCTAGTGATGATGGAAGAGTTGTTAGTAATTTTATAGTTGCAGCACTAAAAAATCTTCCAATAACTATTGCTGGCGATGGTTCTCAGACACGATCTTTCTGCTACGTAGACGACCTAATTTTAGGAATCCTAGATTTTTTTAACTTGGAGGGCGCAATCGGTCCGATAAACCTTGGCACTCAATTTGAATTTAGTATTCTGGAGCTTGCACAACAGATTATTACCCTGACAAATTCAAAGTCTGTAATTGAGTACATACCTTTGCCTGAGAATGATCCTCGCCAAAGAAAGCCAGAATTAAGTCTTGCTAAGGAGCTAATATCATGGCAACCTAAAACTCCGCACCTTGAAGGATTACAAAGAACTATCGAATATTTCCAATCGAAAATATAATGAAAATAGTGCATGTTATTACTAGATTTAACGTTGGTGGAACAGCAACCTGGTTGACTCATTTATCTAATTCGACTATTCAAGCTGGTCATGAGTCTTTTTTGCTTGCTGGAAATGTTCTAAGTGACGAATCTGAAGATAGTAATTTCCTGGAAATTAATGGCATTCGAATCAGAAAACTACAGCAGTCGATGTCTCCATTTGGCGTGTTTCTAGCGTTTACTCAAATTAGAAGGTGTATAAAAATATTGAGACCTGATTTGGTGAACACTCACACCTCGATTGCTGGTCTAGTCGGCCGTTTAGCTGCCGCCTCATTGATGAGAAATAGACCAGTGATAATCCATACGGTCCATGGTCATGTCTTAGATGGATATTTTGGTCCAGTTAAAAAAATGGTAATCGTGCGTGTTGAAAGACTACTTTCCAAATTAACTGACCTTTTTTTATTCTCTGGTAAAGAAGTTAGACGCTCATTTTCCTTTGAAGTTAAAGTTCCTAATGACAAAACAGCTTTGGTCTCTCCAGGAGTACCGCTTACTTTTCGCAAAAAAAAGCAAAGAGTTGGACAAGAAACTTTTACCGTCGGGTGGCTCGGTCGCTTTGCACCTATAAAGAATCCAGATCTTGCAATCGAAGTCGCTCAACTGTTACCTAATATAAATTTCTTATTTGGGGGAGATGGATTACTTCTTGAATCGTGCAAGAGGAAGGCGCCCCCCAATTGTACTTTTGTTGGATGGACATCTGCAAGAGACTTCTGGGAAATGTGTGACATGGCATTGCTTACTTCGAAAAATGAAGCACAGCCAATCTCCATCATTGAAGCAGGTTTGCGGGGGAAGCCTGCAGTGATTACTCCTGCGGGCTCCGCTCCTGAAGTTGTGATACATGGTCAGACAGGGCTAGTTTCTCAATTTGATGTTGTGAAGATAAAAGAAGCTATCCTTCAGCTAAAACGTAATGACGCATTGAGAAAATTTATGGGGCAAAATGCTTTAGAGGTTTATGCTCAAGAGTACTCTCTTGACAAGCAGCTCTCTGACCATCTAGCAGCTTATGAAAGGGCTATAGATATCAGATTTAGGAAAAAGGTTTCCAATCCTTGAGTGCAATTACTTCAATATTACCCGTTCGAAATGCGGCACAGTGGCTTCCCAGGACTCTTCCTGCAATTCTTAGTAACCTTTCACCGATAGATCAATTGATTGTTATAAACGACGGCTCGACAGACTCATCTCTATCTCATATAAAGACCATTGCATCAGGTTTCAACGTAAGAATTCTCGATGGCCGTGGTCGAGGTCTTGTTTCCTCATTAAATATGGGTCTTGAGCAAGCAGAACATGAGTGGATTGCTCGTTTTGATGCGGATGACTTCTATTCAAGTGATCGATTAATTCATCAGAGACAGCAGATTAGACATGATGTTGGAGTGATATTTACCGATTATGAGTTTTTTCTGAATGGGACAACTTCGTTAGGGGTGATCGCATCGCCAATTTTTGATTTCGCAACAAGATTATCTCTACTGAGATCACAACGAACCGCACATCCCTCGGTGATTTTCCGTAAAGACCTAGTGGCTGCCGTGGGAGGATACAGAGAAAGCGAATTTCCTGCCGAAGACTTGGGTCTTTGGTTGAGATTAGCAAAGTTTACCAAAATAGAGTCAAGTCCACACATAGGACTTCACTACAACCTAAATAATAATTCAATTTCCTCAAGGAAGTATGCGGAAGCAAAGCTTAAAACTAGAATAATGGCCGGAGAGGCTTTGCGTTCAGGACTACTAGATGACTTTCAAGCCGAAGAGGTCGAGTCAACATTAAATCGGTATAATAATTTACTACTTGGGGTAAATCGCCGTTTATTACACATCTATGACCTTCTCCAGAGGGATTTCCTAAAGTACGTTAGTAAGTCTGAGCGCAAATTAATTATTCAAATAGCAATTCACGAATTATCAAAGCCAGCGGCCATCAAGGGTGCCGCTGAAATTCTTGTTGATGCAATCCAGCGTCGCGTCGCAAGGAAGGGTTAAAGCTGTATTATTTTCGCCTTATCTTGGTATTTGCCAGTCAGATCGAAGACTAAGCGAGCTTCTTTGATTGCTTCTGAAAGTAAATCAATATCTGTATCGTGAACAATAATTAGAACTCCGCTTCGAAACTTAGATTCTCTTTCCTCTCCATTCCAAAATTGAATTTTACTATCGAACCAGGTCACATAAATAGACTCTTTACGAAGATGCTCGATCAGTCTGATAGATGGCGACTCACGAAGATCTGCAATGCCTTTCTTGTAACTTAGGCCCCAGACCAGGACGGAATCATCTTCCACGATTTCCATTAGGACTCTCTCTGCAACAGAGAGAGTCCTCTTTTTATTCAACCTAGCGCTTAATTCAATAGTTTCTAAGCTTTGACCATTATTGGCAGCAAACCATGCTAGGTACATTGGATCAACTGGTATGCAGTGGCCTCCAACCCCTAAACCTGAGTTAAATCTTGAAAATCCATAAGGTTTAGTTTCTGCAGCATCTAATACTTCATGAATATTTATACCAATTCTTGAACTAAGACTTGCCATTTCGTTTATGAAAGCGATATTGACTAATCGATAGGAATTTTCAACAAGTTTAGAAAGTTCAGCAACTTCTGCAGAAGATACTGTAATGACACTTTCACAAAATTCGCTATAAAAAGCTTGGGCACGATTTAAAGCTTCTTTACTCAACCCACCAATAATTCTAGGAGTATTTTTGAAATTCCAGAATTTATTTCCAGGATCTACTCTCTCAGGAGCTACTGCAAATAGAATGTTCTTATCACCTTCGCCCTCATTAAAAATTGGAGCAATGATATTGCGCAAAGTGCCCGGGAAACTTGTCGATTCATTTATCAGCAGACTTCCACTCTTCATCACCTTTGCCAAGTTCTTGCAGGCCAAGATTAAGGAACTTAAATCTGGCAGACCCTGATCATCAAGGGGAGTTGGAACACAGATAATTACAAGGTCGCATTCATCTAAGCTATCAAATTGAGTAGACAAGTGAAATCTTCCTGAACCTAGAGCTCCCAGGATTTGAGAATCTAGGACGTCATCTACAGGGCTCTGTCCAACTATCAAAGAGTCAATTCTGGCTCTTGAGATATCGAAACCATAAACTTCCAAATTTGCCTCTAATGCAGCAAGGGCCAGCGGAAGTCCCACATAGCCAAGCCCTACGACACCAACCTTTTTCGCAAACATCCCCGAATTCACCTGCGCAACCTACCAATTCCACCGCTATAAAAGCCTCCAGGGGCCCCAGATTGTTATCTGGAGCCCCTGGAGGGGTACTTCTATTTAATGAAGGCTGGGCTTTATGCCTTTACCTTCTTAGCAATCTTGGCAACTGTATTAGCCAAGGTTGTTATTTGTGCCTTTAAGGCGGCCATCAAAGTAGCAACCTGAGTTGCAAGTTCTTCAACAGCAGCTGTTGCGGCATCGGCAGCATCGCGTGCTTCTTCAGCGGCGACTGTTGCTGCATCTGCTGCTTCAGCAGCAAGGTTTGCAGCATCGGTTGCAGCGTTGGCAGCATCGATTGCTTCGGCAGCGGCATCAGTAGCAGCTTCGGCAGCAGCTGTTGCTGCATTAGAAGCAGATACTGCTGCGCTACTACCAGCGATGGTCACTGCGGAGGTGAAGCCTGTAGCGGCAGTCTTGGCTGGCATTGCTGTTCCATCGCCACGTGTTGTAGCGGTGGAGGCATTTGCCATTGTTGCCTTAACTGTCAAGGTTCCAGTTCCTGCAGCTGAAGCGCCGAGTGTGATTGCAACCTGGCCATTGGCATCGGTTGTTCCACTAGATGCTTGAACGCCATTGATCTTAGTAACGCCACCGGCACCAAGATAGGTAACAGTAACGGTCTGATCTGCAACTACGTTTCCATATTGATCAAGGACAGTTGCGGTCACAACTGGCTCTTCGCCAGGTGCCATTGCAACGGTTGCCTTATCAATGGAGTAGGTGCGTGATGTACCAGCAACAACATCAACGGTTCCAGTTGCAGACTTACCACCTGATGTGAAGGTAAGAGTTTCTGTTCCAACCTTCTTGCCATAGGCAGTAAATGTGACGGTTCCGCTGGCTGATGTATAAACAACGCCTGTTCCTGTGGTGTAGGTGTTGGTAAAGCCTGAGACAGTAACTGGGTAGCCAGAAAGGGCTGCTGCAGTTGCGTCACGGACAGTTACAGTAAATGAAACTGAATCATCATCAGCTGTAATTTCACCATCAGCATCGCCGGAAAGAGCAGTAACTGTGGTTGCGGCAAGTGATGCAACGATGGTGTAAGCCGATGTTGCAGCGTCATAGTTACCAGTATTTCCGTAAGTTACCTCAGCCCGAACAGTATCTGTGATGGCTGTAGCAACAATAGCTGCATTGGAATCAGTCCAGCTAAATGTTGACTTACCTGAAGTATTGGTAGTTGCACTTGTGGCATTTACAGTATTGCGACCTGATACTGACCAGAGAACGGTTGCGCCTGAAACTAGGCCACCGAATTGATCAGTCACAGTTGCTTCTGCAGATGCAGTACCGCCAGCAGCGACCTTCTTAGAAGACTCAGTATTGGTCAAGACAATGTCGCCACGGCTTGATCCAACTTGAGGTGCTTCGTAGTAGAAGCTTGCTGTACGAGTGACGTTATCGTCGAAGGACCATGTCACCTTGAATGCTTGACCTGCAACCGGTGCTGTGGTTGTGAAGGTCACGCTAGTAATAGTTTCAGTACCTGCAGGAGTAATTGTGTTAGTTGCTGCAGTGATACCTGATGGCAATGGATAACCAGTAATTGCCGCAACGGTGTAACTAAATACACCATTAGCACTTAGATTCCATGTAATTGGGATAGAAGTGCGAGCAGTACTTACCTGGTAGGAACGTGATGCTGTTCCAGCAGATGCTCCTGAGACAGAAACTCCATCTGGATAAGCTTTGCTTGGAGCAGTTAAGTGAGCTCCTGTGGTGGCATACGCGCTACCAGTTACGATACCAAAGCCCGCTGCGGTTACAGCTGCCTTGCTACCAAAACCATAGAACTTGCCATAGACCGAAGATTCGGTAGTCAAGGTCATAGTCGCAGCAGCAGATGCGCCAGTACCAGTCACAGAGACGGTAGTGGTCGCAGCCGATGAGTTACGCACATTGAGTGTGTAAGCACCAGTTGCTGTTGCTGATTCT
>Ga0315901_10004336_pt1 | contig 17718 bp, 8 predicted proteins | sample LakEriMetagenome_10_FD_203761 | JGI IMG/M metagenome (GOLD analysis project Ga0315901, IMG submission 203761) | Freshwater fungal communities from buoy surface, Lake Erie, Ohio, United States - Buoy 2 MA116 | ecosystem: Environmental > Aquatic > Freshwater > Lake | place: USA: Lake Erie, Ohio...
CGAGGTCGCATGAACGCATGCATTCGGTTTTGGGATCGATCGGTGTGAGGTGGCGAGGTAAGGGGGCGGGGAACCGGCGGAGTGGGCGGACCGGCGGTGTGGCCAGGTAGCCTGCGGGGTGGGCAGACGTGCCTTTCTATTGTAATTGATCTTTGTGAGCTTTGGGTGGGGCGTTTGGCGGGTGACCGTGGGGCATTCTGTCCTGCTGTGTTGAGGGTTGAAAAGGAGCCCTTGAACGCTTCTCTGAGTTCGTGCTTTGCGGTACGCTTTACGGTTTGAAGATTCGATGAATTGGCGTGACGATTTCGTTGGGATCGCGGCGGGAGATCGATTCCGAGAGTCCTCTTTGATAATCCTCTTCGATAAAAAGTGAGAACGGATGCCGTTAATACGTCAGCTTCCAGTGGGATTGGTCAACAAGATCGCAGCGGGTGAGGTCATCGAACGCCCTGCCAGCGTGGTTAAAGAGACACTGGAGAACAGCATTGACGCGGGAGCGAATTTCGTTGAGGTTTGCGTCGAAGGTGGCGGGATCGATTTGATCCGTATTAGCGATAGCGGATGTGGGATTGAGCCTGAGCAGCTTGAACTGGCCCTGGCGCCCCATGCGACGAGCAAACTGCAATCGAGCGATGACCTTTTTGATGTCAGGACGCTTGGTTTTCGTGGAGAGGCGTTGGCGTCTATCGCTGAGATCAGCCATTTGACACTTCGCAGTCGGGTTGCGGCGAGCGATAGCGGGTATGAGCTTCGAGCCCAGGGGGGGGAGAGGGAGCCGATTCGCCCGTGCGCGATGGATGTCGGGACGACGATTGAGGTTCGGCATTTGTTCTTCAATACACCGGTCCGGCGGAAGTTTTTGAAGTCGCCTTCAACCGAGATGGGGCATGTCATCGAGGCATTCACCCGGATCGCGCTCGCGTTTCCCAGCGTTCAGATGGTGCTCAAGAGCAACGATCGCGTTCTGCACGATTTGCCGCCGACTGTGCGATGGGCCGATCGCATTCGATCGTTTTTCGGCGATGAGATCGCTGATGCCTTGATTGCGGTCGAGCACGACGATGACAAGGTTCGATTTCGCGGGTATGTCGCCGACCCGAGTGTTTCGCGCAGCAACAATCGGATGCAGTATTTGTTTCTCAACGGTCGTTATATCCGAGATAGAGCTCTGCAGCATGCGCTCGGTGAAGCGTATCGAGGGCTATTGATGGTGGGGCGTATGCCTGTCTGTTTCCTTCAGATGGAAATAGATCCAAAGGTAGTCGACGTGAATGTGCATCCGACCAAGGTTGAGGTGCGGTTTGAGGACAGCGGAGCAATCTACAGTCGATTGTTGCACGCGCTGCGGCATAAATTCTTGACGACGAATTTGGTCGCCAAAGTGCGAGACCCAGCATCAACCTCGATGGGGATCGGATCGGATCCATTGACCGTTCCGGTCGCTGTTCCGCCACAGGGCGTGGGGGCTAATGCATCGGCGGGGAGCGAATTGATCGACTGGGCTCGGAGTCAGGTGGGAAGCTCCCCAGCATCGACCTCGCATTCGATTTCCCTGCATCACCGGCAGGAGTCCCACGGTTTGGGGGGCGTGCCCGATTTCATGCCTTTTCCGGATGCCGCGGCCAGATTGGGTGGTGGTTCAAGAAATGATCCATTTGCTCACTTGGCGCCACCATCGTTTGCGTCACCAGCGATGGTGCGGCCGAGCGTGGGGCATGAGGCGGGAGGCAGCGGTGATCATGCCACTGAAAGCGGAGCGGAAAACCTTCCGGGTGAGGCTGCGGAAGTCGATCGACTCCGCATCGATCTTCCGATGCACCGCGACGCCTTCCAAGGGCACGCTCGCGTTGCGGGGTTTCAAATCCACGATCGTTACTTGGTGACACAAGATGACGCAGGAATGGTGGTGATCGATCAGCATGCGCTTCACGAGCGCATCATGTACGAGCAGATAAAAAACAAAGTGCTATCCAAATCGTTCGAGAGGCAGCGGCTTTTGGTGCCAGAGCCAGTGACATTGACAGCAGCGGAAGCGGCGGCGGCAATGGAGTCGAAGGAAATGCTGGCTGAGATCGGTTTTGAGGTCGAGGCGTTTGGAGGTGATACTGTTCTTCTAACCGCTTACCCGTCGATTCTAGCCTCAATGGCTCCATCCGAGATGCTTCGGCAAATCTTAGAATCGCTCATGTCGGGAGCGAAGAAAGTAAATGCGCGCGACGTGCTCGATGACATTATGAACATGATGGCGTGCAAAGCAGCGATCAAGGCTGGGGATAGGCTAACGTCGGAAGAAATTACTGCGCTGCTCGAGCAACGCGATTACTACCACGACACCCATCATTGTCCGCATGGGCGACCAACAGCACTCTTTTTTTCGCGTGAGCAGCTCGACAAGATGTTTAAGCGGATCTGATTTTAAGGAACGGAAATCAGCCCTTTTCTCTGGCAATATATTCACGGGAATTTTCCTGCTCTTTTTTCGTGCCTCCTAGTTGTGAGCTACAGTCAGGCAGCCAGGGAGAAGTCTAACGTGTTGGGCCGGTTCCGCTGGTAACGATTGTTCCTAAAAGTGGGGTTATGTCGCTCCGAGAGTACGGGATGGTTCGGATTCACCGATGCCAGCCGTCGTACGAAAGTTGCAACGGCCTCCGGGTTGCTTACGCGAGATCAGTGAACCACGTGAATCCAACTTTCCCAAATTCGAGTTTCGGAAACATTCCTCTGGGCGGGAATCGTGAAATGCCGGTCCTGCCGTCACCGATGGGGGCTGTCGCACCCGCATCAGGAGGCGTTCGTCAGTTGAATGTCCCGACGTCGGAAGGCATCGAAGGGACGGTCTCTCCACGTGTTCAGCAAGAGTTGGATTACTTCAGGAAAAAAGCGATCGAGCAAGACATCGAAATCTTCGAGATGCGAGCTTTGCTTCAGTCTGGAAAAGGTTTGAGTAACATTCTCAACCTGCGTCAATTGCTTGAAACTTTCATGGCGGTCGTTCGCGAAAAATATAGCGCCGTGAACACCGCGGTTTTATTGAAGGACGATCTGGAAAACACCCAAGACTTCTACCGAGTCAAGGCATACCATGGGCTCGATGAACGATTCCTTCACCCGAGTGGGCTGGAAGAGTCGATTTACATGTTCAAGTTTCCTAAAAACAATGGATTGCTGTGGCAGTTGATCCATCAAGGAAACGTTTTTAGCGTTCGAGACATGCAATTCGGTCCACGATTCCGCCATGCGTGGCAGCAGTGGAATCTTGAAGTGCTCAAATCGGATGTATGGTGCCCGTTGATTAAAAGCGGTGAGATCCTAGGAGTGCTTTCGATCGGACCTCGCGAAGACGGTAGCCAGATCCCAGAGAGCGAGTACGCGTTCATCCAAGAGCTCGCCTCTATCGCCAGCACAAATATCGATTCGACGTTGAAGTACGAAAAGAACGAGCGAATCCTCAAGAACATTCAAACCTTGTACGACATCAATCAACAGATCGCAAACGTGAACGATTTCAAGCGTTTGTGCATCGAAACATTGAACCGCGCCGTCGACGTTTTGATGACGCAAAAGGGCAACTTGATGATCTACAACAAGATCACCAAGAAGCTCGAGATTCGAGTTGTTTGGGGGAACATTCCGACCGATGTTCGGGACGACATCAACAATGGTGTCACCGAGACCAAGTCCTTCGATATCGGCGAAGGTGTCGCGGGAACGTGTGCGAAGACCCGAAAGCCGATTCGACTCAACGATAGAACTCAGATTCCACAAGTTGGCCAGCATACAGTTTATTGCATCGCGAGCGTTCCAATCCTTTACGGGAATGAACTCGAAGGTGTCATTAACATGACCAACAAAGTGACCATCGATGAAAACGGTAATAAGGTTTTGGATCCGCTGGGGCGATTCACCGACGAAGATATTTCGCTGTTGCTCGGATTGGCAGACCAAGCAGCGGTTAACTTGAACAAAGCGAGGTTGTACAGTCAATCGATTACCGACCGGATGACCGGGCTGTACAACAGTCGATACTTCGAACAAATGCTATTCGATTTGTACACCGACTCAATCGTCAACAAAAAGCCGCTGACCATCGCGATTCTCGATATCGACCACTTCAAGAAGCTCAACGACACGTACGGGCATTCTGCTGGCGATGCGATGCTCAAGCACGTTGGGTCGCTCATTCAAGAAATCACCCGTATCAATAGCGATTTCATGGCCTTCCGGTACGGAGGCGAGGAGTTCTGCATCCTGTTGCCGAACACAGATCCCGCGCAAGCGATGGAATTGCTCGAGGGGCTGCGTGCACAAGTCGAAGCCTTGCGAGTCAATCACATGGAGACCGAACTCAAGGCGACGGTTTCCATCGGTCTCGCGACATCGCACTTGGAACCATCCGATTGCAAAGAGTTTTTCGAGCGAGCGGACGAAACGTTATATGCCTGCAAACACAACGGTCGAAATCAAGTTCGTCACTACGCGTGCGGCTCGAAGATTGCATTCCAGCGAGATGGTCTCGCGCAGAAGATTCGAGACATCTACAACTCGCAACCGAAGCTAGAAGTGGTCTCAGACGAAGGTGCAACTCCTACGGTGGAGCAGTTGCATCCTTTCGAAGATTTGAACTAAGTTGCTCGATGAACTCCCGTCGTGGTTCGAGGGAGTCCCAGGCTGGTCTTTTCTGAAAGTTACTCGGGAGGTTTCATCCCGAGTTGCTTCATTTTTCGGTAAAGGTTGGATCGCTGCAAACCCATTCGATCGGCTGCTTGGGTCACATTGCGGTTGCAGGCCTTGATCTGCTGCTCAATGTATCGGACTTGAAAGTCGGCGGTCGCGTCCGCAAGATGCTTGGAAAGATCGATCGCTTCGCCGGACCCGTTATCATCGAACCGAGGAGAGCGAACAAAATCGATCGACGACTCGTCGATCGTTTCATCGGCGGTGAGGTAGGCGATCCTCTCGACGATATTTCGGAGCTCGCGAACATTGCCGGGCCAATCGTGCGTCAGCAACCGCCGTTTTGCCGATGCTGAAAGGGAGGGCTTGCTCCGCCCGATCTTGTTGCAGAACATGGTCAAGAAAAAGTCGGCCAGCTCCAAAACGTCGTTTCCGCGTTGCCTCAAAGGGGGCAGATTCATCGTTACGACCGTCAGGCGGAAGTAGAGGTCTTCACGGAACTTCTTTTGGCGTACCAGTTCGACCAAGTTTTGATTGGTGGCGGCAATAACCCGTACATTGACGGGGATAAGCGAGGAGCCACCTACGCGTACAACAACTTTCTCTTCGAGCACCCGAAGCAACTTGGCTTGGCCGGCCAAGCTCATGTCGCCGATTTCGTCGAGGAAAAGTGTTCCGCCTGAAGCCAATTCAAACTTTCCGGTCCTGGTTTCATGCGCGTCGGTGAACGCGCCTTTTTCGTGTCCAAACAGTTCGCTCTCCAAGAGAGTTTCCGTGATGGCCGCGCAGTTGACCGCGATGAATGGTTCGTATCGCCGCTTGCTTTGGTAGTGGATCTGTCGCGATACGACTTCTTTGCCGGTCCCGTTTTCTCCGAGCAATAGCACAGCTAGATCGGTGTCGCCGACCCGGGCGATCGTCGATTTCAGGGTCAGCATCTCAGGCGATCCGCCGATGAGTTGGACTTGTTGTTGTGCGTCGGCGGTTAGCCGATCGCGAGCTTGTGTCAATCGTTGTAGAGTTTGCGTATTGGCGAGTGCTGCCGACGCATGACGAGCCAGTTCGATCAAATCGCTTTCGTCTTGAGAGTCGAAGCGACCATCGACATGGTTGATGACTTCAAAGACCCCCATCGGTTTTCCACGATGGTCTGTCAGAGGAACCGCGAGTAGGGAGTCGGTGCGATAACCGCTGCTGGTATCAACCCTTCGATCGACTTCGTCGTGCGGATCGGATCGGTCCCATCGTCTCGGCTGCTGGCTCTTCAGCACGGCGCCCGCGATCCCTTTATCATCGGCGATGCGAAGTGGTTTCCCCTCGATTCCGAGAGCGGGATGTCCCACCAGTTCTCGTGCGGGTTTATCCCAAAGAAAGATGCTGGCGCGGTCGCATCTCAATAGGCTGGTTGCGGCTTGGGCGATGTCTTGAAGTAAGCGATCGAGGTCCTGGTGCGAATGCCAATTCGCTGCGACCTCGAGGATTTGATTCAGGCGAATGACATCGCGAGTTTTTTTGGTTTGCTGGTGCCAGATGTCAACCGACTGTGCGATCAGTGCGATCGGTTCATTGAGGCTTTCAAGATCCGTGCTGGCGGGGAGCCCATGGCAACACAAAACCAAATCGGAATGGCTATGGGATGGGATGTAAATGTAGGTCCAAGGTGTTATCTGTTTGAGTTTTCTCGAGTCCAAACATTCGCTGGCATGCATGGAGTCGGGACCGACCGCTGCGGCGCGGCCCGAGGAAAGTATTTTTTTCCAGGATCCTTTCGCACTCGAAAGTACGACAACATAACCGCACCCCCAACGATCCCGCATTGAGTCCACGGGGTCTTGCAGCAGTTGATCGAGGGTGCGCGATCGTTCGATGGCGCCGAAGAGTTGGCTAGCGAATGCGAGTGTCGACATGGGGCGTTAATCCAAGTCGTTTTCGATGCAGTTCATGACGTCACTCATCATCTACAGACTCTTTGGGTTCTGGGAGATAGATGCTTAGTAGAACCCCAACCAATGCATAGATCCCAGCGACGATGGCACCAACCAACGCAATTTTGCCAGGATTGGGTTTTTCCGAAGCGGCAAAGGTGAGGGTCAACCAAGCGGCCGCGGTCCCGATAATTCGACCACCGATGTTTGCGGCAAAGCTTTCGCCGGTACCTCGCAGGTGCAACGGGAAGACGCGAGGGATATAGTTGCCCCAGAAACTGAACTGAGAAACGACCAGGAATCCTGCGGCGAAGACCCCGAGCTTGATCATCAGCAGCGAATCCTCAGACGAGATCGCAGTGCTGATCCAATAAAACAAGAGGGGAACAAAGATAAGGGCTGGGATTTGGAAGATTCGCAGCAGATTTCGGCGGCTAGCGACGATCACTGCCAAGATGGCCAATGCGAACCGGCCGAAGAGCCCTCCAATTTCTTGCCATATGGTGACCTTCGCCACGGCTTCGTCTTTGATGTTGGCTGTAATCCCCTTTAGTTGTGGAGGTGGCACAGGTTTCCCCGTCTTCTCCGAAATGGCCGCTGCCTTGACCGCAGCCTCGGCATCCGCATCGGCAACGATCTTTGCGTGACCGCTTAAGATTTGGGGCAGTTGCTGGATCGCGCCGAAGGCGATTCCGTAACTGGCAGCGAACATCAACGTTGTCACGATGGTTGTTTGGATCAACTGTGGTGAAAAGAGCTCCGCAATGCTGGGGCGTTTGAGTTGCCCAGCGAGCTTCTTTTGTAGCCACTTTGGAGATTCCGGAAGGAACCAGCGAATGATAATCAAAGGGAGTGCCGGAAGCACACCAGAGATGAGGGTGTAACGCCAAGCCTCGTGTTGGCCTTGGATTTCCGGAAGACTCTCTGCCCACTGGGCAGCCAACACATTCGCGAACCCGACGAGCAAACCGCCGAACGACGAGAATGCTTGGGTCCATCCCAGCGCCTTCTCTCGCTGAACAGGGTCGTCGAACAATTCCGCCAGCCAAGCAACCGCGGCGACGAACTCCACGCAGACTCCGATGAAGACGAGGCAGCGGAAGAACAGGAGTTGGTACAGATCCGTGGCCAACCACCCTGCTGCGAATGCAGAGAAGGCATACAGCAGGATGCTGCCCGTGAGCACTCGTCTTCGACCCCAAAGGTCGGTCAGATATCCACCGAGCAAGCCGAAAATGCCACCGACCAAGGCCGGTGCGAAGAACAACGTTCGAGCCCATGAAGTGTAGTTCTTGCTACCTGGTGCCCATGCGGCTTTCGCATCCGACAATGTGATGCCTCCATCCACCAACTGCTGGACATAGGGTTCGCTCAACGCTGCAATCGCAGGTTTGATAATCAACGGCAGCATCAACAGCTCATAGATGTCGAATGCGAAACCGATGGCAGCCATCGCGCAGATCAGCCACACGACGGTCGGACTGGGTCTGGATGCGTTGTTTTCTGATGAAGACGCAGCGTCGCTCATGGATTGCTTCTCTTGGGGGATGGTTGAGTTAGGGATTGGTATACGGGGCGGGAATAATGGGGTGGGTGGTTAAAAACCTGAAGATGCATAGCATATCTGCCGCACGGCTCGAATGCCATGGTCCTATCTAAGACTGTGGTGCCAGCTAGTACCACGGTCTTTGCTAATACCACCGTTGAATTGAACACTGCTGTTTTAACATAGCGGTTTTAACATAGCTGTTTTAACACTGGTGTTTTAACACTGGTGTTTTAACACTGGTGTTTTGACACTGGTGTTTTGACACTGGTGTTTTGACACGGCGGTCCTTTACGGGCGGTGCCTTCGGAAAGGCCTTCGGTCCGAGCTGATTATTGGCTCTGCGGTGAAAACGGCTAATGTTTGCATCGATGTTAAAATAGGATGAGTGAACGGGGTTTTGAGTCACCCCGTTTCCTGGCTTTAATTCGAAGGTAGGGTGGGATGAAGCGGCTGCGGTGGGACATGCTATCCGGAGCAGAGTTTGCCTTGGCATGGTCCGGTTCGGAGATGTCTTCGATCAGCATTCCCGATCGACAGATACCACCTAGGATCGCTTCTAGGGAATGGGCGAACTCCGCGGTATTGGGTTCTCGAAGCCAGCTCGATTCTCCTGGAGCCACACTCTTTGCTCGTTCACCGATCGCTGTTTCGATGGTGTAGTAGCCATTCATGGTTCGCAAGGAAGCTTGCAAGTTAACCGGTTGCTTATGTTGCGACACGTAGAGACCGCCAGGTTTTAGGACTCGCGATACTTCTCGAAATACCGATGCCACATCAACTACATAGCAAGTGCTTACCGGGTGTGCGACCAGATCGAACTCTTCATCGCGAAGAGGGGCGAGATCGACCATGGAGCAGTTCAGGATTCGCAGGTTCATCCCGAGTTCCGCGGCGACTCGCCGATCTGTCTCGAGCATTTCTGGGCTGATGTCGACGACAGTTACCTCCGCGCCCGCGGCGGCATAGAGCGGGCCTTGGCGTCCACCACCTGCTGCTAAGCATAGCACTTTCCATCCTCGAATATCCCCACCGAGCCAGCCCCGTGCATCGAGTATTTCAAGGGGCTTGCTCAGTTCGGACGTGAGCACGGGTGTTGTCAGGAAGTGCTCGCTCTTGGCCATGGCATCGTAGGCGCGTCGATTGATGGCTTCGATGGCATCATTGCTGGGTGGTTGCACGTCGCTGACTCGATGGCTGGTGGAATGTGGCTGGTGGAATGATGTCGGTTGAGATCCCGAAAATGCTGGCCCCGGTGCAATCGGATTAACCCGATCATTTTGACTCTGGATAGGGTCGACGCTGCATACGGGTGACGCTGCATACGGTCGGCGCTGCATACGGGTGACGCTCCATATGTTCCTGCGGAAATGGGATCAAGGGAAATGATAATTGGGGGGCGGTGAAAGCAGGAGGGCCAAACACCGACAGTGCGGTGGTTGGGGGCGTCTCTTTCCCGAACTTTAAAAATTCTCCCGTTCCTGTCCCGGATCGAATATTCCGAAACGAGCTCACGCTTTGTTTTTTTCTTAATTGGAAACCGCGTTGATCCTGGAATGATTTATGGAACAGCGAGGCATACTCCACTTGAACCCTGTTCGGATTGTACGGGCGGGTTCTTTGATCGATTGACTCCCTGAGGGTAGCTCGACCGCGTGGTGGGGTAGACGGGAGTATCGTCCGTTGGAAAAAAAGCACGATGAGTTCCTTGATCGCGAATCCGATCTTCAAGAACCTCCTCCGGGGGCTACTGATTTGGGCTCCGCTGTGGATCGGGACAACGCTCCTTTTTGGCGTGTTAGGGGCTGGATATGTGCTGCTCTTTAAAACCAACACGTTTTTGGCGTCGCAAGCGATCTTGGTTCGCGACGAGGCCAACGGGGCAGTGATGCGATTGGGGCGGTTCCAAAGCCAACCGGAATTAAAAGCCGCGCAGGAAACCATTCTGGAGATGGCAAAGAGTCACCAAGTAGTACGAGGTGCACTTCAAAAAATTGGCCCGGCAGCCCAATCTTCGGGTCGGTCGATTTCGGGATGGTTCTCTAAAACAGTCGATACTTCATCTTACCCATCGAGTGCGGTGGTCGACGAACTCGCCACTAGAGCTATCTCGGTACATGCTCCCAAAGGTACTGAGTTTGGGACAACGGAAGTGATCTACATCGATGTGAGTTCCGACTCGCAATCGAGGGCTTTGGCATTGAATCAAGCCATCTGCGACGCTCTTGAAAGCCGGCTGCAGCAGGTTCGGGGAGCCCGCGCGGACAGTGTCATCGGCGAGCTACTTCATGCTCGTGATTCCGCGAAGCGGGAATTGGCCGTCGCTACCGAGGAACTGCATCGGATGGAGAGTGAGTCGGGAGCCGACCTTTCGGATTTGCGAGGATTGACCGACATGGTTGCTGGGGGTTCGTCGTCGCGTATCGAGTTTGATCAAATCAAAAATGAGATTCGACAAACCGAGCAAATCCTGAATCAACTCGAGTCGGATCATGAGCTGCTCCTCAAAGCCATCGAGGATCCTGAGTCTCTAGTCGTGGCTCCGAGCGGATTGCTCAATAGCCAACCCGGGTTGAAAAGATTCCGCGAAGGTTTAGTGGATGCCCAGCTCAATGGCTCGCAGTTGGTAGGGCGATTTACAGAGGATCATCCGCTGGTGATCGCATCGCGGACCGCTCAAGGAACCATCGCGGATCGATTTTCGCATGAGTTGAAAGCGTCGTTGCTGAGCGTCGAAGCCGATATCAAAGTGGCGAGTCAAAAGATGGAACGGCTGGAAACTCAGAAGAAAGGGTTGGAGCGGAGGTTAGCGAAGCTTGCGGATCAACGTGCCACCTATGCAAATCTGTCTGCGGATGTGAAATCGCGTACGGTGATATTGGATGCTGCGGAAAAAGAATTGGCTGAAGCTACTGCGACGAGAGACTCTTCCCAGTCGGTGAGTCTACTGACGCGTCTCGATGCCCCGATCGTTAACGATCGCCCACTCGGACCAGGCAACTCAACCCTGGTCGCTGTCTCCGCTATCGCCGGATTGGCCTTCGGAGTCGGTATTGTTTTTTTGATCACCCCGCTCGATTCCGGGACCACGTATGGTCGTCGGATCTCTGATCGACTCACAGGTCGCCGTCAAAGCGACCGAACGGAATCGTCGGGCCCAGGGAATCGGGCTTCGCGTCCGCAGGCGCCTGCTGCTTCTGATGTCGATCTGGCGTTTGAGCATTTGATGCGACTGAGTCGTCAGACTCCCGAAAACCGAAGCGAAGAGTCGGCGATCCAGATGAAGATCCAGGAACTAAAGTACTTCCTTTCATCCCGCGGATTCGACCCCGAGATCATGAAGACGGATTGGCCAAGCGATCCGTTACCGGGAGTCAAACGCGTTAAGCCTCGCCCCGCTTCGACGGATGCGTAGCCGCTGGGTCAAGTATTTCTTCGCGGCATTCCTCCGTTGAGGAATTAGTTGAGCCATTAGTTGAGCCCTTAGTCTCCAGCGAAGGGTCCTACGAAGTCGACCGGACCGAATGCAGGATGGTTGCTGTTGGCCACGATGGCACGCAGCCAATAGCACGCTGCCAATAGTACGCTGCCATTGGTGTGCTCCGGGAACCTGATTTCCCTGTCGGGATTGCCTCGGGTGCGAATTCTTTTTGTCGCAGCCAAGGGTGTTTACCTGACGCCGAGCACACGGAATCCGCACCCCAAACGAATAGAAAGCGTGCGAATGAGGCTACCCTGCGGCCGAATCGGAGCCACTCGTTGAGGTAGAACTGGGGAATGCTAGCCTCGATCATTCACCATGCGAATTGGGCAAAGGGGCTCGCCGAGGATTGCAACCGGGCGATTTCGGAGAAAAATGGTACTCGGAAGCGTAAGATTCCCAGGTGGAGTTGCCGAGTAATCCAACAGTGCCCAATGGGGAATCCCTGGAAAGGGACTAACCGTGTGGGTCGCTCGCTGTTGCCCGAGCCTCAGGCAAACCCGCTTGCTCACCTGATCGCCCCCTGCCCCGTTTCGATTCTTTCCCTCACCACTTGGAATTGCCCATGTGTCGTAACTTCTTTTACGCCGCATTCTGTTCGTTCGCGATTGCTTGTTCTTCGTTCGCGTTATGCGAAGGTGGGACGATTCAATACAACCGTGATATACGACCGATACTCAACGACAATTGCTTTGCATGCCACGGTCCGGACGTCAACAAACGGGCAGCGGAGCTCCGGCTGGACCTGCGCGAAGCAGCGGTTGAAAAAAAAGCGATCGTTCCAGGCCAGCCGACCGAAAGTTCGATCCTGTCGAGGATTCTGTCGAGCGACGAAAACGAGGTAATGCCTCCACCGTCGTCCCACAAGTCCCTCACGGCGGCGCAAAAAGAACTGATTAAAACGTGGATCGCGGAGGGGGCCGAGTATCAGGGGCATTGGGCCTATATCGCTCCTCGCAAACCTGAGTTACCACAAGTTCGAAACCCAGCCTGGGTGCGCAACCCGATCGATCGGTTCATCCTTTCGGAGTTGGAGCGCAAGGGAATGGAGCCTGCACCGGAAGCGGACCTCCGTTCGTTGATTCGGCGAGTGACTTTGGACTTGATCGGGTTGCCACCGACCCCGGAGGATATCGAACGGGTTCTTTCGGATCCGTCGCCGGAGCGGTACGAGAACTATGTCGATGAGCTTTTGTCGCGGCAAGAATGGGGAGAACATCGCGGGCGTTATTGGCTCGATTATGCGAGGTACGCGGACACGCACGGTATTCACTTCGATAATTATCGAGAGATGTGGTCGTTCCGCGAGTGGGTCATCAAAGCATTCAATCGCAACCTACCCTTCGATCAATTCACGATCGAGCAACTCGCAGGAGATCTGCTTCCCAATGCGACGCTCGATCAAAAAGTAGCGAGCGGTTTTAATCGTTGCAATATAACCACGAGCGAAGGTGGCGCTATCGATGAAGAGTATCGCGTTCTTTACACGCGGGATCGCGTCGAGACCACGGGTCAAGTTTGGCTGGGGCTGACGGTCGGATGCGCCGTGTGCCACGATCACAAATTCGATCCGATCACCCAGAAGGAGTTCTACCAGCTTGCCGCATTCTTCAATAACACGACCCAGAATGCGATGGACGGAAATGCCAAAGATACACCGCCGATCATCCAGGTCCCTCTCGATGAGGACCGCGAACGATTCGTAGCCTTGGATGGATTGATCGGTCAAGCCAAGCAGTCGGTCGATCAACGACGCAATGAAGCGCGACCCGCCTTTGATGCATTCGTCGCAAATACAGCCGAGCAAGAAGCGATGGTTTGGCAATCGCTTCCTGCCCAAGAATCGTTATTGACGCATGTGCCGCTCCGATCGAGCGATCCAAAATCGCTCTCCGTTCTGCAGGAGGGGCAATTCCGGCAGATCGCTTTAGCGTCGGAGGCGACGCTCGCTCCGGGGCATGTGGGCGATTCTGCGTGGCAAGTGAACAAAGAGCTTTTCCCGACACTTCCGACGGGTGACTTTGAACGGGATCAGCCATTCACGGTGGCCATGTGGGTTCGTCCTGGATCCGATAACCAGAATGGAGCCCTTTTGGCGAGGATGAACGAGGCAGATGGGCATCGCGGTTGGGATGTATGGACCGACAATGGCGCCGTTGTGTCGCACGTTGTCAATAAATGGCCCGAGAACTCGATCAGGGTTGGTTCCAACCAAAGATTGACCGCCTCGCGATGGCAGCATGTGGCGATCACCTACGATGGATCGTCCAAGGCGGAAGGGCTGAAGATTTTCATCGATGGGAATGAAGTCGCAAAGAACATCACCAATAACACATTGACGGACACGATTAAGACCACGGTCCCACTGCGCATCGGACGTCGCCATACTACGGCCCCCACCACCGATGCGAAATTGCAGGACGTTCGAATCTACCGCAAAGCGCTCAACGCCGATGAATTGCGTGCGATTGGATCGTTGCCGAGACGGCAATACTTGATCGGCAAGACAACCCGAACTCCTGAAGAGACGGAGGAACTCTATAGTTGGTTCCTCGGGGACCGAGATACAACGTACCCGGGACTGGTGGCGGCCCACCAGCGACTCATCGACGAGAAAGCCGAGATCCTTCGTCGAGGTACCATCGCCCACGTGATGAATGAAAAGAACGAACCTCCGAAAGCGTACGTGCTCATGCGAGGAGAGTATGATAAGCGGGCCGATGAGGTGCTCCCGGAGACACCTAAGGTTCTGCATCCGATGAAGCCTGAATTTCCTCGCAATCGCCTCGGGTTTGCGATGTGGCTGCTCCAGGACGACAATCCGCTCACGGCCCGCGTCGCGGTCAATCGTTTCTGGCAAGAAGTATTCGGTTTGGGAGTCGTTCCATCGTCCGGCGATTTCGGTGTGACGGGCCAGTTGCCAACCCACCCAGAGTTGCTCGACTATCTTGCGATCTCGTTTCGCGAGGACGGATGGAACATGAAGAACATGTTTCGAACGATTGTCACCAGTTCCACCTATCGGCAATCGGCGAGCGTTTCGCAGGAGAAGCTAGCCTTGGACCCGACAAACAAATTCCTCGCCCGCGGGCCTCGGTTCCGGATGGATGCAGAGATGATCCGAGACTACGCGCTTTCGATCAGTGGATTGTTGGTTCAAAAGATCGGTGGCCCAAGCGTTCGGCCCTATATGCCTCGTGGTGTTTGGGAAGCCGTGGCGATGCCTGGCAGCAACACGCGTGATTACGTGGCCGATACCGGAGCGGGGCTATACCGCCGCAGCCTCTACACGTTCCTGAAGCGATCCGCTCCACCACCCAATATGGAGGTGTTCAACGCGACCGCCCGGGAGGTTTGCACGGTCCGTCGCGAGAGAACCAACACGCCGCTCCAAGCGCTAGTGACCCTCAACGATGTTCAATTTGTCGAAGCGGCGAGGATCTTGGCGGAGAAGACCATCAAGCAGCATCCGGATGGCAACGATCCGGTGGCTCGCCTCCAATCGATTGCCAATCGATTGCTCGGTCGACCTTTGCGAGGCGAAGAGCTCGGGGTCGTTCAAGTCGAGTTGAATGAACTGTTGGCCCACTATCGGGCCCATGCCGAAGAAGCCAAAGAATTGCTGATGATGGGTGCAACCCGATCGGATAGCGCAATCGACGCTTCGGAATTGGCAGCGTGGACGATGGCTGCCAATACATTGATGAATCTGGATGAGGTGCTAACGAAATGAGAAACGATATGTTTCGGGATCCATCGGTTCATCCGCTCTTTGCGGAGTATGTGCGCAGTGAAACACGCCGGCAGTTCTTCCGTCGTGGCGGAAATGCATTGGGAATGGCAGCCCTCGCGTCGCTGGGGATGCCCCTGGCGAATGCGGTTGGAGGCGACACCGAAGCTGCTTCCGGGTTGGGGACATTGCCCCACTTCGCTCCCAAGGCAAAACGCGTGATCTATCTGCATATGGTCGGGGGTCCCTCCCAGATGGACTTGTTCGATTACAAGCCGCAGATGGAGGAGTACTATGACAAGGATTTGCCGGAATCGGTGCGGAACGGCCAGCGACTGACCACGATGACCAGCGGTCAATCGAGGTTTCCGATTGCGCCATCAAAATTCAAGTTCGCTCAGTATGGACAATCCGGGATGTGGATCTCGGAGTTGCTGCCAGAGACGGCTAAGGTTGCTGACGATCTTTGCTTTGTCCGTTCGATGCATACCGAAGCCATCAACCACGAGCCTGCGATTACGTTGATGCAAACAGGCAATATGGTCACGGGACGCCCGTGCATAGGATCGTGGTTGTCGTACGGTCTCGGGTCGATGAACAGCAACCTCCCGACCTTTGTGGTGTTGGTGGCCCAACCATCGAACACCGAGCAGATCCAAGCAATCTCGGCGCGGCTTTGGTCTTCGGGTTGCTTGCCTGGTGAGCACGCAGGTTGCAGTTTCCGATCCGCCGGGGATCCGATTCTGTACATCAATAATCCAAGTGGGGTACCGATGGATGTCCGTCGAAAGACGCTCGATGGGCTCAAGTCCCTCAACGAGATGAATTTCCGTGCGGTGGGAGACCCTGAGATCCACACGCGGATTCAGCAATACGAGTTGGCATTCCGAATGCAGTCGAGCGTTCCCGAATTGACCAATATCGCCGATGAACCCGAGAGCACGATGGAGTTGTACGGCCAAGACGCCAAGAAGCCTGGAACATTCGCTAATTCGGTGTTGTTGGCTCGCCGGATGGTGGAGCGCGACGTCCGGTTTGTTCAGATCTACCTTAATAACTGGGACCACCATGGGAACGTCGCGGTGCGATTGCCATCGCAGTGCAAAGACGTCGATCGCGCGACGTATGGATTGATCACGGACCTCAAGAGCCGCGGCCTATTGGATTCGACGTTGATCATCTGGGGTGGCGAGTTCGGTCGAACAATCTATTCCCAAGGGGGCGTGTCGCGCGAGAATTACGGTCGGGATCACCATCCGCGATGCTTCACCATGTGGATGGCAGGTGGGGGGATCAAGGGTGGTACGGTGTACGGTGAGACGGATGATTTCTCGTACAACATCGTCAAAGACCCCGTCCACATCCGTGACTTCCATGCCACAACCTTGCATTTGCTCGGAATCGATCACGAGCGGTTCACGTTCAAGAACCAAGGGCTCGATCTACGCCTAACAGGTGTCGAGCCAGCGCGTGTGATCAAAGAACTGCTAGCCTGAGCCGGCGGCGAGGGAATAATTCGCGAATCGCATCGAGACAGTACCCTCAGCGTTAGCGCCGGGCGCAGGTGTGCATCGAAGAGATCGCATCAACGTTTCGAGCGCGACTAGCAATGGAGGGTATCGGCTTCGAACGTCTCGTTGCCACTGGCTAACACACGCGGCCCGAATGGGGCAGCCGGTTAGTGACGGAAGTGCCGTTGACCGGTGAAGATCATCGGAATGCGATGTTCGTTGCAGGCGGCGATGACTTCATCGTCTTTGCGGGATCCGCCCGGTTGGATTATGGCGATAATACCTGCTTGGGATGCTCGGTGGATCGAATCGGGGAATGGGAAGAAGGCATCCGAGGCGAGGATGCTTCCCTGAGAACGCTCACCCGCTTTATCGATCGCGATCTCGACACTGTCTACGCGGCTCATTTGGCCCGCGCCGACTCCGACTAGAGCCGCATCGCGGGCGAGCACGATCGCGTTGCTTTTTACGTGGCGCACCATTTCCCATCCGAAGGCGATGTCGTCCCAAAGCTCGTCGACCACTGGTACGCTGGTGACGGTTTTCCAAGTTAGATTCGCAGGGGGAAGGGTGTCGGCTTCTTGGACCAAAACGCCACCGCTGATGAATCGATAGTCGAGTTGCGTTTGGGCTGGTCCGAGGTGTCCGATGGCCATCAATCGGACGTTGTCTCGCCACTTGGGCTTGGTGGAAAGGATTTCGAGAGCTTCGGGTGTGAACTCCGGAGCGACGATCGCTTCGATGAAGAGGCCGGGTTGGCATAGCACCTCAGCCGTGTCCGCCTCGACGACTTGATTGAAACCGAGAATACCTCCGAAAGCGCTTTGTGGGTCGCCGTCGAGGGCTTTACG
>Ga0315901_10004337_pt1 | contig 17717 bp, 28 predicted proteins | sample LakEriMetagenome_10_FD_203761 | JGI IMG/M metagenome (GOLD analysis project Ga0315901, IMG submission 203761) | Freshwater fungal communities from buoy surface, Lake Erie, Ohio, United States - Buoy 2 MA116 | ecosystem: Environmental > Aquatic > Freshwater > Lake | place: USA: Lake Erie, Ohio...
GTGGGTGTCATACTTATGTGACTACTCCGGCTGGGATTGGTTTTACGAACCGCCTCCATGGCAAGCTGGTCAGAATCATGTGTGGCCTTCAAAGTGGCATCAGTATTCAGGCACATATCTCATACCTAAGACGCCCACAGACCAATGGAACTTTCATACAGAAGCTATAGCAACACAACCTGTAGACGAAAACTGGAAGGTATTGCATGCGATTGATCATGCTGAGTTTGACTTCTCCTGGCACCCACACCCACTAGACCCGCCATATATCTATGTGTGGGGCAATCAACATTGGCCAGGGGAAAAAATGCCCACAGTGGAATATTGTGTTGAAGGTGCTACTGAACGCAAGTATATGGACTGGCCAGCTTCACTGCGCCCAACAACTACAAATTGGACAACACCTGCGCTGATTGATCCTAACAGTGTGGACTATTCATGGCGGCCAGATCCACAAGACCCACCTTATATCTATGAATTTGCTACACAATGGCAACCCAATGGCGGTGCTGTGTACACAGTGCCTGGCGCTGTAGAACACAAGTATGTGGGCATACAACATCGCAGACTGCCCAACAAAGCTGCATGGAAATTTTTAGAACCAGTAGCCAGTTTTGATTGGTCATGGCATCCGGACAACACTGAGCCGGCCTACAACTATGTGTTTGGTAACCAACACTGGCCAGCTACAGAAATGCCTACCATTGTTTACAAAATGCCAGGTGCCGAATCAGACAAGTTCATGGATGTGTTGGTTGCACGCCTGTGGGGTTGCATGGGTAACTGGGAGTTGTGCGAAGACATCGACGATAGTGTATGGGATTGGACCTGGGTGCCTAATCCCAATGATCCTCCGTACATCTACGTATTTGGCAATCAGTGGAATCCTCCTGAACTCAAGGCCAGTTTGCGGTATCATGTTGAAGGCGCAACAGAATTTAAATACATGGATCAGCGCACACGCAGACTACCACAACCAGAGTTGTTTACAAATCATTTGCCTGTGGCTGAGTTTGACTACAGCTGGGAACCTGATCCCACAGATCCGCCAATGACTTATGTGTTTGGCAACCAATGGAACACAGGTGTGTTAGAACCCACAGTGACTTATACCACAGGTGGAACAGAAACCAAGTATGTGGACAACATTGCTGCCAAGATTGCGCCAGACAAAACTAAATGGGAATTATTAGATGACATTGAAGAATTTGATTACAGCTGGAGGCCTGATCCTACTGATCCTCCTTATATCTACGTGTTTGGTAACCAGTGGCTCGCTCCCGAACAGCGACCTGCTGTCCAATATCATGTACCTGCCGCTGATGAGATAAAATACATGAGCCATCCTCGTGCCAAGCGCCGAGGAGATCCTGCACGTTTTGAGCAATTGTATCCTTGCGAGTTTGATTGGTCCTGGGAACCTGAACCAGGAAGCCCTCCTTATATCTATGTGTTTGGTAATCAATACTACCCAGCAGAAGTCATGCCTACATTGACGCTGACTGTGCCCGGTGCAACAGAACGCAAGTACATGGACATAGCTGCAAAACTGCTGCCACGGCACGACAATCATTGGCACACGTTGGTAGACTGTGAATGGGATTATACCTGGAGGCCAGAACCTGGAAGCCCTCCTTACATCTACGTGTTTGGCAACCAGTGGTGGTCAGCAGAAAAAATGCCCACGGTAGAATATCATATGCCCGGGGCAACAGAGCGCAAGTACATGGATATCAATGCAGAGTTATTGGTAGACATGACACATTGGCACATCCCAGAATATGTAGACGTCACGGATATGGACTTTAGTTGGGTTCCTGATCCAGGTGAACCGCCTTACATCTATCAGTTTGCCACGCAACACCAAAAAACAGGCGGTCCACAGTATCGTATGCCTGGTGCAACAGAGTTCAAGTATGTGGACATGATGCGAGCCGAAGTTAAAAAAGAAGCAGCACCCATCTTTGAAATTGATCACTTGGATGGTGCAGCAGGGCAGATTCCCGGCACAGTCAAGAAGGTGCGTTACTTTGACAACTATCGCGACACGCTGATACGTCTGGCCAAAAGTCTAGCAGGTGAATACGAACATGTATGGGTATGCAGTAGTATCTGTGACTACACTGGGTTCGACTTCTCGTGGCATCCTGAAACTTGGCAGTCAACAATGTTGCACGTATTCCCCAGCAATGACCAAAAGTTTGGGGACACATTCTACATGCATGTGCCTACCTTTGCAGAACGTGCTGAAAAGAAACAGTTGTTGGAATGGTATTCAGTGAACTATGTGTCACGCCGGAGTGTGCCACGTAGATCCATGCCTGTGATTGAACACACTGCCGATTCGCATGTGGATGCAGTCAAGAACACAGATTGGTCAGGCCCATTGGCACTGTTCTCTACCAATGGCGTACCCATCACCTTGCCCACTGTGCCACTTTGGCGCCAAGAAACCAAGACCATTGTGCCATTGAGTGAGGGTGCCAGTGCAGTGATTGTGCCAAAAGTGGCCCGAGGCGATGTCCGAACACAGTTGTACAATTATGCACACATTGACAAGACCCAACGCAAACGCCACAGCGATCAGCCATTAGATATTGTGTTTATCAGCAACGGAGAACTCAGTGCTGACAAAAACTATCGCAAACTGGATGACAGCAAGTACAATCGAAACAATCGACTCAAACGAATTGACCGTGTAAATGGTCGTGCAGCCGCTTATCATGCCGCAGCTAGAGCCAGTGCCACACCGTGGTTCTTTGCAGTGTTTGCTAAACTAGACATTCGCATGGATTTTCCATGGGACTGGCAACCAGATCGTATGCAACAGCCCAAACACTATATCTTTCATGCACACAATCCTGTAAACGGCTTGGAGTATGGACATCAAGCCATGATTGCTTACAATCGAGATCTAGTGTTGGCCAATCCTGGTGTGGGACTTGACTTTACATTAGACAGCGCACACGAAGTTGTGCCAATCAACTCAGGCACAGCATGGTACACAGACACGCCGTGGCAGGCCTGGCGCACAGCATTTCGTGAAGTAGTCAAACTCAAGCACAGCTTGCCTGATGTAGAAAGTGAGTACAGGCTCAACATGTGGCTCAGCAATACTGGAGAAGTTCAAAACGCTGAGTGGAGCCAATGGGGTGCAGAAGATGCTGTGGATTATTATGACGAAGTAGGTGGAGATTTTGTAGCTCTTAAGAAAAGCTACGAGTGGGATTGGTTGGCTAGCTATGCGTTTATGCGACGCAACTTAACACCTGATCACTGATGTATTCAACTTCTAAGTCAGTGAGTTCAGGATACAATGGCAAGCTAAGAACTCTACGTGCTAGACTAGAACTCACGGCCAACATATCTGGGCCAGGCCATTGACGATAGACATCAATTTCATGTATAGGGCGCTCGTAATGTACACGAGTTTCAATTTTAAGATCAGCTAGTTTTTGTTTGACTGCGTTTCGATTGTCAATGTCAATTACAAACTTGTGATGTGCATGATTATGTGCGTTGTTCTCATCAATCAAGCATCGAATCTTGGAATTCTTAGCAAAGCGTTCGCGCCAGAAGTCGGATATCTGCGCTCGGCGAGCCTGCCACCGGTCAATGTGTTGTGTTTTGATCAGCATGGTAGCACAGTCAATTTCGCTCATGCGACTATTGGTTCCCGCATAGTTGTGCGTGGGTTTGCCGTTGTCTCTCCAGGCACGGGCAAATTCAGCAAGATCCGAGTTGTCTGTGACAACAGCCCCTCCGTTGCCATAACAGGCTAAGTTCTTCATAGGGTCAAAGCTAATGGCTGCGGCATCACCTATGCGTTGACAACTGTTGGCCAGCCAGTGTTGGGCAGCATCTTCGATCACAATAGTGTTGGTAGCTACCCAATGATTCCAGGAACGCACATGAGCCGAATGTGTGATTGATTTGCCATACAGACCCACTAACACCACAGCATCATAATCCACACCCTGTGGAAACTTTGTATCGTCGATGATGCCGTAAGCGTCAGTGTCAATGAAATGAATGTCCCAACCGGCACGTATAAAAGCGTTTGCTGTAGCCACGTAGGTAAAGCTGGGCATGAACACCTTGGGATGTAGTGTTAGTTGAGAGGCCCAGTATTCGGCAATAATCTCCAAGGCATGTGTGCCCGAGTGACAAGTCACAGCATATTTTGAACGATTTTTCTTGGCGAGCCAATGCTCAAATTCAGCGGTGTTGTTGCCGTTCATAAGAACTCCTGAACGCAGAACTTCGTCTGTGGCGTTCAGGACTTGATCTCGCAGTGCGTTATACTGTTTTCGGAGACCAGTAAAGGGGATGGTTAGTCCGGTTGTAGTTGACATTTCCAATAATCGCTTGTGCTTAACCATTTGTAGTATTCGCGGAAGCCTTCTTCAACGTCAACTTGGGGGTCATAACCAAGAATAGTTCTAGCACGATCAATATTTAAGGCACCTCGGCTGGGGAAGTCTGCGTCTTTGTCACGGATATCGATGCTGCCTTTGCCCACAATATCAACCACCATTTCGGCGGCCTGCTGGAGTGTGACTGAATGAGATTTAGTAATATTGTAAGTATTGTTCTTAGCCGTGATCCTAGTTGATGCTGCCACAATACCCGCTGCCGCATCATCCACATAGGTAAAGTCAAGTGTTTCTCCTGCGCCATTGACCCTGAGGGTACCACCACGCATTGCGGTGAGCATAAATTTTGCAACAACCCGATCTTCCACATCCAGCGGTCCATACACTGCCGACGGACGGATGACCACATATTCCATGCCTGTTCGTCGGGCATAATCTTTGACAAGATGTTCTCCTGCTAGTTTCATAATGCCGTACTGTCCTTGCGGCTGGCATTCGTCGTCTTCTAATACCTGATCTTCAAAGTCTCCGTACACCATGCTAGAGCTGATGTACACAAAACGTTCTACACCGTGCTTTTTGGCACTCTCCAACAGATTGATCAAGCCAGTCATCATTACTTCGCTGCCGTGTCGAGGATCAGCATTGACAACTTTTTGTCTAGGAAAGCTGGCACAGTGAATGATTACCGTGGGCTTCTCTTCGGAGATGATACGCTCCATAGCGTCAGTCTCTGTGATAGAATTTGGATACCATGTGTGTGGTTTGAGTTTTTTAAGTCGCTCACTCATCAAGTAATCAACTTCACTCTGTGGGATGATCCCATAGGTAGTGTGAGTATCTACTACCACAACTTCGTCTTCACGTTGTTGTAGGCGAGCCACAACATTGTGCCCAATAAGACCGTGCCCGCCTGTTACTAAAAATTTGCTCATCTATTCTCCCATTTTAGTTTAAACATCATATACACTTGATCGTCCATCACATAGAATCTACCACTATCGGTATAGTTCCATCTAGCACCTTTTTGTCCAAATGTTTTAAACAACCAATCTTTTTGTGCAGAACTTAATACTCCTGAGCTTCTGTACTGTATCACAGGCACAAACTTCTTACCATCCCACACTTGTTTTTTTACCACGGCAGGAGGGGCAATTTCTACTTCAAGGTATTCTACTTGCTGATTCCACCCCATTTGAGCCTCCAAAATGTTTGGTCTGGATCGCTGAGTCTAGCTATGATTCGATATCTTTGTCCGTAGGTTGCCTGGTTTAAGTTTCGAATCCAGTAAGGTTTTTCTACAGCATGTTCCATGATCCAAGCACCTTCAGAACTTTGTTGCCATTCCCAAATTGGACCGCCAGCATATAAATCTGGATCTTCAACATCGCTTATAACAAATTCATGTACACATACATCAGAAAAACGCACTGCACAGCCGTCAATGATTTTTACTTCTTGTGGCTGCCAGTGCAGATATTCAGCGGGTTGGTTGTGATTTATTGTTGTTGCCATACTAGAGTATAGCACATGATTTCATGGTTGAGCAACTAGTTCGGCAGCCATTGGGAATATTTCTGCAATAACTTTGGCACATGCACGAGCCACTTCCATGTGCTCTTTTTGTGTGCCATTGCCTGATCTTAGTTCGATAAAGTGAATCCAACTACGCAGGGTACCGTTCATGTACATGCGACTCACTGTGAGTCCTTCAGGCAACACAGCTCGGGCCTGTTCTTTGGCAATGCCGTTCTTGATGGCCCATGCGTACTCTTGCTTGACACTGAATAACACACGTTGTTGGGCACGTTCCCATTCAATGGCCAACAACCGTTGTGCCTCGTCTGTCATGTCCAAGTCTACACTGTTTTGTCGATTTTTGGTGTCCTGGAATCGAGCTTCACGTAACACAAACGCCTCATCCAGTTCAGCTGTGGGATCAGCATATCGCTGACTGAACTCTTGAAAGCTGAAACTTCTGTGACGCAGAATCTGTCGGGCAATATCACGGGTGGTCACAATTTCGCAACAAGCTGACACCATTTCCAGCGGGCTCCAGTGAGCATGCTTGACCAGGTATCGGATAAGTCGTTCGCTGGTTTCTGTTGTGAACTGGTTGGCAGGGTTGGACACACGGGCACAATAGGCAATAAGCTCTTGTGCATCATCGATGCCTTGCTCAGCAAAATGTGCGGTAGGTTGGCTATAGGATACCAGGGATACATTCATTTTTAAAGGCCGTTTAGTAGTTTATCGGTTTCGGGTTGAACGATTTCTGCCACTGCTACAATGTCTACCACAAAGTCTAGATCACGAATGTCATCTCCGAGTTCTGCTAGAGTACGAGTCAGAACTACTTCAATTTCTTCCATGTCTAGACCTTGACGGTGCAGTGTGTGTAAGTTGATTGTGCGCTGTCTTTTACCAGACAGTTTTACAATCACTTTTTTAATACATTCAAGTGGGACCTCGGTCTTGTTGACCTCGTTGATTAAATTTTCCCACTTGTTGAGTGCGTCTTCACTGAATTGCATCCGCGGTCACTGCCTTTGCTTTTGGGCGACCGCGCTTGGTAGGTTTTGCAGCGGTTGTAGACACTGGTGCAGGTTCTGCAAAGTTGTCTAGGTTTACATTAGAATACATGCGTTGAGCTTCTTTCTTCATGCGGGCTGCTTCCGCTATGAGACCTTTGGCTTCAACTTCCATTTTCTTGGCCTGAGCTAGCATGTTGGTTGCAAGGGCCTTGTCATCTAGTGCACCGTCGGCATTCATTGGTGGAGGTGTTTGACCTTTGTCTCTTAACGCCGCTTCTTGTTCTAAACGACGACGTTTGTACTCTCGTTCTTGGTCTCGCTTGACACTTGGATCAACCATGCCTTTGCTGTTGTCCAACTGCTCCAAACGTTTGCGAGCATCGTCGCCCATTTCCATCTCACGAACAATACGATTGAGTTCGTCTAGTTTCACAGAGCTTGTGGCATTAGGAGTCACAATGACCTGGCTGGAAGGAATCTTCTTGATCATGCCTTCTCGATGCAGGGCTTCCAACTGCGGGCGTCCGTCGGGCAACAGTCCTCGATGCAGTGCGTCTGCTAGATTGTTGGCCTGTTGTCCCACAGGGCTTTCCAAGGTCTTCATGATTGAGTCATGAATATGTGTGGGCAGTGTTTCGGGATAAATCACAAGACACATGTGATCCTCGCCGGGTACTTCTCTAAATAAGATAGCGACCTTGCGATCGCCGTGACGTCCAATATGTTTAAGCATTTGTTTCTCCTTGTGCTTGTGCAGTCTGTTGTTCCTGTACGTGAGCTGTGCTGGCTTCTATAAAGCCAGCAATTTTCTCGTAGAGTTCTCCTACAGATTTGAGTTCATGAGCTTTGAACGCACCACGTGCGCTGGCAGCTTCAATGAGATTCTTTACGGATATAATATCGTTAAGGGTGAGTTGAGCATTTTCCATACAGATATTTAAGTGGAATATGTTTGTGTAGAATTTTTATTCTACTCCGAAATGGTCTTTGAGAGCCTGAACAGAACGCTCAATTGTACATTTTACTGTTCCTAAATCATGTGTAGTATACGCACACTGAGTTCCGGTGTTCTCTACAACCGTGATTGCCTGTTTGACAACCGTGTCTAGAAGTTGCGCAACCTCTTCGATGCCAACCCATTTACCGCTGGTGTCTTTTTTTAAAGTTTCTAGTAGTGTTTGATTCATGAAATTTTCCAATAGTATTCTGGTGTGTGTTGATGTTGTATTATAAATGATGTGTCTGGCCATGTGCCGTGTTGTAATCTGTGTAACATATGATTATACACGATTTCATTGGTTTCTGCAGTCATATGGCAAATCATGTTTTTCTCTGGGTACGGCATCACTCCATGATTACGATCTATTTTAATTTTGTACGCTGAACCAAAAGATTCACACATTGGCATATAGTATCTGCTCAACAACGACCAGTCATTAAACCATCCTGCATTGTGAGACATCACAAGAATGGTGTCTGGTCTTACAGCCATGACTCGATCAATCATTAAAGAACATATCTGCTGATCAGTAGCAAAGTCCGACAGCTCTAGATAAAACTGTTCTAGAGCAAGAAGCTTGCTGTTGAGATCAGCAGTCATTGTTAGATTGTTTTGTTTGTAGCCTTGTTCTCTAAAATGCTTAACTGTGCCCGGAGCGTTTAAGTGAAACTCACGATTGTTGGTGCAAACAGGCAGATGCCAGCGCCCTGGGTTTGTTGCTACAAAAATTATTCTATCGTAACGTTCATGTGTTTGCATGAACATTTGATAGCTAAAATATATTGAACTGCCGCCTTTGGCATAGATGCCTACTTGGTCAAAGCGATTACACCAAGCTTTTTTGGCCAACTGTGGATTGAAATCATGCCCGTGATTGGGATCAGCCCAGCTATCGCCGTAAATTCCTATTTTTTCCATGTTTTATAGTTGCTATTTCAGCATCGTAAATTGCTGCCATGGTTCTCCACAATCCATAACGTTCACGATCAGTAAGTCCTAACAGCCACGGAGGATCAGTTTCTAACTTTTTGAGATCATAGTCACTGCGATATGACTTGCACATCTCCAATATGATTTGATCTCGCTCGTTGTTCATTGATATAGCCGAATGTCCTTGTGTTTAACAAACACAATTGTATGCACTTGACTGTTATACTTAATAGGCAAATCCAAGTGTACACTAATTCTTGGTCCTTCTATTTCATTGATCATGGTGTCATTGCCTACACTGCCCACAAACGGAATCTTGTTCCACTTGCCTATCACACGATCTCCGATGTGATAAGTGGGCTTGTAGCCCACTTGGTTAAAATAGTCAGTGAGACTGCCCATGTCAGGTCATTCGGAATCGACAAATTGCATAGTTCAAGTATGCAATTGCAAAAGAGATACCGGCCCAGAGATAATCTCCTTGTGCAAGCTCAGTTAGACCTTGCATTGTGAGCAAGCCAACCAAGAACCAAGTGATAGCATCTTGGTGAGTCACATACCATGTTCTAAATTTACTCATACAATTTTCCTTTCGCGTACGAGAGTTTCAAACTGTTCGAACAGTTCTTCAAACTTATGATGATAAACAGCAGACAATGCCTCAAAATCGGCACTCTCGGCATTCCGCTTGGCCAACAACTTGACGTCATCAACCATGCCCCAGCAACTCATAATTTGTTGTTCAAAATCAAAACGATCAGTCATTTTTTCCATTCCTTTCGAGCCTTCTGAGCTTCGCTAACAATTTTCTTGCCCAATTCCCATATAGGGTGCCAAAAATATCCTATCACTGCACCCACCACAAACCAATTCAATGCATCAAGAAAGTTTTGCATTAGGTCATCCTATCTACATTTTGTCCTGGACGATTAAGATATCGATTCATTTCGATGCGTTTTAACTCATCGGCTTCTCGACGTGCTTTGATTTGCTGTTGCTCGACCACAGCGTCATTATGACGCCGGTCTGCTTTCATTATCTCAGTACGCTGGTAGACTTGGTTGTTCCACTCAGAAATTTTATCAATACCCACTTTACTGCTCCTCGTCATAGTAAGCATATTGGCCCCATGGTGGAACAATACTGGTGGTACCGTGCAAGATAAACACAGTCTCAGTATAGTTCTCATCTCCCCAGCTACCAAACGGATAACCGTCTGTGAACATCACAAGTCGCTTGGGCTCGATCTCGTTTTCTTTCAAGTAGTTGTAAACACAGTCAAAGTCCGTGCCGCCGCCACCTTTGACTTCGTAGTCGCAGATAGTATCCAAGTTGTCGCTGTCGTATTGAGCAGGGTTGTATGCGTCAGTATCAAAAGTGATCACATGGATCCGGTATGCAGGGAACGAGTCCATGATACCTTGAATCTCACTCAAGAAGTCTTTGAGCATGCTTTCAGAGATACTACCAGAAGCATCCAGCGCCACAGCAATATCAATCATGGGATCCAGCTTCATGCCAGGCATCACAGCATCCATGTGCCAGCCCTTGCGACTGGCTCGCATCCAGGTGTAATCGCTCTTGATGGTGGATTCCAATTGCATACGCAACAGTTCACGCCAGTTCATCTTGGGCTCGGTCAAGTCCTGGATCAGTCGCTTGACACCTGCGGGCAAGTTGCCTGCACCGTCCACAGTCTGGGCCGCCGCCAACATGGCTTCTTTGATCTCGTCTTTGATGGCTTGCCGCTCGGCGTCTGAAAGCTTGGGACGACCTTTGCCTTCCTTGTCACCGTCTTTGCCACTGCCATCGCCTTCGCCGTCCAAGTGCTCGTCTATCAGTTGGTCCAACAAGTCCGACAGATTGATCTTTTTTGCGTTCTTCATCAAGGCGTCATAGACCTCTTCAGAACTCATGCCCTTGTACTTGGCATCATACAGGCAAGGCACTGTAGTAATCTTTTCACCTACACGGTGCTCAACTAAATCTGCGTTGACACAATAGTCATTGGCAATGTTCCAGATCTGCGGATCACGATCTCCGCGCCGGCCAAAGTGATCATACACACAATGGAGCACTTCGTGCCCAAACAAGAATTCAATCTCCCTGGGGCGGAGCATGTCTACGAAGCGACTATTGTAATAGAAGTGACGACCGTCAGTGGCCGCGGTGCCGCACCATTCGTCAGCATTGACCAGCTTGAGGCGGGTAGCCAAGTTGCCAAAGAAACTAGCACGAAGCAAGAGACCCACACGGGCAGTGATCAGTTTCTCACGTACCTTACGATCCAGCGCCGGATCCATGGGACCAATTAGATTGGCAAATTTTTCTTTGTCTTCTTTGGTAGCAGTTGTGCCGCTACGGGCATGCAGAACATTAGGGTTAAAATATTGCATGTGAGTCCTTGTGTGAATATGTGTATATTATAGCAAATTGGCGAATTTAAGTCAACTGTTTTTTGCCTGTAGCAAATAGTATACATTTTTGAGGTCTTGGGCGTTTTACAGCAATTCTTTAGGTGATCTCTGTGTCTTGCCCTACAGAATCGTTTAAGTAGCGCAGTATAAACCAACTCTGTGTACTTTCGTTGTAAAAATCCAGGTGTACTTGGTCCTTGTAGTGCATGGTGGGACCGTCTTTTCTTGCATGCTCGTTTGGCACTAGTCCACGATGGTAGCGATATGTGAATCCCAACTCGCGTCGCAAACGTGGCCTTATGGCCATGCCCATGCCATACTCCTGTAGGATTCGTGCATAGATATCTGACCATTCCCCGGGCCTGTGAAATACAATCAGATTCTTTTTAACTGTTACTTTCATTTGGGTGTGCCAATACAAACCAGTTTAGTTCTTTGTCACTATTTAAATAGATGCGGTAGTCATTGTACTGAACCGAATACGCCCAGTGTCGGTTGATGTCATCTTCTTGGACCGCAGTATTACTAGGATCTTGTTTACGGAGTTTCAGTCGGGCACGAGTCTCAACATCTTGACTCCAGCCCCAAGTCTGGTTCATCCAACGACGACTACGATCAAAGTCTAGTACGCCAGTGCCAACTCTTGCGCTTTTAGAGAATTCCAGCATGTAGTTAAAACTAGCTTTGTGGCTGTGTCGATGATCTAATTTGGTTACTTGATATCTCATGGCATAAAACAGAAAAGGGCCTTAGGCCCTTTTCCTATCTCCTATCAGGCAGAAGCTTGCAGGATGTACTTGCCATAACGGCTGTGAAACTCGTCAAAGTTCTTGAGCTTGGTAGGCAGGAATGGCAAGTCGTATGTTGTCAATGCAATACGAGCACCCATCACAACCAGTTCTGTCTCAAAGTTCTTCATCATGTAGCCTAGGAAGTTATCGGCCATCTCGTGAAACTCTTTGTCGGCAATCTTGTTCTCAACACCAGCCTTGAGCTCGTAGCACATGGAGATCACCAAGCTGTACATGGCACTGACCTCTTTGACGTTCAAGTCCTTGACCTTGCCCTTAAGGATGTCCACAGGGTTGGGCATCTTGCTGGCAACCTTGCGGTGAGCCATAAACTTCACTGCAAGACCTTCACCTACTGTACCAGCAATTAAGTTAGTCAGTGTGTCGTTGTCTACAGTCTCGTCGCTGAGCAGTTGGCTCACAAAAGTCCACGAGCGCGGCGTGGCAAACGCACGGCTGGCACTCTTGGCATCAAAGTCGTAGAGGTCTTGCTTGGCAAAGCTCAAGTAACCCACAACGTCCTTGTGGATCTTGTTCTGCACAGCCCACTCTTGATACGAAGCAAAGTCCACTTTCATCTCTTGGTGGATGAAACGGTTTGCCAGCGGAGTCGGCATACGATATGTAACGCCTTTGTCGCTTTCACGATTGCCTGCGGCAACCATTACAACATTGTCTGGCAAACGGAACTTACCAATTCGGCGATTCAGGATCAGCTGGTAGGCAGCCGATTGCACTGAGGCAGGGGCAGAATTAAGTTCGTCCAAGAACAAGACCACAATAGGATACTGGCTGGCCAGTTCTTCGTCGGGCAGTTCTACTGGGGGAGCCCAGTCCATCTTGCCCAAGTCTTTGTTATAAAAAGGAATACCACGAATGTCAGTGGGTTCCATCTGACCCAGGCGCAGGTCGATCATGAGTCCACCTAGCTCACGGGTAATGCCTTCTACCAGCTCACTCTTGCCGATGCCTGGAGGACCCCACAGGAACAAAGGTCGTTGTACTTTGAACGCCAAGAGCAGGGATTTACGAGCCTGGACGGCTGTGACGGTGCGGGTATCTGACATGGGATTGTCTTTCAAAAAATGTTATTAAGCAGTTATTGTAACAAATTGGGATTTTTCGGTCAACTGTTGATTGTTGCAAAAGGACTACAGTTTTCTAATTGAGTTTGCTCAACAAGTTCTGCAGCCTCAACAACAAAATGAACAGGAATTTCCAGTTCGCGGGCCACCTGTGCAAAGCTCTTGCCTTGCTCTAACAAGTACTCAATATCGAGTACTAAATCGCTCATCTTGCTCATTGCAGTTCCTTTGCTGTCTAAGTGCTTGTATTGTAGCAAATTGCGAATTTACAGTCAAAGAAAACCCTGCTCTGAGCAGGGTTTTAAAAAGTAATACTTGAGTACTACATTGTAGGACCATTGCCGTTTTTAAACCCAATTTCGCCGCCTTCTGCTTCAATACGCTTGTAGACGTCTTCTAACAAGATGGGACGGAAGTCGGTTTGCTCCACGCACACACAATGGTAACGAGTGTCGTTTTCTGTCGAGTACAACACAGCGCCAGTTCGGGCATCTACACCACGTGCTCGCTTGACACGACTGGCGTGCAAGTGTCCGTGAATGTTGGTACCAAAGCGACCCAAGCTAGCCTCATGCACAGGGATGTGACTTAAAATCATTCCGTTCAATACATGGTATGCACGTAACTCACGGAAGTACTGCCTATACTCGTCATCACGGAAGATGTCGTGGTTGCCGCGGATCAAGACCTTGTCGCCGTTCAAGCGACTCAACGTCTTTAATGCCTTACGGTTGATAACAACATCACCCAAGTGGTATACCTTGTCGCTGGGACGAACAGTGTCGTTCCAACGACGGATCATTTCCTCATCCATTTCGTCAGGATCTGACCATGGACGCAATTTCACCTCAGGATCATCCGGGTGTGTAAATCGGCACACACCAGCATGTCCAAAGTGTGTGTCACTGACTAAAAATGTAGCAGGCATAATACCTCCTTAAACGGTTATCCAATCATCCGAGTCACGGTATTCAATGCTTTCGCTACCGTCATACTCGTTTATCTTTATTTGTTGTCCTTGATCGACCCATTCCACAGCCAAATCACCAATGCCACCTAAGTAAGCATCGGGCCACTTTACTATAGCATAGGCCAATATCTGTTCTTTATTGCCTTTGAGCACAAGATCTACTAGACCCGAGTCAAACAGCATGTCAGGATATTCGTAGTTCCATGTGTACCATCCTGCGCCAAAGCCTGGCGATACCAACACGGCAATCTTTCCGTCTTTTACTAGTTTGTTCATGATAATCTCCTGGATAGGAGATTATCTCTCCCATCCTATGTTAGTGTTTCTCCAATCATTGGCGTGATCGAAGGGTTGTTCATCGCTGTCGTACGTCCAGCCCAGTTGTCGCATCAGCTTCTGCTTGACTCGCAAGTTAGGGATTCGTGTGCGTTCTGCATCCTGAAACCCCATCATCACGCCAACTTCAGCTACAGCACCTGAACGGCACAGACCAGCATAGCAATGCACAACCACGTTCATGTGATTGTCTAATGCATGTTTCAGCAGGCGCACAATCTCCGCAGCCTGAACATCACTGATTTTGGCTTCTTCAGGAAAGCCATCTTTGTCCTCTGCGTCTAAGAATTCAAAACGATGTGTTTCTCGAAACTCATGTGCAGGGCTAGGCCACCAGCTAGTAGCAGGATCCATAATTTGGATCAGCATACTGTTAGGGCCAGCTTCGTGATGAAACCTTATGGGCACATCGGCTGCGGCTACGTTTTCAATCCAAGGCATCATAATCTCCTAATGTGCTATTGTAGCACAACAGTAAATTCGGGTCAAGCTATACTAAAGTATTACTTTTTTCCACGATACCTGTCGCGCTGTTGTGGTGGTTCTTTGAGTAGGTAATTGCGACCAATCAAGCCGTGTTCGATTTCGCCCAGGGCAGTGACACCAGCACTGTGCTTGCTGAGGACCTTGGGTTGATGCCCTGAATTGAGTTCGCGAGTGCGAGTGGCTGCAATCAACACAAGGTCATATCTGTTGCCCACAGCTTCCACAGCTTGTTGGCTATTGAGTCCGGTTAGTTCGTTAAGTTTCTTCATTTGGTGGTAATCCATTGGAGTGTTTATCTGAAATACGATCAGCATCTTGAAACAGACGCTTTTCTTGTGCTGTGAGTCGATCCTTATGGGTCTTGCGTGGGTTACCACACAAATAGCAGTGAGGATTACCGCAATCCATGGCATGGTGTTTGGCTAGTCTATGCGGCTCCTTCACTGCTTTGTCTTTGCGAGTCAGGCCATGTGCTCGGGCAATTTTTACCTGCCGGGAAATAGCCACGTCAGTTTTGTGACGACGTCGTGAATTAAGGAATTTTGCTAGATCATTGCTCATAATGTATTTAAAGTTTTATTGACTGTGCAGTCCTTGATTTACTACGCTGACATCTAGGTCAAACATACTGCTCAAGAAACTGGTATAGTCTAGTACAGTATAGTCTTGATAGATGGGTTTGTCAACCCAGGGTACAAGGCCATTGGTGGTTCTGTCGCCAATTTTGACAAAAGACTCGCCTAACATGGCAGCAGTTTCGCCGAGAACTTCGCCCAGCACTGCTCGTAGGTTTTTATTTCGTTGCTCTAGGATTTTTAGAACGGGCAATTCAATTTCCATAAAAAACCCAAAGTCGCTTTGTTTGTCAGCTTGCCAGGCAGTACGATCAAATCCTTGATACAAATGCTGTCGCATAGCGTCTTGAACGTGCCGGCTCATTTTTGTTGTTGTACGAGTTTCCAGAGTTTGATTGTAACTATGAGCACGATCAACCAAAGGATCTCGACGACAGAGATCCAGCAGTTCGTACCATCCTCGAATGGCCAAGTCTGGCAAGTCTGGTGTCCAGTAGAACGGTTCCCAGATCACATTGTCGGGAAAGCCATTGGATTTGGTGCAATAGCTGTTTAGACGCATTAGGCCTTCGGGGAAAAAGGCCTGAGCTCGTGTTTGATCTTGAATAATGCAAGGCTTGTCAGTGCCGTTGAGCAAACAGGCTCGACGCCCACCAATGCGTTTCTCCAGGCCAGGATCCTTAGCTACACTGAGCCAACGACCAAAAATCACTCCTGGCTTGGGTCTTGAATCTTTGAGTAGCTTGGCAGGATCGCTAAAGGATTCTTCAACAATGTCCAGCCATTCAATCAAGGTCACATTGGTGTTTGGATGCATCTGCTGAAACTGCTGAGCATAAGGCACAGCATGATACATGATTTCTCCATACCAGTTTGCAGGGCGTTGGCTCTGAAAGTCTGTGACGTTTTCTAGTTCAGGCACCACAAAAATTACAATGTCATCGATGTGTAGGCCTTCCTTGGCAAAGGTCTCGATGATGTTTCTACTGTCCCAGCCACCGCTGAACAGCACTGCCACATAGTCATACTGCTCTCTTATTTGCCGGGCCCGTGCGCGATACAGTTGATCCAGAGTGTGATGTTTCCATGCGCCTCGCCGGTGAGCATCTTTCCAGATCTGGTCATAGTAGTGCCATTTCACTGGTTGGCTAGTTCGTTTGGCAGCGACCAATGCGTCTCGATTGGTGTAAAATATATCATTGCCTACAGTATAGTGCCCTGACGGGCTGTATAGAACTTCGCCTACGCTGTCGGTACCGGGCACATGGCTCATTGTCGGTCCAGTATGTTTCGTTTAAAATCGTTTAACAGTTTGTCGTAGTCGGCTGGAGCACCGCCCTCTGGACGGGTGTTTACTGTGTTGGCAAACCACTCAACAGTGGCCGGCTGACTCAGCACAGTGTTAAAAATTTTGTTGAGCCGCAACAGTTTTTCTTCTGGGAAGTTTTTTGCTACACTGATGCCTTGACCGGCTACAATGCCCATCTTGTCAAGATTGCCAATGATTTTGATACGGTCTTTGTGTGTGTTGATTAGATTGTTTGTGCTGACAATTTGTGCAACCGGAACATCTTTGCGCAGTAGTCCCAGCATGAGCTCAGCATCGTTTCTAAATGGCACAATCTGTACTGATGGGTCAAGCTTCATCTTGGAGATTAACAACGGGGCAGTTGCACCAGAATACCCAATGTTCAAATTGCCACGAAGATCAGCTAGACTGTTGATTGATGATTCTTTTAGCGAGGCAAACAAGAAGTTGATACGCACCAACAAGATCAAACTCTTGGTATCATTCAATGGATCCAGCTTGAGGTCAGGATGCTGTATGTAAGAAGATACCTGTGTTCCGGTGGAGCTCACAAACAAAACATTGGGGTTGGTCCGGCTTTCTTCAAGCATGGCCTGGTATGCTACCAAGAAGTCAGCACCTGGACGGTTGATGACTATAAACTTGTAGTCAGAAATTTTTTCAGCTTCGTCGGCAATCTTTCTTACATAGACATCGCTGGGGCCACCTGCTGGAGAACCAATGTAAATTTTAAATGTTTCTGCGTGTGCTAACCCTGCTAGTACAAACAGCGTGACAATGGCGGTTAAAAGTTTTTTGATCATAGACATGTTCCTAAAAGTTATTGTAACACATTGCTAGTAGGATGTCTACACACGGTGCGGCGTTCTGAGCATAGTTGTGTCAGTAAAAGGGTCACTACCCTAGGC
>Ga0315901_10004338_pt1 | contig 17712 bp, 13 predicted proteins | sample LakEriMetagenome_10_FD_203761 | JGI IMG/M metagenome (GOLD analysis project Ga0315901, IMG submission 203761) | Freshwater fungal communities from buoy surface, Lake Erie, Ohio, United States - Buoy 2 MA116 | ecosystem: Environmental > Aquatic > Freshwater > Lake | place: USA: Lake Erie, Ohio...
TTACCTTGAACAACGACAACCGCCGGTACACTTTCTTGTTTATTGTTGGAACCATCTGTGTGATATACATAGTGCGTCTCTTTGCGTTGCAGGTTGCTACCAGTGAGTGGAAAAATAAGGGCTCTCGATTAACAGAGCGTGAGGTAGTTGTTTACCCGTCTAGAGGAAACATCTTCGATCGCAACGGAAAAGTCTTAGTAACGAATCAGACCGTATACGACTTAATGGTTTTGCCGAAAGATCTTCAGCCTTTCGACACGTTGGATTTTTGTAAGTTGGTGAATTTGCCCTATGAAGAACTAAAAGAAATCTTAAAGAAGTCTGTCACATATCCGAACGTTAAGTACAAACCTTCTCCGGTGATCAAGCAAATGCTTCCGGAAGAGTATGCGATTTTTGCAGAGCGGTTGTATAAGTTTCCAGGATTTTTTGTTCAGGCAAGAACCTTACGGACGTATCCTGAAAATTTAGGTGCGCTGGTGCTTGGTGATGTTGGTGAAGTGAATGGAGATATTTTGAAGTCACATCCCGATTACCGCAAAGGTGACTACATTGGATTGAATGGAATTGAAAAATCATACGAGAAAGAGTTGCGCGGAAAGCGCGGAATAAAATATGTTTATCGCGATAACCTTGGTGTAGAGCACAGCGTAGCGAATGGTCAGTTAGACAGCGCGGCGCAAGAAGGAGTAGATTTGTATGCCACGATTGACGCGGAGTTGCAGAAGTACGGAGAAAAACTAATGCAGAACAAGCGCGGATGTATTGTCGCTATTGAACCGTCTACTGGAGAAATTTTAGCCTTGGTTTCTGCGCCCACCTTCGACCCGAATTTATTGGTGGGTAGAGCGCGCGGACAAAACTTTGCGGCTTTAGCGAAGGATCCTTTAAAACCGCTTTTTAATCGTGCTACTCAAGCGCAGTACAGACCAGGGTCTATTTTCAAGTTGGCGCAATCGCTAACAGCGTTGCAATTGGGATCAATTACCAAAGACACGCGCATTGCATGTAACAGAAGTCTAATCGGTTGTCACGGCGCACACAGCATGGACGACTTGGAGATGGCGATTGTTCATTCGTGCAATCCTTATTTCAGAGGGGTTTTACAACGTGTGGTGGAAGCGAATAGAGATCCGAACAATCGCGCGAAAGATGCTGCCATAGGACTTTCAATTTGGAACGAGCAAATTCGAAAATTGGGATTCGGCTCAAACTTAGGTAGTGACTTACCGAATATGAAAAAAGGAAATGTTCCTAGCACTGAATATTACAACAAGAAGTACGGAGTAAACGGATGGAATTTCTCAACTATATATTCAATTGCTATTGGTGAAGGTGAGTTGCTGATTAACCCAGTTCAGATGTGTAATCTCGCGTGCATCATAGCGAACCGCGGGTTCTATGTTCCGCCGCATACGGTGAAGCAAATCGGAAGAGGGGGTTCTGCGCGCACGGAATATGTTACTCGCGTTGATGTAGGTGTTAAACCGGAATACTTCGAAACGGTGGTTAACGCAATGGAAAAAGTTGTTGGTCCTGGCGGAACAGCAAATAGCATAAAGCTTTCAGACATTGTCATTTGCGGTAAGACTGGAACCGTTCAGAACGAGCCTCGCGAGGACCACAGTGTGTTTGTTTGTTTCGCACCTAAGGAAAATCCAAAAATCGCTTTAGCTGTTTATGTTGAATACGCAGGTTTCGGAGGAACTTGGGCCGCGCCTATTTCAAGTTTAATGATTGAAAAATACTTGAAGGGAGGAACCACCAATACAGGAAGAGAGGAGCTAATCATGAACGCTAAAATTTTGAATTAATGGCAGCGTCAAACAAACATAACTTACAACTCGATTGGGGCACAATTGCGCTCTACGGAGTGCTTGTATTGTTTGGATGGCTCACGATATACAGCGCGGCGTTCAATCCGCTAATGCCAAGTCCGTTTACATTTTCTGAAGAATACGGAAAACAACTCGTTTGGATTGGTGTGTGTGCGTTTTTGATTGTTGTAATACTGTACTTAGACGCGGAGGTCTTTAACAAGTTTGCGATATACATCTATCTATTCTTCGTGCTTTTACTCATGTTGGTATTGGTTATTGGGAAGGAAGTAAATGGAGCGAAGGCTTGGTTTGGAATAGGTGATTTTGGAATACAGCCCAGTGAGTTCTCTAAGATTGGTGTAGGATTGTTTCTCTCGAAATTCATTTCAGGTTCTGGGGTACAATTAAAAAATCTACGAACGCGGATTCAAGCATTTGCTATAATCGGTTTACCCGCGATGCTCATTCTTCTTCAACCCGATGTGGGTTCGTTGCTTACTTTTCTTGCGTTTATTTTGGTAATGTATCGTGAAGGAATGTCGGGAAACGTCTTGATAGCCGGATTCGCAAGCGTTGTCATTGGAACGCTAAGTATTGTTATCGGTGCAGGCCGCACAACTTATCCGTATTTCGGAGAGCAAAGTTCGATTTGGACGTTTCTCCTGTCGTTGCTTGGGCTGGCAATACTAGCCTTTATTTTCGTCCGAAACTTTATTGTTCCTCGATCAAGGAGAATGCTTTATTCAGTGATAGTTATTTCTTTGGTGTTGGCTTCTAGCCTCGCATTTTCCATTAACTACATTGTAGACAACGTGCTTGAAAAGCACCACAAGGAAAGAATCTATGTAATGCTTTCACTTCCTGTAGAGCGTGAAGATGCGACCTACAATTCAGAGATGGCGAAGATTACAGTTGGATCTGGAGGTTTCTTGGGAAGAGGATTTCATCAAGGCCCAATGACCCAGAACAATTACGTTCCAGAGCAGTGGACCGATTTTATTTTCAGCGCAGTCGCAGAAGAGTGGGGCTTTGTTGGAAGCGTACTAGTCATTTTATTATTCTTCGCACTCATCTATCGACTTGTGGCCTTGGCAGAACGTCAACGTTCACAATTCTCTCGTGTTTATGGCTATTGTGTTGCGGCCATCATATTTATGCACTTGCTAATTAATATTGGAATGGTGCTCGGATTAGCGCCGATCATTGGTATTCCTCTGCCCTTCTTCAGTTACGGCGGATCTTCGCTTATGGCGTTTACCATACTCTTATTCATTATGATTCGCTTGGATGCAGAGCGGTTGAGTATCTTTAGGTAGATTTAACACTGCATGGTTTGTAAGGTTCGAATGAACATTCGGTTCTGCTGAAACCAAATTCTTACATTAGCGTAATAAGCAAAACACTCCAAGCATGAAATTTCTCTACACGCTATTCCTTACTGCAACTATTGCGCTGTTCTCTGGCAATTTCGCTAAGGCGAATGATACTTTTTTCATTGAGAACAAGGGGCAAGTAAAAAATGAAAAAGGCCAGTTGGACCAGTCGGTTTTATACACTTACGCGACTTCCGACTTGGATGTGTTTGTTCGAAAGAACGGATTAACCTACCAATTCAAGCGCTATGATGGCGAGGGTGTGCATGCTGAGCGTGTCGATGTGAATTGGAAGGGTGCTTCTGAGAGTGCCGTTTCAAAATCATTGCGATCTGTTTATTCGGAAAATTACATTTTAGATGGAGAATGGATTAAAGCGAGAGCATTCCAAGAGGTGTTTATTGCGAATGTTTACCCGGGTGTTGATTGGAGAATGTATATCACTGAAAGCGGATTGAAGTATGAGTTCATTGCCGAAAATGCAGCAGCAGCGAAGCAAATTAAAATGCAAGTTGAAGGGGCAGAGGAATTGGAAAAATGCACAAATGGCAGCTTTCTAATTAAAGCTGAAATGGGACAAGTGAGTGACGCAAAACCAGTTTATTTCAACCAAGGAAAAGAAATTGACGGAAACTTTATTTTGAATGAAAATGCCATTCAATTTGAAATTCCTTCCAACACCAACGGCGAACTTATCCTGGATCCAGAAGTTATTTGGTCGTCGTATTATGGCGGAACAGGGCTCGACGATTCACGTGGAATTTTCACCGATGCAAATGGAGACTATTATTTAACAGGAGCAACGAATTCAACGACGCTGATTTCTTATTTGGGTTATCAAGGATTGTTGGGCGGAAGCAATGACGTTTATGTTGTGAAGTTCAACGCCTTGAATCAACGCTTGTGGGCAACGTATTACGGTAGAACAGGAAATGATGTTGGTAACGACATTGTTGTTGATCCTTACGGTGGAATTTACGTTGCGGGAAGCACGAGTTCTATGTCGGCATTTGCTTCAGCGAGTCAGCAGACTGTATATGGCGGCGGCCCACGTGATGGATTTGTTTTGAAGTTGTTTCCAGACGGAACCTTGGAATGGTGCTCTTATTATGGCGGAAGCGGCGACGAGCAGTTAACAGCATTGTCTGTAGGATTTCAAGGCGAAGTTTATTTCATCGGTGAAACGAGTTCAACAGACTTGATTACGCTCGATCCATTGCAAGCTGCATTCGGTGGTGGCGCAAGTGATTTTTATCTAGGCACGATTGACCCGGGTGGATTCCTTTTGAGATACACTTATTTTGGTGGAAGCGGTGCTGAATTGGCAGGAGACTTAGTGGCGACGAATGACTTCAATTTATATTTTACTGGAACAACAAGTTCTTCTGCAGGCATGGCTACTGGCGGCGCGCAGAACACGTTCGGAGGCGGTGCGTATGATGGTTTTTTCGCGAAAATTAATTCGGGCAATGTCATTGAATGGGCATCTTACATTGGTGGACCAAGTGAAGATCGCGCGGAAGCGATTCATGTCGCTGCAGATCGTTTGTATGTAGTGGGGAAATCAGGATCTATCAACGGAATCTCAACACCAGGCGCTGCGCAAGTGTTTAATGGTGGAGGAAGTTTCGATGGTTATTTAGCTTCTTATACAATTGATGGAAGTGTGAATTGGAAGACCTATTACGGTGGTTCTGGAAACGAATCGCTTTGGGGTGTTGTAACAGACGCTGCAGGAAGTGTTTTCATTACTGGAAATTCAACCTCTTCAAATTTGGGCGACAATGGTTTTCAGAACGCGAATGGCGGGCTGAATGATATTGTCTTCGCTGGATATTCCATAGATGGTGTCCGCTATTGGAGTTCTTATTTAGGTGGAAGTGCGGACGAGTCGGTGAGTGACCTTGTGATAAATGCCAATCAAGAAATGTTTTTTGCTGGAAGTTCAGCGTCTTTGAATCTTGCGGTTGGCGGATACGAATCCACAAACAACGGAGGTGGTGAAGCCTTTTTCGGAAAATTGAAAAATTGTGATTACCCCTACTTGACAGTGCATATCACGGGAGATACTATTTTCTGTGAAGGTCAGTCCGCTGTCTTGTGTTCAGGTGGTGCAGATCATTTCCTTTGGTCAACAGGAGATACAACCGCGGCACTAGAAGTAGATGAAGCCATGACCGTTTTTGTCGTTGGAACCACAACTCCCGGATGTAGCACAAGATCCGAGGACTACACATTTACTGTTTTGCCTCAACCAACCATTACCATTACTGCTGACGGTCCATTGACCTTTTGTGGCGATGTGTCTGTTAATCTTACCGCGTCGGGTGGAATTGGCTATGAATGGAACAGCGGCCCTACAACCGAAACAATTACCGTGAATGAATCGGGAAACTATTCATGCACAGGAATCAATGAATTTGGATGTGAAGGAAGTAGTAATCAACTAAGCGTTGAGGTTTTTGAGTTACCTGAAGTGGCAATGGGTATTTCAACGGACAGCATTTGTATTTCAGCAGATCCCGTTGGAATAGTTGGCTTGCCATTGGGTGGAACCTATGTTGGTGATGGAATTGTTGGAAGTACCATTGACCCGACTATTGCTGGCGGCGGCGCACACCAGGTTTATTATACCTACACAGACGCTAACGGATGTACCAATAGCTCTGAAGTATTTGACTATTTCGTGTTGTTTGAACCAACCGTTCTCTTCCTTTCACAGGACACTGTTATGGCGGGAGATCCTCCAGTAGAGATGACCGGAATTCCAACCGGAGGTTATTACACAGGGTTTGGAGTAAGTGGAAACCTGTTTTATCCCGAGTTGGTAGCCCCCGGCTTTTATCAGATTACCTATAACTATGTAGACGATAACGGATGTACCAACAGAGATACCCAAGTTATTTATGTTTGCTGTGTTGGTATAGATGAATCCGCAGCAGCAGAGCCAAAGTTGTATCCGAATCCAACTGAAGGGGTCTTGAATTTCACTTTAGGAACGCGTTCTGCTACTTCTTATCGTGTTTATGATCTTTCAGGAAGGGTGGTTCAGCAAGAAAATCTATTTGCCGAGCAAAATTCTTTCAATGTTTCGAATTTGGCAAATGGCCAGTATTTACTGAGGTTTGAAGGCGATGAAGTCTTCATTCCGATACCGTTTTCTGTTTCAAAATAAAAAAAAGTTAATTTTTTTTGAGAAAAGTGAAACCTTTTTCGGTCGATTGGGGTAAAAGAAGCATAACCTATTTGACTTATGAAAAACTCAATCACAATCTCCATCTTCGCAGCAGTTCTTTCTCTTAGCCTTGTTTCTTGTCAGAAAGAATTCTACATGCCAACAGCACCAGTAACTATTGCCGACACTACCACAGTAGAAAGCAATGAAGAGACTGCTCCAACAGCGGTTTTGGGAGAAGACGTAGCTAAATTGAACTTCGTTTGGCTTCAACCAGAAGGAGCAAATGCTAACCTTCAAGGTGTGAAGATTGAAATTGCAGATAAAAGTGGAGAAGTAGTGTTTTCAGCAATTGATGTAATGGCTGCTGGTGATGACATGTTTCAGTGGTATCCTGGAATTATCCTTGAGGCGGACGAGTACACATTCACAATGAAATCAGCATCTGGAAACGTATTGAGTGTTTCAACTCTAAATGTAGCAGAAGCTTTCCAACAAGACGAATACATCCATCAAGCAGACGGAGCGAAATTCTTCCTTCAGTTGACTTGGGAAAAAGCATCAGAAATATAAGTTTAGGTTAGTTAGGTATGAAACAACCCCTTCTTGAGAAGGGGTTTTTCGTGAAATAAATTTTGCAGTTGGCGTACCTATATCAGCAGTTTGTGTCTAAATTAGCATTCCCATGACCACAGAAGAGGAAATAAAATATTTACGTCAGCGAGTTGCTGAATTGGAACAGGCTTCTGGGACAACCGAAAAGCTTATAATCAATCGCGCGGCGAAGTTCAAGGGAATTATTGATAATTTTCGTTTGGGATTATTGGAAGTAACACCGGACGGGACTGTTATTCACGCAAACGAATCGTTTTGCGAAATGAGTGGTTTTAGCTGTGAAGAATTAATTGGAAGGGATGGTGGTGAAATATTATTAGATGAAATAGAGCGCGAACGGATGAAGGTTCGACATGCATCACGCATAGAAGGTGAGGAAGATGTTTATGAGTTGCGAATATTAAATAAAGCCAAACAAACACGTTATTGGTTGGTAAGTGCTGCGCCACTGATAGGAGATGACGGAAATGTTCATGGCTCGATTGGAATACATTGGGACATTACCGATATGAAGGAAATGGAATTTGAGTTGAAGAACGCCAAGCATAAGGCTGAGGAATCTTCTAAAGCGAAAGCTATGTTTTTGGCGAACATGAGTCATGAAATTCGAACACCACTCAATGGTATTGTAGGAATGGCAGAGCAGCTGGCTCAATCGCAACTCGATGGCGATCAGCGTTACTTCACAGACATTATGCGTTCGGCATCTTCGACATTGCTGTCAATAATAAATGATGTTTTAGATATTTCGAAAATTGAATCTGGAAAATTTAGTATTGAGACTATTCCATTTAATCTGAATAAAACGATTCGTCAAACGCTAAGCATATTTGAGGAGAAGGCCAAGGTTTCTAATATTTCATTGGATATTGATCTGACGGACGACCGAGGAACAATGTATTTGGGAGACCCGCATCGCCTAAGTCAAGTCCTCTTCAACATTGTAGGAAATGCAATCAAATTTACCCATGCGGGTTATGTGCGGGTGACCTCACAACTCACTCGTGGAGAGAATGATATTTGTTTTGTGTCTTTCACGATTCAAGATACGGGTGTGGGAATGGACATGGCTTATTTGACCAAAGTATTTGAAGCCTTTTCGCAAGAGGATGCAAGTATTACAAGGAAGTTTGGCGGAAGCGGTTTGGGTTTAAGCATTGCGCGAAGCATTGTTCAAATTATGGGTGGAACCATTCAAATTGACAGCGAAAAAGGAAAAGGAACGTGCGTTGCCATTCGCATTCCGATGAGAATATCGAATGATAAAACGAAACAAGAAATAGTTGAAATGACTGATTTACAAAAATCGCTCAAAGGAATTCGTGTCCTAGCTGTGGAAGACAACGAGCTAAATAGAATGGTTTTGCAAGTAATCTTGAAGAAGTGTGAGGTGGTTGTAACCATTGCTCACAATGGTCAAGAAGCAATTGACATGATTCAAGAAAATGAATTTGATATTGTACTTATGGACGTTCAGATGCCAATAGTGGATGGACTAGAAGCTACCAAGTACATTCGAGAGGAGTTGAAGTACACCACCCCGATTATTGGATTAAGCGCCAATGCAATGCGAGAAGAGGTTGAGATTTGCAAGCAAGCGGGAATGAATGATTACTTAGTGAAGCCATATTCTGAGAGGGCTCTAGTGGAAGTCATGAGAAAATGGAGTTCGGAAGAGATGCAGCCATTAACATCACATGAAGCAAGTGTTCCAGAGAATGAATTGGACCTATCTATGTTAAAACAATATGTAGGCAACGACGTGACTGTTCTGAAAGACGTTGTTAGTGGTTACCTCGAACATCTTCCTCCACAATTGGATCGTTTAGAATTGGCTTTGGTCGGATCAGACGTAATAGCACTTCGACATGAACTTCATCAATTGAAGGCGAGTATGGAAATTATAGGTGTACGTCCAGAAGGCTTGTCTTTTGCGGGGATTTCAAATGAATTGAAAGCAGAGGGTCTGTCAACACTTGCCAAGGATGCAATAAGCTCAGTTATTGCAAAGGGAAAGAAGGCAGTAGTAAGTCTTCGGAAGCTTACAGATTAACTCGGAAATTTAGCTTGTAGTAAGCCTATAATCCAGAATTATAGGTTAATCTTGTATTTCAAATTAGAACCCATTGAGAAGAGGCCAACGATATATAATTCTTGTAGATGATGAAGCCATTATTCTCAGCGTCTTGTCGCTTCATGTCAAGAGTTTTTTACCAAAGGGAATTGAGTTACTTACAGCGAATTCAGGAGAGAGTGCACTGGAAAAATTAACTCCTCTACTGCAAGAGGGGGGTGAATTAATTTGTGTAATTAGTGATTACATGATGTATCCGATGCGCGGAAGCGAACTATTGGGACATCTTGAAGTTCTCTCTCCCGCGAGCAAGAAAATAATGCTTACAGGTCAAGCGGATTTACAAGCGGTATCAGAAGTTTTAAGTAAAGCGCGTTTGTTTCGATATATAGAAAAACCATGGGAGCCAAAAGATTTGGAACTCACGGTACTCGAAGCCATTCGTATGTACGACAACGAGACTGAGCTCGCGAAACGGACACAAGAGCTTGAGATTCTGCATAAGGAATTGGAGCAAAAAGTTATCGATCGCACCGCAGAATTAAACCAGAAAAACGAAGAACTTCGTCAAGGTCTTCAATACGCGCGATTTGTTCAAGAGTGCTTCTTACCGAATCACACCGATGCATGGGATGTCCTTCCTAAGCTGCACGTCTTTAGCACCTCGGCAGAGGCTGTATCGGGTGACTTTTATTGGTACAAAAATTTAGGAGATTCAGTTCTTATTGCACAGGGTGATTGCACCGGACACGGTTTGGCGGGAGCCTTATTAACAGTCCTTGTGAGTGATTTACTTTCTGAAAAAACCAGTCACATTATAGGCGAAGTAAACGTTAAAGAAATAGTTACAGAAACCGTTGTCGATTTGAAGAAGCGTCTACGCAGAGATGTGCAATATTCAGATATGGTTGCTGGATTTGATTTAGTTCTTATGCATGTCGATTTGAAATCGGGCAATGCCAATTGGGGGAGCTTGAATTCAAATCTGATGTTGGTGAATGAAAGAAATGAAGTGGAGATCATTTCTAAATCGAAAGGATTTCTTCATCTAGATCTTGAGCAAACAGAAGTAGCAGGCGGTAATTTGAACATCAAGGGCAAACATGTTGTCATGTGTTCAGATGGTTTATACGATCAAATAGGAGAAGTTTCTAATAAGCGCCTACGTATGAGCGGACTTATTCAATGGATTGAAAGTGGGCAGATATTCATGGAAAACAAATGCGGTATCGATGATTTGTTTGCTACTTGGAAGGGCTCACAAGACCAAACTGACGATGCCACATGGGTGAGCTTTCAGCTATAATGAATAGAGATATTTAAACTTGTTAAAAGGAACAACTCCTTTTTGAACACTTCATTTTTTTTTGATTGTCCTCAATTACTTTTGATGCATGAAGCAGTATCACGATTTGTTGCAGCACCTTTTAGATAATGGTGTGAAAAAAGAAGACCGCACAGGAACGGGAACCTACAGTGTTTTCGGTCATCAGATGCGTTTTAACTTGGCCGAAGGATTTCCGCTTATGACAACGAAGAAGCTTCACACACGTAGCATTTTTCATGAGTTGTTGTGGTTTCTAAAGGGCGACACGAACATTGCTTACTTGAAAGAAAACGGTGTTTCTATTTGGGACGAATGGGCCGATGAAAATGGAAACCTTGGCCCTGTATATGGCTACCAATGGCGCTCTTGGCCCAATCCAGATGGTTCTTCAACCGATCAAATAGTGAATTTGGTTAACGGTTTAAAAAACAATCCGAACAGCCGTAGACACATTGTTTCTGCTTGGAATCCTTCATTCATCGAAGAAATGGCACTTCCGCCGTGTCACTGTTTATTTCAGTTTTATGTGGCTGAAGGAAAATTGAGTTGTCAGTTGTACCAAAGAAGTTGCGATACGTTTTTAGGTGTTCCATTCAACATTGCTTCATACGCGTTGTTGGTTCACATGATTGCACAGGTCTGCGATTTAGAAGTTGGAGATTTTGTTTGGACCGGTGGAGACGTTCACTTGTATTCGAACCACGTTGAACAAGCGAAGCTTCAATTGACACGCGAGCACCGCGCTCTTCCAACATTGAAATTGAATCCGAATGTGAAAGATCTTTTCGCATTCACCATCGATGATATTTCAATCGAGAATTACGATCCACATCCACACATTAAAGCTGCTGTAGCTGTCTAATGGAAATATCATTAATAGCAGCCATGGGCTTGAATCGTGAGATTGGTAAAGACAACGATTTAATGTGGCACCTTCCAAACGATATGAAGTTCTTCAAGGATACAACGAAGGGCCATCACATTATCATGGGAAGAAAAAACTACGAGAGTATTCCTCTCGCATTTCGTCCGTTTAAAAATCGTGTGAACATTGTTTTGTCTCGAGACAAAAATTACGATGCTCCAGGTTGTGTCGTGTTCGATGAGTTGAGCCGTGCATTGGGCTTTGCCCGTGAAGGCGGCGAATCAGAGGCTTTCGTTATTGGAGGTGAACAAATCTATGCGTGGGCCCTTCGCGAAGGCTTCGTTCAGCATATTTATCTAACGCATATTGAAGCTGAATTTCCGGGCGCACATGCGCACTTCCCTGAGTTCGATGCGAGTTTGTATACACGTGAATTAATTCTGGAACAGGAGGTTGACGAGAAGCATAAGTTTGCTTTCAAGACTTATAAGTACACGTTGGTTTAGTTGCTTTGCAAGGTCTTTCAGAAGGTCGCTACGCGAAGCGTCCTTGCAAAACACCTTTCGCAGAACCTTGTCAATACACCTTCCGCAGGACCTTTCGTAGAACCTATTTATTCTTCTTCGTTTTCCGTTTAACCAGATCGAAACTGTGTTGAACAAGTTCTTTCAATAATTTATCGGGGACGTCGCTATTCGGAATGACAAGGTTCCAATGCTTCTTGTTGGTGTGATAGCCGGGTTGAATGCCGTTGTACTCCTCACGAAGCTCTATGGCGCGTTCAGGGTCGCATTTGAGGTTGATTCCTTTCTCGAATTCATCGAGATCAACCATGGCGAAGATTTTATTTTCAATCCGAAAAACAAGGGAGCTTTCGTCGAAAGGTAAGTCTGACGTAATGTCTTCGCTAATGGCTTGACAGGTTTCGAAAAACTCTTCTATGTTCATTAGTCGTAGGCTGCGCAAGGAACGTGATTGCGTTCTTTCAGTCCGCAGGCACGGAAGCCAAGGGTAATTTCATGGGAGTTGGTTGCGGCATAGCGCAAACGGTTTGCTGTGATGTCGTATGCGTATGCGATTGTTAAATAAGGAAGAGCATCCAACTTTAACAAGGCAGAACCACCATGTCCACTTCTACCCGCAAGTCCAACAGCAATAACTTTTTTGAATTCCAACATGGCTTGTCCTTCCAGCGAGGGCTTGCTCTTTCCAACATAATTCAACAACAATGCTGGCTTGAAGGTGAACTTATCGTTCATCTGAATAGCCTTACCATAAGCCAATGTAAAGTGTCTTCTCATTTGTGTATCGGGGAGTCCCTTTACTTTCGGCTGTGTCAATTGACGAACAGACAATCCGAAGAAGCGATCTTTTCTGTACAGCCACAGGCCGAAGTTTACGGTTGGTGCGACAATGGTGCCTAATGAATTTCCAATTACAGGATCAATTTCAATGTCTGGCATTGTTATTCCACCCAAACCCAAACGGTATTGAGTGAAGCCAATGCCTATTCCAGAAGACAAAGAATATCCTTTTGTAAGCTTCATGTGGTAAGCGTAGTTTGCAACGAGTGACGTGGTTCCGAAAGGGCCATACGTATCATTTTCCACCATTACACCAACACCGTGAAAATTGTATCTGCGAAGTCCGAATTTGTTGTGAACGTTTACATATCCTGTCGTTGGCGCGCCTTCAAAGCCCGTCCATTGTTTGCGATATCCAACGCGCGCCTCAAGACATGGCGTGCTTCCGGTAACGGCCGGATTGTAGTTCAAATAATTGTACGTGAAATTCGTGTAATGCGTAAGCTGTTGAGCTTCCACAACGGAACTGAACATCCACAAAAGCGCTATGATTCCCAGTCCCTTCTTCATCTTAATATTGAAACAATTCCGACATACGGTGGTATGTACAAGTTGTAAGTATTCAATTCAATTACGTAGTAATACGCGCCTGTAGGCAAGTACTTTCCGTTGTTCGTTCCGTCCCACGGCGTGCGATAGCCGAGCGATTTAAAGACCTGTTGTCCCCAGCGATCAAATACGCTCACCACTGCAGCTTCGAAGACAGGTCTATCGATTCCGGTAATGGTCCAGGTATCATCAATGTTGTCGTCGTTGGGAGTAAGCGCATTATAAATTGAAATTGGAGAAAGAATATTGACGAAAATTGGCGCATTCACGCTGCAGTCGCCAATGGTTCCAATAGCGGAAATGGAAATGGTTTGTCCTTCTTCCGTTGGAAAAAAAGTCATTGTTGAATCGCTTGTAATTTCACTGAACTCTGGCATAGGGTCCCAGGTGTATGTCGTTCCCGGACTTCCGCCCTGCGCCATGGCTGAAGTTGATTCACCAAGAACAATTTCAAAAGGGGAAGTTCCTGCGATAATGTCAACCGCTGTTCCTCCAATGAATAAGTCGTATGAACAAATTCCGAAAAGCGGGTCGTGATCTGAACCAACGAGAATTACATAATCGTGATCAGGAAGCAACCCGCCTACAGAAAAAACTTCACTTGAATCTGTGAAGAAGCAAGGACTAATAATGTTGTACGACGCTGGTAAGCAAGGATCTGAAGAGGGAATGAGTTCAGCAACCACGAGCCCCATGGTGTTATTCCCAGAAAAATCATCGCAATCTTGAAGCAGCATTGCCGCTTCAAGGACACCATTTGGAGTGGTTCCAGTATGAAAGCTGTAAAAATTTGTCATTGAATAACTGAAACAACCCGTGTTGAATGGAGCCGAAACCAACTGCTCGGTCGTCACAGGGGCATCTGCGCACAATACATTGTTTTCGACAGAAGCACAAGGCTGCGCCATGGCCTGCAAGGCGACGAACAATAAAGCTATGCTTAAAAACAGCTGTTTCATTTATTATTCAAAAGTAATCATGACAGACCCTTTTTCCACCGCTTGGCCAGCATTCACCGAAATGCTTTTCACAACTCCGTCGGTTGGACTCTTGATCACGTTTTCCATTTTCATGGCTTCGAGAATTAAGAGAGGTTCGTCTTTTTTAATTTCTTTTCCAACTTCGGCGCTTATGGAAAGCACAAGTCCGGGCATTGGAGATTTTACTTGTTTTATTTTGCTGCTGTTTGCCGAAGAGAATCCAAGTGAATTCAACAACGCATCCAACGGCTCTTCTAACCGCACTTCCGTAGTTTTATTGTTAACCTTCAACACAACTTTTTTCTCTTCCTTGGAAACAGAAAGAACCTCCACGTTCACGCTTTTACCCTTCCAAACAAAATGAAGGTGTGCTCCATTTTGCAAGAGGTCTAGCGGCAGTGATTGGTCGTTTAACACGACGGTTTTACTGTTTATGTTCGAAGAAACTTCGGATGCGGTAGCATTATTTACAGTGGCCTTCATTTCTTATTCGTCTTAACGTACGCGAAGCTAACTAAATTCGCGCAGATGATGGGTGTCTATTTTCATATTCCGTTCTGCAGGCATGCCTGTCACTATTGCGATTTTCATTTTTCGACGAAGCTCGATGCGCAGGAAGATTTGGTTGTAGCTATGTTGAAGGAAATGCAGCTTCGCAAGGAAGAGATTGTTCAACATGAAATAAATACGATCTACTTCGGCGGCGGAACACCTTCGGTCCTTACGGAAATGCAGTTGGGAAGGCTACTCGACGCCTTGGGAAATGGTGTTGCGAATGCAACTGAAATTACGTTGGAAGCAAATCCGGAAGATTTGACTTCCGAATATTTGCGCATGGTTCAGCGACTTGGGATAAACAGATTGAGTATTGGGGTGCAATCGTTTTTCGACGAGCACCTCGAATACATGAACCGCAAGCACACCGGGGCGCAAGCGGAGGCAGCGATTAAACGCGCGCAGGATGCGGGATTAACGAATATTACCGCCGACTTAATTTTCGGAATTCCGATTGCTACTTTTTCTCAATGGCAGTCGAATGTAGAGCAGTTGCTTCAATTGGAAATACCGCATTTCAGCGCCTATGCGTTAACGGTTGAAGAGAAAACAGTCTTCGGTGCAAGACAGAAAAAGGGAATTTTGGAGCCGCAAAAAGACGAAGAGGTTGAAAAGAGTTTTTTGTATTTAGATGAAATAGCAAAGCTGCTCGTATACGAACATTACGAGCTTTCGAATTACGCCAAGCCGGGTTTTAGATCTTTGCACAACGGTAATTATTGGAAGGGCATTCCCTATGTTGGAATTGGGCCTTCCGCCCATTCTTTTTCGGAAGGAAAACGCCGATGGAATGTTTCGAACAACCCACAGTACATTCGTTCACTTGAATTGAAAAAAGATTTTTTTGAAGTTGAAGAATTGACGGAAATAGATCGATTGAACGAACGCATTATGGTTGGCCTTCGCACCTGTGAAGGAATAGATTGGAAAGACTTTCCAGCTGATTGGAAAAATGACAACGAACGAAATTTTTTCAAATTTGTTGAAGGTGGAAATGCGGTCATGGATGAAACTGGATTTCGACTTACACCGAAGGGATGGCTTATTTCCGACCACATTATTTCAACATTATTTCTTTAATCTTGTAGCATGAAACTTACGCTTCAAAAAGACGGACGCACCTATTCTTTTCAAACCGAAAAAGGAAAGGACATTAGCATTTCATTGAATCCAAATGGTCCGCGTGCGTGGTACGTAGAACCTATGCGCATTGAACCCGTTCGCACCGAACAGTTCTTGGGTTCTGTTGCAGAAGGTGGAGCAGTAAATTTTCGCGACGTGTATTTCAATCCGCATGGACATGGCACGCACACAGAGAATGTTGGGCATATCATTGATACCGATGTTCCGGTTGTGAACAGTATTTCTTCTTCTCATTATTTTGCGAAGTTGGTTACGGTGGAGTTGAGAAGAAAAGATGCTACGCAAGGTGTTTCACAAGGTGCTTCGCAAGACCTTCCGCAGGACCTTTCGCAGAATCTTGAAACCGGTGCTTCGCAAGGAGATTGGGTCGTAAGCGAAGAGAGTTTATTGGGAATTGATTTGAATGTGGAAGCGCTGATCATTCGCACAAAACCGAATGATCATTCGAAAAAGAATAGACAATATTCAGGAACGAATTTTCCGTATTTGACAATCGGTGCCATGCAGCGAATTGTTGATGCGGGTGTTCAGCATTTGTTGATTGATTTGCCAAGTGTTGACCGCGAGGAAGACGGTGGAGCTTTGGCTGCCCATCATTTGTTTTGGAATGTTCCGGCAGAGCCGAATTTTCAAAAAACAATAACGGAGTTAATCTATGTTCCGAATGAAATTTCAGACGGAAATTATATATTGAATCTGCAGGTTTCGAATTTCGCTAACGACGCGGCTCCGAGTAGACCTATGCTTTTTGATCTAGTGGAAGAATAACGAAGAACGAGCTTCCTTTATCGACTTGTGTTCTGAAAGCCACGTTGCCGTTCATTTGTGTAACAATGCTTTTCACCATGGCTAATCCAAGACCGCTTCCAGTGCTTCGTGTGGTGAAGTTCGGCATGAAGATGCGCTTCGAAATTTCAGGAGAAATGCCGCTACCGTTGTCGGAAATTTTTATCACCACATGATTTTCAGCGAAGCGCAATCCAAGTGAAATCTTCTTCGAACGTTCGGTTGGAATAGACTGAATAGCGTTTGTGATTAGGTTGTTCAATACGCGAATTACGTGGGATTTGTCTCCGAAAATAAACGCGGCATTCGCATTGTTTTGATGGAATGAAATGGTCTGATTTTCATTTTCAAAAGTGGTTAGAACCGACTTCACGATGTCTTGAAGATTCAACCGCTCGTTCACAGATTGTGGCATTTTAGCGAAGTTCGAAAACTCTTGCGCAATGTGTGATAGCGTGTCTATTTGATCGGTCATGCTCTGCACGAAATCGTTCAGACGTGTTTGAAATTCTTCGGGATTGTCTTGCCAGGAACGTTGCAAATGTTGCAAGCGAAGCTTCATGGGCGTAAGCGGATTTTTAATTTCGTGCGCTACTTGCTGCGCCATTTCGCGCCACGCTGTTTCGCGTTCTTGCTGCGCCAGCTTGTCTGCACTTGCACCGAGTTGAAACAACATTCTGTTGTACTCTTGAATGAGCTGTCCAATTTCATCGTTGCTCTTCCACTCAAGCGGCTCGTTCTTTTTTCCAAGCTTCAGGTGGTTGATGCTTTCACTTAATTTGCTTAACGACTTTGTGAAGTCGCGTGTGATAAGAAAGGCAATGCCTGCTGCTAGAATGAAAAGCACAATGTACGTTGTACCAATTTCTTTCATGAAATTCCAAAGCTTTGCTTTTTCGACTTCTTTCTTTTCGTAAAGCATACCTACTAAAGCCAAGGGTCTTCCGTAATCGTCGCTGAAGCACCAGTATGCTAAGTTTTGTGTATCATTCGTTTCAGAAGGAAGAATGACAGCTTTCGTTTTGGTGGTCGTCTTAATTTGATTGGTTAATTCTGGCGAGAGCTGCATGGGAATTTTATTGGCTT
>Ga0315901_10004340_pt1 | contig 17711 bp, 20 predicted proteins | sample LakEriMetagenome_10_FD_203761 | JGI IMG/M metagenome (GOLD analysis project Ga0315901, IMG submission 203761) | Freshwater fungal communities from buoy surface, Lake Erie, Ohio, United States - Buoy 2 MA116 | ecosystem: Environmental > Aquatic > Freshwater > Lake | place: USA: Lake Erie, Ohio...
CCATCATCCTCAAACCCATTGGCTGCATCATCATTGTCATTGTTTCGAATCTGCCAGCGGTTGGTACCAGGCACCGGTCTGACGGAAACGGCGTTGTCGTCATTCTGTGCTGCCGTCGCGAAAAGGTACCCGTCGGTCAGTGCGTCAGTGACCTCAGGTACGGTCACTTCAAATAGCCCATTGGCGACTTTCACCACGTTCGATTGGCTGACACCAACCCCCGACAGCAGCTGCCCGGCGCTGTTGATGTGCCCGCCAGTCCATCCCTCTGCAAAAGGGAAAAATCCCGCCGACATCGGGCCATTGCGATCTCCGTTGCCAGTAGCGCCAATTCTCATCGCCAACCAATAGCCATTGCTGACGCTGTTGACGAGGTTTCCAAAGGTATTGATGGTGCTGTAAGGACTGCTATCGTCGGCCGGCGTTCCCAAGAGCACTCCGCGACTTTGCTCCAGCAACTGTCCATCACGGCTCAATCGGACTTCCCCTAGAAACTGATTGGGAACGGAATCGGCCAGCGCTAGGGCATTGCGTCCGGAGGTCGTCAGAGCAACCGACCACTCGGTCGTCGCATCGGTTGTGGCAGTGGAATTGCCTAGCAGGCTCGCCGCCGACACCGAATACACAGTCGTGTCGGGCCAAAAATCATTGGCCAAAGATGCGATCACCACTGGGGAATCTTTCGTGGTGCTCGCCGAGTCGCCGATGGCGCGGGCCGCATCGGCCTGGGATTCGATCGTTCCGAAATATCGCGTGGAGGTAATCGATGCTCCCTTGGAGTCGGTAACGCTTACCGTGTAAGAGAACGCTCCGAATCGATCCGCCAACGGGGTGAAGGTGAGGATCGATCCCGTGATCGATGCAGTGACAGGTGCATCCGGAACCAATGCGATCTGATAGGAAAGCGAATCTCCCGTATCGTAGTCGCCAAAAATCGTCGCCAGATCGACTGTCTGTGCGGCGCCATCCTCTACAAAATTCAAGGCGGCGATGTCCGCTAGTTGATACGGAGCATCATTCGTTCCCCGCAAACGGACCGATACTTCAGCAGACGCTGTGTCGACCCCATCGGTCGCTGCGTAGACAATCCTATCGGTGATTTCGACCCCAGCCGCCAGGGCTCGGAAAGTCGCGTAGTCGTATTGATACCGGATCGTGCCATCGGGTGAAGCAACAAGTGCGATTCCGTTTTCACTTGCCTGCCCCGTGGGACTGACCGGGCTGCCGTAACTGACCAGCGTCAGCCCCGATGTAGGGGCGATGCGATTCTCAAAAGGGATGAACTGCACCAAAAAGTCGTCGTCGACAAGATTGGTTGCCGTTCCTTCAAATTGCATCTGTCGGATGAGGAAGTCGATTCCGTTGGCGGCTGGTTCGTAGGTGAGATAGGTGTTGAGTCCTGCCGTTCGATCGGTGTCCCCGGACTCCAGCACCAGTACCCCAGTGGTCGGTGATTGTCCGTCGACGGTCATGGTCCAGTTTCCCGGCCCAGTGCGCACAATCGAGAAACCACCCGAAGATTGAATCATGGGCGTCGATTCGACCGCGTCGCCCCGAACTAGACCTCCGGTCAATCCTTGTGCTCCCTTGGGAATGTAGACCAAACTAAATGGCCCGCTCTCCCGCCCCGCATTGGTCGATGCATTATCACGAACCACAACACGCCATAAATTTCCTCCGATCGGCACTGCCCTCGCATAATTGTCGCTGTTGCCGGAGGTGATCGAGAAGAGGTAACCGTCGCTGAAGGAATCGGTAACACCCGAGACAGCAACCTCGTAGGTACCAGTCGCTGGGTTCGTCACCGTCAAAGAAGGATGCCCGACAATCGCTGCGCCATCGGTGTTGTAGGAACCACCAACCCATCCTTGGGAATAGGGAAAAAGAGCGACACCAGGCTTCGCGATCAGTTCTCCGTCATTGGCCGGTGCGGCAACCGAGGAAAGATACGTCTGAGTGGTCGCAGTGGTCCCCACCATGTAGTTGAGCACCACTTGGTTGATCGCTGCATTGCCAGCTGCGTTGGGAATGGGGTTCTCGCGGGAGGTTCCCAGAACCACCCCTTCGTTTGACCTCAAACGGACTAGAGTTGCATTCCCGTTGTTGAGTGCATCGGTGTCTCTGGACAGGTCGATGTCGGCATATCCTCCAGTCCCAGGAATTGCAATCGCCCCAACGATCAAACTGCGCTGTGGGATGGTGGAGCTAGGGCGGTTTGGAATGACATAGGTCGCGGTATTGGCCGTCTTGTTGGAGGCGGTGTAGTCGATGTTGGCAGCGGATACGGCCTGCGTAAAGGAAGGACCCTGATCATTCCCCAGAACATTCAAAAAGATCGCCGAATTCGTAGCATTCGACCCGCTAGTCAGGCTGAACGAATCATTGAATGCCTGGACTGCAAACAGCTCCCGCCGCTCCAGCATCTCCAACCGCAGAGCCCTTTGCAGTAAGCTGCGATGATGCCGAGCCTTCCCCGCACTGCCGAAACCAGCTCGCTTGCAATTCTTCTTGTTGTCCATGGCTTCCTCTTCCCTCGATGACGGTACGCCTGCATGCCTTCCCCTTCGCGAACAATCAGGTTGTACCGATCGCATCAGCAGATTTCGTGAAGATGTGCCGAGTAGATCCTGAAGGTTTGGCGAGGATTTCTTCACGGAAAAAAGCGAAGCCAATGGAATCAATCCGATTGAGTCCACTGGCTTCAAACGAAACACGGGCCGTGTGACGGCCGGGGTTCCGTGCCGATCGAGTGAGAAAAAAGGCGAGGGCTCTTCGTTGCCCCTATCTACTTTCCCTGAACTGGCTGCTTCGCGTCGGCTCCGCCCACTTCCACTGGCTCGGGATTCACTTCCCGCCGCCGCTCCGGCATCAGGCCCTCAGAAACCTTCAGGGAGCGATGTCCTTGGGCATCTTTAGTGAGAAGGAACCCATCGTAGAGATCGCCGATCGCTGTCCGCGCTTCGAATTTCAATTGCTTCCCATCGATGTGGATCACCTGAAAAAGCTGCGTATCCTCTGCCGATCGTTGCATCACAGGCTGGTCCTGCAAGTTGTACATCTTGGGACCGCTCACGGACACAACGTAGACGGTTCCGTCGTGGCCATCCATTCGATTGAGCCCCGTGGGGACGTTTTCCAAAGTCAATGGAACCTCAGCACCAATCAACGCAGTCCGCCCATAGCTGTGATCGTGCCCCTGCAGTACCAAGTCGACTCGATAGCGATCGAAGATCGGCTTCCATGCCTCTCGCAAAGCGGCATTGTCGCGATCCTTGGCCGTCGAAAAAATCGGATGATGAAAGGTGCAGATAACCCAAGTCGCGTGGCTACCGTCCAGCACCTTTTCCATCCACGCCGCTTGCTCTTTGATTTTCTCGTTGCTGTTGAGACAAAGAAAAAGGGCGTTTCCATAGACGAAGTGGTAACACGACTCCGGCAGATCCGCGATGCCGTTCTCCGGCAAAGTAAAACTGGGGCGCCAGTGATGCGACAGCCTGCGCGTTCCATCAGGCAGCTTCGCCTGTTCGTGATTTCCGGCAACTGGCACACAGAACATCGATGCATGCAGAAAGCTTCCGGCCTGGAACCATTCGCCCCACTCACCATCCGACTGAGCATTGTTGATCAGATCGCCAGCGTGGATCATGAAAGACGCCTTGGGTGCCTCTCGATAGGCTTCCCGCACAACTCGGGACCACATCCAAAAGGATATCGTTCTGCGCGTCTCCGAAGTAGAGGAAGCTGAATGGTTGAGCACTGTCAGATGCCGTGCGAAACTGAAACCACTCGCTCCAATTCACGCCATCCCCAACACGATAGCTGTAGCAGGTTCCAGGCTTGAGGTTGCGGATCTTGACGGAATGAAAGTGAGCCGTATTCAGATCCGTCAAGAGAGCTTCGCTGACGGCAGGAAGTTGGGTGCTCCGGGAGCTTAGCTCAGGACCATGCGTTCCCTCGGCAATTTCAGCCCATGCTTCCCTTACTTCCGTACTGGTGCGCCACGTCAGATTCGCGGTCGTCGATGGATCATCGCCGATGTTCAAGACGATACGATCGGCAGCAAGTCCCGGAGCATAGGCTTCCGCGGCGGCCAATTTGCGAACGGGATGTGGATGATCACCATCATGCGCACGCACCACAGCCATGGAACTAGCAAACGCGAAGATCAGACAATTTGTCTGCTGCCATAGGAATCGACTTCTCATCGGAAACACTCCAAGCTAGTTGTCGAACACAGGGACCCGTCGGAATTTCAAAAAACCGCTGCCAGAGGCCGCTAGCGGTCAGCTCCGCCTTCCGAAATCGCAGACCGCCTAGCCTGCCGATAAAAAATGGCTCGATCCATCAGCGATGGCTCCGGACTGTTCGGAACTGGCAGATCAGGAAGGCTGACGAACTTCTCCCATTGTTCCAGCGGAACTTGCCAGGGAGGAATCCTCAGAGGCTCGGATAGCGGCACAACCCACTGCCGGCCAAGCTCCCATGGATCGATCGACATCAGATCGCACTTTGGGTCGATCAGAAGCTGAGCTTTGCGTCCATTGAGCGAACTGAGGGCCAAGACCTGAACCTTAACGCTGCGGCCAGTCGAAGCGTAATAGTGGTCGCCAAGAAACTGCCCTAACTGCAGAATCATCTCCGGATCTCTCGCAAAGCGACTTGCCTGCTCCAAAGTGATCCAGCGTTGCAACGAAGCAATCCAGGTCGATCCGATCTTTTCATCCGTTAGGTAATACCGTACGCCAGTGACTTTGCCACGAAGCATCATCCTCCATGCAAAATAATGCCCTCGTTCGGTCCAGGAAGTCTCTCCTGAATAGAAAACGCTACGCAGTGGGAACACAAGATGAAACGCGACGTAGAGACCGAAGATCCACTTGGTCGCTGACGAAATGCCGACGCCTCTCGATCGCTCAGGCTCTTCCCCTTCCGTCGGCAAACCAAAGAAATGCCTCGGCCAGCTCGTGGGGAAGAAAAGAGTGGTCGCCGCGATCATCAACCAAGGAAAAATGTGGATATGAAACAAAATGGCATTGGCCAGATGGAACAGGCACGCCGCCCCGTAGGCAAGCAACCTGGTTCTGGGAACCAAAAGCATCGGGACCACTGCAAGATCAAAAACCAATCCCCCCCAGGCGATCAGAAAGACGGTGGATTCCTGATTCAACGTCCCACCGACAACCGGCCAATGCTGTAGCGATTGAAGCATCTGACGGACGGGCGCGCCCGTCAACCAATCTGGCTCCAACTTCGCGACCCCTCCCATAAAATAGGGAATGGCGATGTGAAAGCGAAGCATCGTCAGGCACCATCGGGGCACACGCCACTGGGTACTTCCTGAAAGCACGGCACCCAAACTCCACCCGCGATCCAGCGGCATCCAGGGCAACCACCACGAGATCCAAGCCAAAAGGTAATAGTGGTTCTGGTAATTGGTCCGCTCACAGAAAAACAGGTAGGTGAATCCAATCGCAAAAGCCAAGGCACTTGTGCGATAGAAGATTCCCAGAGCTATCCCGAGCGATGCGAGTAGAAGAAGGGAAAATACGCCATACATCCAGAACCCGGGGAGTGGCTTGATCCACTCCAATCCACGGTACGAAAAATGGTAGTTTGGTTCGATGTAGATCGAGGTCACGCGACCACTAGTTAGATAATCCCATGCCCAGAAAGCCAGAATGAATCCATAGAGAATCCGGAACAGATACAAACCACACCCATCAACCGAACCTTCGAATAATCGACCGATGCGGCCCATCAATGACTCCAATGGCCAATCGCCCCTTGCAGTTGACTTCTTGTGTTCGGCGGCCATCATGGCTCCATCGATTCCGCCTCCTCTTCCGGCGTATCGTCCAGCGAAGGTCGATCGGCTTCGGGGTTCTTCTCCCTGAGGACCACTTCAAGAGTATTCACTTTCCCTGCAGCCACATCGACCTCCATCACATCCACTTCGGAATTCGTCGTGCAGTCGCATTGAAATCCTGGAAAATCCTCGGGATGCGGACGGTCGACTCGAACCCGGTGCCGTCCAATGACAGCGCCATCTCCCTCGCCATACGTCGAGAGAACAAAAGAACCCTCCTTGTCGGCGACTCCATAACCCGACTTGCCAACCATCGCCGACTTGCCTGTCTGCAGTGGTTCGAAGAAAACTCGCACATTCGCCACCGGCGTCCCCTTGCAGAGGACTTTTCCAGTCACCTTGGAGGTGGGAAACGAACCAGTGCCGCATCCGACGGTCCAGGCGAGCACCGATGAAAGAATCAGAACTTCGAAGCGATACATCGGTAAATCCTTCATCACCAGTCACCAAGTGTTCGGCCGTCGGAAATCGAATGGATGTTGCAGTAGGTGTCGGAGGAAATGTTCTCGGAGAGGAATTGGACCGATCCATCGGCGAATGCAAACTGAGCGCCCCCCGCATGAAAACTGAATGCGCAATCGTCGTTGATGGCAAAAAGCATTCGCTGTGGGTTGCACTTGCAATTGATCGGGGCGTTGGTGCGACCGTTGGTGCGATTCGATTCATCCGTTCCAGGGCCGCCGATCCAGGTGGGCCAATCCTCTACGCGAGTTGGAGAGGTGGTGCCATTGCCTGTCACATAAGAAGACTCACACAGCAAAGCGGAATTGCTTAGTCCATCGGTGAAATCGGCAAATCGGCGCCAAGGGGCCTCCGATCGCTTGTGCATCGCACCATCGTTCCCATAGCAACTTCCGCCAGCCGTCTTGTAGTCGGTGACCGCATAACCGATCATCTGACGATTCTCAGCCACCAATGGACCGAAATTCTGTCCGCCAGGAATCGCCCAAAACTCGGGGACAATCTTCGGAAGGGTCGACGAGGGGCAGCGGTAAGTAGCAACTTCCACTTCGCCTCCGGGAATCGGTCGACCCGAGAGGGCTTGGTTGAGCTCCAGAGCCCCTTCGGCCCCCACAGTGGGTGACCTGTGATTTGGTTGTATAGATTCTGTTGCTCAATGAACGGAAGGATGGCGCTCTGCCAACCAAACCCGTCGTCATCAAATCGATGCCCATCGATCGGGCTACCCATAATAGCGCAGGGGATCTTTTTGAAACTCGATTCGTAGTTATGAATCGCTAGCGCCATCTGTTTGAGATTGTTCGAACATTGCATTCTCCTCGCGGCTTCGCGTGCCGATTGAACGGCGGGTAGGAGAAGTCCCACCAAAAGCCCAATGATGGCGACTACCACCAAAAGCTCCACCAGTGTGAATGCCTTGCGAATTCGGTGATGTACCATTGGGTTCTCCATTTGCTTAAAACTAAAGTGAAAAGCCACTTTCCGAATAGCCTCTGTCTGCAATGAAACAGTTAAGGATCCGCCACGACGGGCGGCGCGATGGAGGGATCTACCTCCAGTGCGATCGACTGCGCCGGGTCACTGCGTACAGTGGCTTTCAGTCGGGGACTGCGAGGATCACCGTAGTTGTTTCTCAGTCGGTCAGCACCCACTGCCTTCCCCTCACTGCTGAGGCTCATTTCCCCTGCAGCGATCTCCCCCGGCCAGACAATGGTCACGGCGTAATCCCCCTGCGCCGCACCATCTCCTTCTTGATAGGTTGTCAGGCGAAACGATCCGTCTGCGCCACAGGTCGCAAAGGGCTTGGGAGCATTCAGCCTCGCCTCGTCGCTTGGGTGAAACACCACCAGAGCCCCCGAACATGGCTCGCCAGTCGTCGTCTTGACGATCCCTTGAACCGGAAAAGTCTTCGGTGCGGCCGGAGTGCAGCCCACCAAAGACGCTAACAGCATCGCAATCGATCCAGACCATCGGACGTTACCAACCATGCTGTTTCATTCCTTCGATCGCAGGTCATCTTCCCTGGTGGTGAAATCAACCAAGCCCATCAATCGCCGGAGTTCGGCGCGACCTCCGCCGGAGTCAGTCCGCCACCCTGAGCGGTGATCAATGCGGCATAGACTTGCGGCGATATCGAGTCGGAGTAGAAATTCACACTTCCATCTGCCATCGCATGGTTGGCACCGCCGGGATGGAATGAATAGGTTTCGTTGTCATTGTGGCAGTTGATCACACAATTGCCTGGAGATGCGGTCCCTCCCTTGATCGCTCCATCCAGGCCGTAATCATTCTCGTGATGCCCCCATCCCCCATCGCGAAGCACTCCATTGGGGATTTTCTTTCCTGCCACATAGAAGTTCGGTCGCCCCGCATCCTCGCAAAGCAACAGAGTCTGCGATGTCCCATCGATGATCGAACTGATCCGGTTGGCCCTTGTCGCAGTCGTGCCCAACAATGGAATTCCCGGACCGATCAACTCGGGGCTCAAGGCGCTATACAGCGTCGCTTGCGTCGTTCCTGCGGGATAACCAAAGAACGTAATCGATCCTGGGTTGATGCTACTGCAGGTTGCGTAGTCGGTAACCGCTAGGTTCTGGTAAGGGAACGGTGCGCCGAAAGTGAAGGTCCCTGAAACCGTGCGATCCGAACCGCCTGGAGTCGACGGGCAAAGAAACGTGGCAATTTTGGTTCGTAAGGCCAGTTGATTGTCTGGAGTCCCTGGAACAATGGCCGACCAGGAGAACCACGGAAACTTCTGATCGTACAGATTGAACACCTGAGTCTGCTCGATATAAGGCAGCAGTGCCGGTGCCCACGCATGCACAATGCCTGGATAGGGAAATCCCGGTTGCCCCGATCCACCAGGAGGCAACCCCAAGTTGACGAAGAGACTTGGCGGCATCTTTTTGTAGGTGCTTTCGTGATTGAGAACCGCCAAGCCAAGTTGCTTGAGGTTGTTGGAGCACTGCATGCGGCGAGCGGCTTCGCGAGCGGCCTGGACCGCTGGTAACAAGAGCCCCACAAGGACTCCGATAATCGCGATCACCACCAGCAACTCCACCAGCGTAAAGCCACTGCGAACTACCTTGCGTTCCATCGATCTTCACTCCGCGGAAAAGCTGCAGATAAAAGAGCAAGCTGCCGTCCCAACGGAAAACCGCTGGTTGAACGAAGTAAGAGATTAGCGAACGAAAGAGAAGAAAATGGCCCTATTTCAATGAAGGAATCGAGAGGTTTTCCACAGGAGGTTCCTGGTGGAATTCGGCAGCTTGGGCTGCATCAGGGATCCGGCGTCAACCCACGGCACCCCGCTCGATCTATTGGCAATGGCAATTGATTCGGTCAGTGCTAGCGATGAAAAGAAGATCTGGTTAAGAAGCCTCGGACGCATGTACGAAAGGGCAGAGTGCGCCAGGGTGGGAATTCCATGATGTGGCGGATTGAAGCTGGACGAACTTTTCGCATAACGGCTTGGCGGCCCGTGCACCCATTTCCCGAGGTCAACGATGTATTCGACACAGCGCATTCATTGGATCAAAAAACGATTGCTCACCACCTGCGGTGCCCTGCTTGCTGCCGGGATATCCCAAATAGGGACCGCACAGCAGCCGTTCCACGACACCGACGATACGCAGCTAGCTCAGCGCGTTGCCTGGGCAGATGGAGTCGAGGAACCGGTCACCCTGGCCGGTCATCAGGCATCGTGTGATCGAAGCCAAGGATTGGCTTGTGACAGCATGGCAGGCAGCGCCGCAGGTGCCTCGGGAGTCGGCAGCAGCTGCCTAGGCTACTGGTGGATGGGGGGAGACAGTGCTCTTCGGAAAGACTATGCCGCCAACGGGATCACGCTGCAAAACAATGTCACACAGTTCTATTATGGGGTAGCACATGGCGGCGTGGACGAGATGTTCAATTATGCCGGACATGGCGACTACCTGATGAATGTCGACTTCCAGAAACTGGGAGGGATGCAGGGACAGTTTTTGAAAATGAGGACCGAGCATCGTTTTGGGGAATCGCTTCGCGAAGCGACCGGGACGCTGCTTCCACCCAATCTGGCAGCCGATCTTCCGACGACGGAAACCAACCATCTCTACATCACCAACCTGACCTTCATGCAGTTCCTCTCCGAGTCCTTTGGGCTCTTTGCGGGCAAGGTCGATACTCTGGATGGTGACATGAATGCGTTTGCCAGTGGGCGAGGCATCCATCAGTTCTCGAATGCCGCATTCGTCGTCACACCTCTGGGTTTGCGCACGATTGCCTATTCGACGCTTGGGGCCGGTTTCGTTGTGCTGCAGGATGGGGAACCGATTTTCACCTTCTCGGCGCTCAATGCCCGCGATACCACGCGAACCAGTGGATTTGACGAACTCTTTGCCGACGGAATCGTGCTCTGCCCCGAACTTCGCTTGCCCACCAACTTCTTCGGGCTACCAGGACATCAGCTTTTCGGCGGGACCTGGAGCAGTCGCGACTACGCTTCGCTAGACTTCCCACCCACGGTCATTCTTCCGAATGTACCGATCCCTCGCGCCAGCGACTCCTGGTCGCTCTACTGGAACTGCGATCAGTACTTGGTGGTTGACCCCAATGATTCCAAACGCGGCTGGGGCTATTTCGCGCGGGCTGGATTCGCAGACCCCAACACCAATCCGATCGACTGGTTCGCCAGCGCCGGTCTGGGTGGCAACAGCAACCTCTTTGGTCGCGCCTACGACACCTTCGGCATCGGCTACTATTACGCAGGGCTCAGCAATGACCTCTCACCATGGCTGGGAACCGCACTGGGAGGTTTGGGGGCAGGGCAGGGCGTGGAGCTTTTCCACAACTTCGCCGTTTCCCCAAGACTCTTCATCACTGCCGACACGCAGTACCTGGTCCCTTCGCGTGAAGCGATCGACGATTCCGTCGTGGTCGGTTTGCGTGCCAACCTGAAATTCTAACGATCGTTAGAATATCGAAATCGGGCGCGGCGGCAGGTTTTCCTGACCGTCGCGCTGTGCAGGAAGCGTCGTCCTCAGATTGGTCGCAGCGGGATTTTTGGTGCGCTGTGAATTCTTTGAGCGGCCAGCCCCTTTCTGTGGCGCAGCGATGCTGGATTTTGGTTCCAGCACACGATCTTTCGGCCACGAGTTCGATCCCAATCGCAACCTGCAGCGAGTCGGTTTTTGTTGAGGTTATGGCGATCTTTGGGATCTCCAGACCGCTGCTTCCGAGGTCGAAAAAGGCATCTTCTGCCACTCATGGGACCCGCGCAAGCCTCCCCCTGCGGGTGCAGCAACTCAGAAGTGCACCAAAGGGCAGGGGTCATTCGCCAGCAAAATCGCTCCAAAGCCCTGACTTGGCGTCCTGAACGGGAATCTGACCTTTCGTTCCGGCCTGTTTCCATCTATTCCTCCACACGAATGACGGACCTTTTTTCGCGAGTCCGTTGGTTGGAGTTAGACCCCTCCGTCTCGCACTCGTTGGACTGGGCGCGTTTCGCCAATGCACAACCGGTTGCTGCACAAGAAATTTCACGCAGCTTTGATTCTGCTGCTTCTCGCGTTGCAGGGCGATCCTGCGCGCAGTCAGGATCCGGCAGCGATTCCTTCCAATCGCCAGAGGCTGCAGGATCTTCCCAAGGGAATCCAAGTTCCAGCGCCTTCCAATCCCATCCCATCGCCTGTTACACCTCCCAGCGACTCTCCCTCCGATGGACCGGCTGGCAGAGCGTCAGAGCCCGTTGCCTCAGGTTCGTCCGTTTCGAATCCACCAGATGAAACCGCGCAGATGTTGGACCCCAATTCCGGGCTCGGTAGCCCCCTTGGGAGTAATCTGGCAAATGAGCTTGGCTTCGATCCCATGCTCGGTGGAACCATGGGTTCAGAGCTGACGGGGACTCGACTTTCGGAAACCGATGCCCTCAGTGTCGGGCTGAACTTCAACGAGTTCCCGAAGGATTATGTCAATGGACTGACGCTGCAGAAAGGCCGGTGGGCGCTCAAATTTGGCGGCTATGTGAAAGCCGATTTGCTCAGGGACTTCCGTGCCATCGACTCGACCGACACCTTTGACCCAGCCACCATACCGATCGGTGATCCGCAGCGCACCAACACACGGATGCATGCGCGGCAATCGCGTCTGAATATGGATGCGCGGTGGATCACCAACACCGGGAATCCACTTCGCATCATGGTGGAGGGAGACTTTTTCGGCAGTGGCGACACCTTCCGATTGCGACATGCCTTCGGAGAGTATGAAGGATTGATTGTCGGTCAGACTTGGACCACCTTCACCCACCGAGCCGCTCTTCCCAACACGTTGGACGTCGTAGGCGATGTCGCATCGGTCGGGCGAAGACAGGCTCAGGTGCGCTACTCCCGTCACTTCTTCGATGATCGCTGGGTAGTTGCGGCGGCGATTGAGGATTCCAATGTGACAGTCGATCCGGAACTGCTGGCCTTTGGTCAACCGCGTTCGATCGCCCCCGACTTCATCAGTCGGCTGCGCTACAATGGCGACCGAGGACAGTGGCAGATTGCCGGACTTGTCCGACGGCTTGGTTTCCAGCCAACAGGTCAGGACGTTCTTTCGGATACCGGTAGCGGCCTGAATTTGACCGGCTTTTTCGACTTGGCGAAACGCTGTCGGCTTTACGGTGGGATTCTTTGGGGCAAGGGCATTGGAAATTATCGGGACCTCCCCGATGCCGCATTGATCGGACCGGGCGAAGGAACCACCCTGGAAACGCTCGCCTGGTATTCCGGGGTAACGCACCAGTGGAACCCTCGATGGTCGACCAATCTCACCTACAGTTCTGGAAACGTTGACAACACGCCGGGACAGCCTGCAGAGAGCATCCATCGGCTGGAGTACATCGCCGTCAATCTTATCTGGCAACCCAATCCTTACATGTTTGCCGGATCGGAGTTGCTGTGGGGCGAGCGGATGGATGCCGATTTCTCGCGACAAGATGCCAGTCGCCTGATGTTCAGTTTTGGCTTCCTGTTCCCCTGAGTCTTTGCCACCTGCACCCATGCAGACTCCGAAAGGTTGCCCATGTCCTCCTACAATGATGAAGACGATCCGCGGGTGGAGTTGGCTCAGGAAAGGACCGAGATGGCCAACTTCAGGACCCAGTTGGCGCTCGATCGTACCACGCTGGCCTGGATTCGTACGGCTTTGACATTCGCTACCTTCGGGTTTGGAATGATCAGCTACTTTCGGTCGCAGTCCATGGCACCAATTCCCGCTGGCTCGACGATGGGAAAAGACTATTCACGTCTGCTGCAAGAGGCAACGATCGCTGGGCGGTTGCTTTTGATTGTAGGCATCGTTTCGATGGGGATCACCGTTCTGTCGCATTGGGGGGCGATGCGAAGACTGCGAAGCGGACAGCCTCCCCACTTGCATCCCTGGCCACTAAGCATCATCGTAGCTTTGCTTGTGGCGATCATGGGGATCGGAGGGCTTTGGCTTACCCGCTGAACGCCTCTCTCCACACAGGTCCCTTCCGACGGAAAATTTTGTTCGTTTCTCCCTATGAGCTTGGATCGAATGGCTATCGACCTCCATCAACTTCCCGAAACCGATCCCGCGATGATCCTGCGGTATCGGGACCGCCAGTTTGCTGCCGAGCTTTTGGCGGTTGCGATTCTTCATTTGGATCTTTTTACTTGGTTAGGCGAACGAGACGGTGCCGATCTGCAGACGATCTGCGAACATTTCGGACTGAAAACCAGACCGGTTGATGTGATGCTCACTTTGGCGGTTGCCAACGGCTACTTGCGGCGTCACGCAGATGGCCGCTTTGAATTGACGACCTTGGCGATCGAGCACCTGACGGCAGGATCGCCATGGTACCTGGGGCCATATTACGAACCGTTGCGAGGCAACAACGCGTACATGGGGTTTCTTCAGGTACTTCAGACCGACCGTCCGGCCAATTGGCAAGCCAAGGAGGACACGGACAACTGGCACGATGCGATGGCAAAGACGGACTTTGCCGAGTCATTCACGGCGTTGATGCACTCGCGGGGGCTGGCGCTGGGGCAACATCTTGCCAGTTCGCTTCAGGCCGCAGGCATCTTGAATAGCGGATTGCTTCTGGATGTTGCTGGTGGATCAGGTATCTATTCCGCGTGCATCCTTGCGATTGCACCACAGCTGAGGGCCGTGGTTCTGGAACAACCTCCCGTCGACCAGATCGCTCGGCGGGAACTGTCTCGGTTTGGACTCGATCCTCGCTGCCAGGTTCTCTCGGGCGAGATGTTCCAAGCCAATTGGCCCAGATGCCAAGTGCTTCTTTTGTCCAACGTGTTGCACGATTGGGATCTACCAGAAATCCGGTTGCTTCTCCAGAAAGCTTGCACGGCACTGGAACCTGGGGGCTGGCTGGTGGTGCATGAGGCATTTTTGGAGGAAGAAAAGGATGGTCCGCTCCCGGTCGCCGAGTACTCCGCGTTGCTCATGCACATCACGCAGGGTCGATGTTATGCGCCATTTGAGATTCGGAGTGCGGCTGAGGGCCTACCCCTGACGTGGAAGGAATTTCACCCGACGATTGCCGACCGGGGTTGGTTGGCAGCACAGCGAAGGTGACCGCGGATCGAAGGGAAAGGGAGGTTTCTGAGGGATCGGCTGGGCATGATTTCGGTTTTCAAGGTAGCAAGCCGATGGCATTGTTGCCCCTGGATCGCAAAGCAATTACACTCCGAGGATTGCGGTCCCGACCAGAAATCTGGTACGTTTCCCTGATTCAGCATTTTCCTCCTCGGTGGTTCCGATCATGATTTGGCCGATCCTTTGGCTGAGCTTTGTCGCGCTGCTCTTCCTGCTGTTTGGGCTCTCTGCGATGATGGAAAGTCGGCACAGGAGGAAGGCGGTCGCGGCATCCAAGGGTACGGCGGCCAGCGGTGATGAGGACGGTGATATCCCTCCCATCCCCGACTCTACTTTCGATGACGCCATCGCCTACGTCAGTCTGACCAGCGAAGAAAAGAGTTGAGGACTGGGAAGTTAGTCCCGTGCTGTCTCAAGTCGCCAACGGCAGCGAAGCCAATGTTCTTTGGCACGACCAATCGTTGCTCGGTGGATATCGACGATTCGTTCGACTTCTCGAGCGTACCCTCCCGCCATGGCGACTGCGACCGGCACCGAACGCTGCTCCAGCCATTCAAAGACCAATTGGTCGCGCATCGACAGCCCTTGCTGGGTCAATTTGAGATTCCCAAGCCGGTCCCCCTCGTAGGGGTCAGCTCCTGCTAGGTAGATGGCCAGATCATAGGGGCCGAACGCATCGACCTGCGACATCGCTTCGGATAATCGCTGCAGATAGACCTCATCGGTAGTCCCGATATCCAGATCGACATCCAGTGAACTGGGATGCTTGCGAGCAGGAAAGTTTTTGGCGCAGTGGACGGAAAGAGTGAAGACTTCCGGAGATCCCGCTAGGATTTGCGCGGTTCCATTACCCTGGTGCACATCCAGGTCGATCACGACGCCGCGGCGTATCCTTTTTCTGCGGAGCATTTCCAGCATGGTGATCGCTGCATCATTGAAGATGCAGTATCCCTCTCCGGCATCTCTCATGGCATGGTGAGTGCCTCCCGCCAGATTGACCGAGACTCCTTCATGCAGCGCAGCATCCGCTGCCGCCAGGGTGGCGCCCGAGCTACGTCGCGACCGCTCCACCATCGCTTCTGTCCATGGAAATCCGATTCTCTTCTGCTCTGCCTCGCTCAGTTTCCCATTCAGGACCCGGTCGACATAAGCGAGATCGTGGGCCAGAGTGATTTGGTCCAGAGTAGCAGGAGGTGGGATCAGGAATACGTCATCAGAGAAGAAAGGATCAGACACGAGTCGTTCCCGAAGCAATCGATACTTCGACATCGGGAAACGATGGCCTGCCGGTAGAGGCAACTCAAAGAGATCCGTGTAGAATAACTGCATTGTTCAATCAACCTGTCGATCCAATCCTGCAGTGACAAGGCAGGGACGCCGGGGCGACGATGAAGATTCCGTCATCGCTGGTGGCTCCGCCTCTGCAGTTCCTTCGTCCCGGTGGGAGACTATCCTCATGCCGAATGCTGTTCGATTCATTCTTGCTCGACTCACCTTATTGTTTGCTGCCACCGGCCTGATGGCGTCTTTCGGCCAAACCGTTTCCGGCGATGAACGCTTGAAGGGAATCGCCTGTCGCTCTGTCCATCTGGGATATGCTCAGAAGGATCCGTGTACCCAGTTTGCCAACGAGGTCGTGGTACGAAGTTCGGCTCCAGGCAGTTACTTTATGGTATGCGGCTGGGACAAGGGGTATTTCGGCATTCAGGAGCTGGCGGATGGTAAAAAGCTGATCCTCTTTTCGGTTTGGGATTCCGAGCAGAACGACCCTGGTGCGGTGGAAGAGGATCGAAGAGTCCGCCTGCTTTACAAGGATCCAGCCGTGCGGGTTGGGAGATTTGGCGGGGAGGGAACAGGAGGGCAGTCGTTTTTTGATTTCGATTGGCAGTTGGACACCTCTTATCGATTCGCGGTTGCCGTTCGCCCGGACGGGAAGCGGAGTGAATATTCAGGCTTCTTCTACCACCCGGATGATCATGCGTGGCGTCACCTGATTACCTTCTCGACCGTCACGGGGGGGAATGATTCTCTAAAAGGACTTTATACTTTCGTCGAAGATTTCCGGCGCAACAGGGAATCGACCAAGCAGAGGCGGGAGGCACTTTTTGGTCCAGCCTGGAGCCGCTCGGGCGACCAAGCATGGAAGCCGCTCCTGGATGCTCGCTTCACCGCAGATGCCAACCCAGTGGAGAACATACGAGCTGAGGCGATTGGAGAGCGACTGATGCTGGCGACCGGTGGGGATGCCGCGATTGGTCCGGTGGCTCTACGCGGCATGCTCAATTCGGAACCATCCAAGTCGATTCCAGAGGATCTTCCCCTTCCCACCTTCTCGAATGACAAGGAGTGATTCGATGCAACGAATCTTTCTCGTTCTTTGGATTCTTGCCATTTTCATGGTTGCCAGTGCGGATTCGAATAGCCAGGAGAATGGCTGGTCCAGCAAGCTGGAGCAGGCGGTTGAAAAGAAGAACTTCGTGGAGGCGTTGAGGATCGCCAATGAGGTAGTTGCCGCTCAGCCGAAATCGGCCAATCTGTATGTGATGCGTGGGATGGTCCATTTTCAAGCCGGCGACATCGATCGGTCGATAAGCGACTTCGATCGCTCGATTGAATTGGACCCAAGATCCAAGCCTTATCTTTGGCAGCGTGGAATATCGCTCTACTACGCGGGGAGATTCAAGGAGGGCGCCGAGCAATTTGAAGTGCACCGAACCGTCAACGGCAATGACGTCGAAAACTCCGTCTGGCACTATCTTTGCGTTGCCAGGGATTCCAGCCTGGAAGAGGCTCGAAAAAAGTTGATCCCATCGGCAGGAGATCCGCGGCCACCCATGATGGAAGTTTTGGAACTCTTCCGCGGTGAGACGACGGTGGAAGAAGTTCTGAACGCCGTCGAGCAGGTTGAGGGGGGCCCAAGAGCGAAACCACTTGCGCGGTTCTATGGCAATCTCTACGTCGCCCTCCACTACGAATCTTTGGGAAAGAAGGATCTCTGCCAGAAGTACCTGGAAGAGTGCCTCAAAACCGGAACAGGAGGCTACATGGCGGATGTGGCAAGGGTCCACCTGGACCGACACAAGAAAGCTGCCAAAACCCCCTGACATCCGGCCCCCCCCTACCTTCCAACTCTTTCCTTCCCAATCGGTGCTTTCCAATCGGTGCCACCCACCTTTCCAATCGGTGCCACCCACCGATTGGGAAGGCCGGGTTGGGGGTGTGGCTAGCATTCGGGAGACAGCAGGAGACGGGAGTGCGGTTTACGCACCTGTCGAAT
>Ga0315901_10004341_pt1 | contig 17711 bp, 18 predicted proteins | sample LakEriMetagenome_10_FD_203761 | JGI IMG/M metagenome (GOLD analysis project Ga0315901, IMG submission 203761) | Freshwater fungal communities from buoy surface, Lake Erie, Ohio, United States - Buoy 2 MA116 | ecosystem: Environmental > Aquatic > Freshwater > Lake | place: USA: Lake Erie, Ohio...
CATGCAACCCACCTTACTAATACTGGCCGCCGGAATCGGATCCCGATACGGTGGATTAAAACAAGCCGATGGGATGGGTCCCAACGGTGAATCTATCCTCGAATTCTCCGTCCGAGACGCCGCCAAAGCTGGTTTCGGTAAAATCGTCCTCGTCATCCGAAAAGAAATCGAAGCCGAATTTAGAGAAAAAGTAGGCGCCAAAATCGAAGCCATCCTCCCTACTTTTTATGCATTCCAGGAAATGGATACCGCAATCGAACACCTTGACCCCAAACCTGAGCGACAAAAACCTTGGGGGACCGGCCACGCCATCCTTGCTGCTAAAAATAGCCTCCAGGAACCATTCGCCGCCATTAATGCCGATGATTACTATGGTGAAGATGCCTTCCTGACGATCGCTAAATTCCTAACACAAGACTGCAACCCATCCACCTATGCTATGGTGGCCTATCGACTAGCCAATACACTCTCCGAAAATGGCGCTGTCTCCAGAGGAGTCTGCTCCGAAAACGAAGAAGGATACCTCACAGATGTAGTCGAACGTACCAAAATCCAGCGATTCGACGATGGAATTTTCTATTTGGATGAAGCCGGCCAAAAACATCCTCTCGAGGATAATACCCTGGTATCAATGAACTTCTGGGGCTTCCACCCTACCTTGTTACCCGTCCTTGAAAAGCAATTCCTCCAATTTGTTGAAAACAACAAACACCAACCTAAAGCAGAATTTTACATTCCAACAGTCGTTAACCAGCAAATACAGGACGGTGCCGCTAAAGTGAAAGTACTCACAAGCGACAGTCAATGGTATGGAGTTACCTATCCGGAAGATAAAACCGTCGTTCAAGAAGCCTTGGCAAAATTAAGAGGCTAAAAACAGGCTGAGGCCAAGAAAAAAGCCTTCCACTGCATATCCTGCACCGGAAGGCTTTTTTAATAAAAAAACCAAAAATGACCGTCTATTTTCCTAATCCAAGACAAGACATAAACTCCTGTTTCGCACCATCCTTCGTAAAGGCCCCACCAAAGTAAGACGTCACCGTAGAAGAAGAGTCATCCTTAATACCGCGAGAAGATACACACAAATGCTTGGCATCGATTAAAACAGCAATATCCTCCGTGCCTAACACTCTTTGTAGCTCCCGAGCTATTTGCATTGTCAAACGCTCTTGCACCTGAGGACGCTTGGCAAAATACTGGACGATCCGATTTAACTTCGAAAGACCTATCACTTGCCCGCTGGAAATGTACGCCACGTGTGCTTTCCCAATAATCGGCACAAAATGATGCTCACAATTCGAATAGAACGCAATGTCCTTTTCTATTAGCATCCCATTGTACTCATATTTGTTCTCAAAAAGCGCTACCGAGGGCTTGTTGGCTGGATTAAGGCCTGAAAAGATTTCTTCCACGTACATTTTGGCCACTCGCTTGGGAGTACCTTTCAAGGAGTCATCACGTAAATCAAGGCCCAGTGTCTCCATTATCTGGCGAAAATGAAACTCAATGCGTGCCTTCTTTTCCTCGTCACTGATCGCAAAAGCATCCGCACGCATAGGGGTGTCGACACTGGTACTGATATGCTCATCACCAATCTCTTCGTCCGTAAGCGTAATGCGCTCTTCCCAATCAGGCAGGGTATTCAACATAGTTTCGTGCAGTTTCATACAATCTGATTTTTAAATCTAATGAAGGATCAATCTTTTTTCTTAAAATATCGTACACCACCACCGCAATGTTCTCCGCTGAAGGTAATAAGGTATGGAACTCAGGAACATCCAGATTTAAATTCTTATGATCAAAACGATCCGTTACCTCCATTTGTATCAAATCCGATAACCATTTCAAGTCTACCACATACCCAGTATCAGGATGTACCTCCCCAACTACTTTCACCTCCAACTCATAATTGTGACCGTGGTAATTAGCATTGTTACACTTTCCAAAAACCCGAACATTCTCCTCGTCCGTCCAAGATGGATTATGCAACCGATGCGCTGCATTAAAATGCTCTCTTCTGTAAACAGCAACTTTCATATTCAAAGGGTTCAACAGCAAAACAGACGCAAAGCTCATGTCCAAGGGAGCCGTAGCCCCTTTAGAAAATTACCGGAAGTCCGTCTGTAAGCTTAGGTAAAATGGTGTGTACTTAGTTTGTGGAATATTAAACTACTTTAAAGACAAAAAGGTTCTACAAACTCTGCAAATTATTTCGGAAGTACTCAAGCGTTTACAAGAACTCAACAACAAGCGTTCAAAAGGAACGGGCATCAAAAATCCGTATCCTAGTCCTCTATCGAACCCACATATTTATCCCTCTGACTGCTCCTCTGGTAAGGCCAACCAAAAATTATTAAATCCCTCCCCTTGAATTAACGTAATCTCCTGCGCATTTAACAACTCCAAAAGAGCTAAAAAAGTGACAATCGCATGAATCCTATTTTCAAGCGCCAAGAAAGCTTCTTCAAAAGAAACAGACTTTCCCCGTTGCACCAATCCCATCAAGTGCGTCCGCTGCTCCTGGATGGTATAATTAAAGTTATATACGGTGTGAACCCGCTTTGCTTTCTTGTTCTCCTCTAACCGATCCATCAGCCGCTCAAAGACCCGCAGTAGCCTAAATAAGGTGACTTGCTCCAACGGAACTTCTGAAAGTATTTTCTCGCTCAGCTCTTTCAACTCTATTTCAGCATAGGCCCTTGGGTTCATAAAAGAACGCTTCTCCTCCATCTTACGCAACTCTTCCAACAAATCCTTGTAGCGTTTGTACTCTAATAACCGATCTACCAATTCCGCACGGGGATCAATTTCATTTCCCTCCTCATCTACCTGCTTCCTTGGCAATAACATTTTGGCTTTGATCCGCATCAACGTGGCCGCGACCACAATAAATTCAGAGGCAATGTCAATATTCATCGCCTCTAATTGATGTAAATAGGACAAAAAGTCATCCGTAATCTTTGCAATCGGAATATTATAAATATCTAATTCATCGCGCTCGATGAAAAACAACAACAAATCAAACGGCCCTTCAAAGACCGGCAGTTTTATAGTAAAAGTGGTGCTTTCTGTCATATTTATTACAAAGATACTATGCACAGCTCCTCTTTTACGCTGATTATTTGGCTTGTTTTTGAAAAAACATCCCTTGCCTGCACTCAATAGTACGCTAAAGGCCGTTTGTAACACCGAAGTTTCTAACCAAAATCAGAATAAGCACAAAATACAGTGTAAATTTGCCCATTATTATCCTCTATGCTTCTACAAATGTCACTGAAAAAGCTTTTGGGCCTTGCCGCCTTCCTTACCTTTTCCCTGTTCGCTCAAGCGCAACCAATTACGCCTTTCCCCTACTCCACCTCCAAAGAAGTGGATGCCGACTCCGCAATGGTGGTTACCGCTCACCCACTCGCAACACAAGTGGGAATTGATATCCTGAAAAAAGGAGGTAATGCCATCGATGCCGCCGTAGCCGTCCAATTTGCACTGGCCGTCGTCTACCCTCAAGCAGGAAATATCGGAGGTGGCGGATTCCTAATCTACCGCGGTAAAACCGGTGTATTGGATGCCCTTGACTACCGAGAAAAAGCTCCAGCCGCCGCTACCGAAACCATGTACCAAGACTCCCTCGGACGAGTACAAAATAAAAAAATCAGGTTCGGTGCCCTAGCAGCAGGCGTCCCCGGAACCGTAGATGGAATGTGGGAAGCCCATAAAAAATACGGAAAACTGAAGTGGTACGAACTCATAAAACCCGCCACCCAATTGGCCGAAAAAGGATTCCAAATCACAGCACAGGAAGCCAATAACCTGAATGCCGAACGAATGAACTTCGTCATTAACTGCTCCATACTTCCCGCCTTTGTAAAAATGGAAGAATGGAAAGAAGGCGACTGGCTCATCCAAAAAGAACTGGCCAGTACCCTGCGCTGGATCGAAGGCGCCGGTAGAGATGGCTTCTATAAAGGCCCCACCGCACTCCTTATCCTTCAAGATATGGAAAAACGCAAAGGCCTTATTACCCAAAAAGACCTAGACGACTACAAAAGTGTCTGGAGAAAACCCATCGACTTTAAATGGAATGGACAGCGAATAATCACCATGCCCCCTCCTAGCAGCGGTGGCATTATCCTCCAACAACTCCTGACCATGACCAACAAATTCCCCCTAGCCTCCTACGGATTCCAATCCGCCGAAGCCGTCCACCTAATGGCAGAAGCCGAAAGACGCGCCTTCGCAGATCGATCCCAACACATGGGAGACTCCGACTTTTGGAAAGTCCCCGTCAAAACCCTTACCGATACCAGCTATCTAAAAGCTAGAATGGCCGATTTTAACCCAGATAAAGCAACCCCAAGCGCTGAAATCAAAGGCGGATCCATCCCAGAAAGTGAACAAACAACCCACTACTGTATCGTCGATAAGGATGGAACCGCAGTCTCCGTTACCACCACGCTCAATGATAGCTATGGTAGCCGAACCGTTATCCCAGGAGCCGGTTTTATCCTCAACAACCAAATGGACGACTTCAGCGCAAAACCCGGCACCCCCAACTTGTATGGCGCCATCGGTGGAAAAGCAAATGCCATCGCACCCGGTAAACGTCCGCTAAGCAGTATGACACCGACCCTCGTCCTCAATAAAGACAATAAACTGAGCATGGTGCTCGGAACACCAGGCGGTACCACCATCCCCACCTCCGTCTTCCAAACCCTGGTAAATGTCTACACCTTCAAAATGCCCCTCAAAGAGGCCATCCACCAAAAAAGATTCCATCACCAATGGATGCCCGACCATATCTCCATCGAAGAAGGAGCTCTCTCTCAAGAGATCATTGAAAAACTAGAAGCAAAAGGCCATAAAATAAATCCTCGCGGGCCCTTCGGACGCGTAGAAGCCATCATGGTAATGCCTAATGGGAAATTAAAAGGCGTCGCAGATAACCGAGGTGATGACAGCGCCGGCGGGTACTAAATTACTCAAAACGATAAAAAAAGGGCGCCCCCGCGTTGGGAGACGCCCTTTTTTTATACCATCAACCAACTCAACGAACCATCCTACTCTTCTTTCCATTATAACAAAAACCTGTTTTAAGCCATTTTCCGAATCCGTACTACCCACATAAATACAAAACCAACACAAAACATTACCGCCAATGCCAACACACTCGAGCGCATACTCCCTGTCAGCTGCTCCACTAAACCAAACAAAAAGGTGCCTGCAACAGTCGATAATTTGTCCGTAACATCGTAAAAACTAAAAAAAGAAGCAGTGTCAGGCGTATGGTCCGGCAAAAACTTCGCATACGTGCTCCTGGAAAGAGACTGAGTCCCACCCATCACAACACCCACCGCAACTGCCAATAAATAGAAATCAAGTCCCGTTTCTACAAAATACCCCACAACGCAAATCAACGTCCAAATAACAATCATAATTAATAATGCCTTTCGATTCCCAATCTTTCCAGAAACCCGGGCAAATAGCTCAGCACCTCCAATGGCCACTAGCTGCAGAATTAAAATCAAATAAATCAGCTGAGCCGTGTCAAATCCCAATTCTTTTTCCGCAAAAATAGCCGCCAAAAACAAAACCGCCTGAACACCCGCATTGAAAAAGAAAAAGGAACCCAAAAACAACAGCGTGGGCCGATGCGCCCGAACCACCTTCCACACTTTCCTCAATTCATCATACCCCTTCCGCATAACCCCCAAAGGCATCTCTCCCACCCGATCAGCCGGTAACCGAACAAATGGAATTTGCGAAAATCCAATCCACCACAAGCCCACCATCACAAAAGCAACTGGAACCGCCTTAATCCCCTCCGAAAAACCAAACCACTGGTAATTCTGTATCACCACTAAGTTCGTGACTAATAATATAACACTCCCAATAAACCCATAACTAAAACCTTTCGCCGACACTTTATCATACTGATCTTCCGTGGCAATAATCGGTAAAAAGGAATTGTAAAAAACAATGCCACCCGCAAAACCAATCGTCGCCAAAATAAATCCAACAACCCCCACCCACATCGTAGAAGGAGCCGTAAAAAACAACAACGATATACAAGCCAGCGAGCCCAAAAGCGTAAATATGCGCATAAACCGCTTCCGCTTCCCTCCAAAATCCGCAATCCCAGACAACAAGGGAGAAAGAAGCGCAATCAATAAATACGCCAATGAGATGGACCAAGAATAAACCGTACTGTTCGAAACTTGATACCTACCAAAGGATATCCAATCTGGTGTCATCGCTTCAAAATAACCAGGAAAAATCGCAACAGTAATAACCAACGCATAAGCGCTGTTCGCCCAGTCAAAAAAAGCCCAGGCGCGAATGGTAGATGGATCGTTCTTGTGAAAATGGGCTGTATCGTACATGCTTCGTGTATTTGCCGTAAATGTAAGCACTTCGTATGGGATAATACGATACCCCAACCAGCCAATCACACCCAAAGAAAAAAATTAATACCCCCCTCTGCCCTTTTGCTAATAAATAATTTTTCCAAAACAGAGCCCATTAAAATTGTGCTTTTCTTGAAACTGCATCAAATCCATTCTACCCCCTAATCTACCCGCATCCGTATCCGACGCTCACTCGGCAAATAATTATTGATCCGATTTGGCATCACTTTCATCCAGCCCAAAGCTAACCCGCCATAAGTGGCTAATACCCATCCGCGCGGCGCCTGTACCACTTCCGGATTCTCCTTCTTCAAATAAACCAACGCCTGATCCCGATCTAAGGCAACCCTGGGAATCCCCTGGCCCACCATCCTGCTCATGGCAAATGAGTGAGATGGAATAAAATCACTCCCCTTAATCTGCCCAATTAAACACCCAAACCATTTCGCTCCAAAAAAAGGATCAATAGACTTTAAATAAAACTCCTGGTCGAGTGGAAGCGCCAATATCTCTCCGCTGGGAGTCTGCCAATAACCCAATTCCTCCGGACGCTCTACCCATTCATCCACCAAACCACGCTGCCGTTTGGGAAGCGGCACCAGCTGCCGAAAGCTGCCTCCAGAAGCACTAACAGTAACAGAATCCCCAGGCTTTTCACATGCCGCAGCAAAAAATCCTTCCCCACGAACTAAATGTGGATAAAACTGATAACCACCATCTGTCCGAACAATCCCCCACGACTCCGGAATATCCAATTCCACAGGCACAAATGAATGCGCCCCACAAAATGCTAGAAAATTTGCATCGTTCTCAGCCTTATTATAAGTGCAGGTACTGTAAATCAATAACCCTCCTGGTGCTAGTACCGATTCAATTCCCTCCAAAATACCCTCCTGCCGTCGAGCACATACCTGTACCTGCTCCAACGACCACTCCCCAATTGAAGCTGGATCTTTCCTAAACATTCCTTCCCCACTGCAGGGAGCATCCACCAAAATTACATCGTACTGCGTGGATGAATGTACAAACTGATCCACTTGGCCACTTAGTACGGCAACATTTAAGGCGCCCCAACGCTCCAAATTTTCCCGAAGAATACTCGCCCGATTCGGAACTACCTCGTTCGCAGTCAGTCGCCCGTTAATCGCATCATACAATAAAGTAGTCTTCCCTCCAGGCGCTGCACACAAATCCAACACGCGAAGCCCCTTACGCTCTAGCCTGCCCGTTTGACGCAGAATTTCATAAATAAACATCGAGGATGCCTCCTGGACATAGTAGGCTCCCGCGTGAAATAAAGGATCTAGTGTAAAAACAGGGCGCTCCTTTAGGTAATACCCATCCGGGTGCCAAGGCACCCGACCATCTTGCATGGGTAATAAAGACAAATCATCTGGAACCCGATGCTTGTTTAATCGAATACTAACAGGTGGAGCCTCTGCTAAAGCAGCCTCCAGCGCACTCCAGGAGCTATCCCCAATAGACTGACGCATTTGTCGAATAAAAGCCTCTGGAAACATCTCCTGTAGTTTATATAATTTGGAAAAAAGTAAGCTTAATCCGTCACGACCAATTCCATAGAAGCGCCCCAAGTCGCCCCTGGCATCAGCCGTACCAAGCCACCGCCGTTATTAAAAGCGTCAACAGTACACGACATAGGCTCAAGTGCAACACTGCTGCGATGCGGCGGTGTAAATACTTGAAAATAAGGAAAATCCTGCATGCTCGCTTTAACAGCCAACTGCCGATTCTCCGCCCTCAGAATCAATTCATAATCTCCCTCCGCCAAAAAACAATTGTCCAAAAAGGTGTCACCTAACTTCTGCCCACCCTCGAACTCCTTAAAAGTATCCAAAGCACCAGTTGGAATCATCCGGTCGTCAATAACTACTTTTTTACAAGCAGGAACCGTTAATGCCAGGTCCTCCACCCGATCACTCAGCCGAAAATAAGGGTGCCATCCAAATCCTACCGGAATGGAATGTACATGCAGGTTCTGTACCTGAACCTGCATCCAGAATCGATTCACCTCCATTGCAAAGGTGAGCTCCAATTCAAACGGAAATGGATAATACGATAAATGACCATCATACGAATAAACCACCGTGATAGAAGCCGAATGTACGGTTGCCGTACTATCCGTCACCCGAAAGGGCATACTGCGCACAAATCCATGAATCGCATTTCCCGTATCCATATTATTAATTGGAAATTGATAGGAATAGCCCTCCCACTCGTACTGACCATCCTTTAAACGATTCGGAAAAGGAAAAAGCACGGAACTCTTCCCCCAATCCCCAGCCTTCAACGCCTGAGGCCCCTCATAACCATCCAAAATAGAGCTTCCCGCTACCCAAATGTCCAATACCGTGGCTCCAACCTCCGGAACAATCGAAAAACCATTGCCCAACGCCGTATCCTCAATAACATACTTGTTAAATTCGCCAAAAGGAACTATCCTGATCTGGTACATACCCCTTAAATTAAATGACAATGTTGATAATGCGGTTCTGGACAAAGATAAACTTCTTCACAGGAGCCCCTCCAAGGTTACGCTGAACAAACTCCTGCTCCATAACCAACTTCTCTAGCTCAGCACCTTCCAGCCCAACCGCTACCTCAATATTCCCTCGATGCTTGCCATTAATCTGCACCGGCAATACCACTACCTCCCGCTGCAAGTACTCCTCCTGACAAATGGGCCAAACCGCATCGCAAACAGTTTCCGTATGGCCAAAATGTCGCCATAGTTCCTCCGCCAAATGCGGGGCAAAAGGAGCGATCAAAACAACCGCTGGCTCCAATATCGCCCGTTTATGGCTTTTCAACGCCCGCAACTCATTCGTCATGATCATAAAATGACTAATGCACGTATTTAAAGAAAACCGCTCAATGTCCTCCGTCACTTTCTTAATCGCATAATGCAAATGGCGCAACTCCTCCTTGTCCGGCACCTCGTCTACCACTCGCCATCCTTGCTCATTGAAAAATAAATCCCAAAATTTACGCAAAAAACCAGCAACCCCAGAAATACCATTCGTATTCCAAGGCTTCGCCACCTCAATCGGCCCAATAAACATCTCGTACATCCGATAACAATCCGCCCCATACCGCTCAATTACATCGTCCGGATTTACCACATTAAACTTGGACTTCGACATTTTTTCTACCTCACTTGTACAGTGAAACTTGCCATCTGCATCCAACTTAAAACTCGCCCGCTCAAACATCGGTAGTCCTGAAGCCTTCGTCAAATCAAGAACATCGTTCTCTACAATATTTACATCCACATGCAGTCGTGAAAAAGCATCAGGAGAATATTTGCTAGTCAAATTACACGAAACATATAAGGTATCTGTGTGGGGCTCTGTCTCCGTTCGGTAAAACGGATCCCTACCATCCAGCGCCTTTCGAACCTTCTCAGCCGTCACCGATGGATTGTTGCAATGATCCGCCAATTCCTCGTTCGTCAAAACCAACAACCGCTTCCCATCCGCAACAGCAGATTTTAACACACGCTCTATCTTGTCTTCCTGCCGGCGAGAGGTTACCTCTATTACCAAATCATTGGAAGCAAATGCAAAATCATAGTACATCCCCTCTTCATGCCCCAACTTCTCCATATTGATAGGCTGTTCCTCCTCAAAAAATGGCTTCAACACCTTCAACCATAAATACTCCTCGAAAAAGCGTTCCTTCGCCCGGAATATAAAATTGGAACGACCTTGAATCATCCCCTGATTCACTAACTTTTTCGCAAACTCCTGCTCCGGAACCCTGCCCAAATCATACAAAAAGTGGTTCCAAAAACGACTATACAACAGGTGTCCTACCGCATGCTCCGCCCCACCAATATAAAAATCAACCTGCCTCCAATAATCCAAAGCCTCTTTCCCACAAAACTCAGATGAATTGCTTGGATCCATGTACCGGTAAAAATACCAGGAAGAACCAGCCCAACCCGGCATCGTATTTAACTCATAATCGTACTGCTGACCATCCGGTGCCGTGTACCGCCAACCCTGAGCCCTCCCCAAAGGAGGCTCCCCAGTCTCCGTTGGCAAATATTGATCTACCGCAGGTAGCTCCAACGGCAAATCACGCTCCTCAATCAAATACGGCAAACCATTCTTCCAATAAACTGGAACAGGTTCTCCCCAATATCGCTGTCGACTAAAAATGGCGTTCCGCAACTTATATTGTACTTTCCCCGCACCCAATCCACGCTCCTCTAACCACTGCACTAAGGTAGGAACCGCCTCCTCATAAACCATCCCATCAATCATTCCTGAGTTAATGTACCTACCCTCCTTGGTCGCATCCGCCGACTTGTCCAAGTCGCGCTGCGTATCCAAGATCGGAATTATGGGCAACTTAAAATGTTGTGCAAAATTCCAGTCGCGCTCATCTCCAGATGGAACCGCCATCACCGCGCCTGTCCCATAACCCGCTAAGACATAATCCGCAATATAAATAGGAACCAACGCTCCATTAAATGGATTAATCGCATGCGCCCCCGTAAAGGCCCCACTCACCTTTTTTCCTTCCGCCATTCGTTCAACGTCCGTCCGACTACCTGCCCACTTAATATAGGATGCTACCTCATCGCGCTGCGAATTCGTCGTAATCTTGGATACCAACTCGTGTTCAGGGGCCAATACCATAAAAGTAACCCCGAAAATCGTATCTACACGGGTCGTAAATACCTCAATATGATCCTCCGGATGGCCTTCTACTCCAAATCGAACTGAGGTGCCATGAGAACGACCAATCCAGTTGCGCTGCTGCTCTTTTATTGAATCAGGCCAATCCAAATCATCCAAGCCATCTAACAATCGATCCGCATACGCTGTAATACGCATGGTCCATTGCTTCATCAATTTGCGCTCCACCGGAAATCCCCCGCGCTCACTGACTCCATCTTTAATCTCATCATTCGATAAGACAGAGCCCAACCCAGGACACCAGTTCACGTATGATTCCTCCGGATAAGTAAGCCGAAAGCACATTAAAATCGTCTGCTGCTCCTCCTCCGTCATCCCTTTCCACTCCGAAGCTGAAAAGGATGGGGTATCCTCATTGCAGGCCGCCCGTATTCCAGAACTGCCGTACTGCTCAAAATGCTGCACTAATTTATCGATCGGAAGGGCCTTTTGAACCTCTAAATCATAATAGTGCGAAAACAATTGCATAAAAATCCATTGGGTCCATTTGTAATACCCCGGATCACTGGTCCGCACTTCCCGACTCCAATCAAACGATAATGCCAAATTCTCCAACTGCTCCCGATACCGATTAATATTCCGCTCCGTACTTTCCGCTGGATGAACTCCCGTCTGAATAGCATATTGCTCCGCAGGCAATCCAAAGGAATCGTAACCCATCGGATGTAATACGTTAAAGCCTTGTAGCCGCTTAAACCTGGCCACAATATCAGAAGCAATATACCCCAAGGGGTGACCCACATGCAGGCCCGCCCCAGACGGATAGGGAAACATGTCCAAAATGTAATACTTAGGCTTACTGCTCTGGCTGGACACTCGGTAAGTGCCCGTCTCTTGCCACCATTTAAGCCACTTTCTTTCAATACTGCGCGGTTGATATTCCATAAAACGTCGGTTGCTCGTCGTACATAGGTGAAAATTGTCCCTCAGACATCAGGTCAATACGTTGATGCTAAGTGCGACCAATAAAAGCCGCAAAAATAGCGAGAATTATAAGCAAACAGTCTACATCCGTTGAAAAACTCTCGTATTTTATCCTTTTATTCCAGTTCAATCCTACCCAACCAACATCCACTCCCCATCCCTTCCCAAAACATAGGTATTAAGAACCAGCCCGTTTCCTCCCAACAAAGCGAATAACCGACCCAACCCCATCATGAAAAGCGCCCTCTTTGAGCGTAATTTCCTCCTCTAATAACTCCAACACCTCATATCCAGCAAAATCCCGCTGAATCTCCTCTAAGGAATACAGTAAGTCCAAATCCCGAGGCCCTCCAACTCCAGGATTTTTACCAACATACTCCAAATGCCTCTTGCTAAATGCTTCCAAAATAATTACCCCCCCAGGCCTTAATGCTGTATCGATTAATTTATGGAAAAGCAAACGCTTGCTAGATGGGAAATGCACAAAAATCAATCCAATCGCATCATATTTCTCCTGGGGATAATCCATCTCCTCAAAATCTCCCACCCGATAAACCAGGTGTACCCCGTACTTTTCAGCTAACAATCTTGCCTTTTTTTGCCCTTCTATACTCTGATCAAACGCATCTACCTCCCAGCCTTGCCGAGCAGCATACACCGCATTCCGCCCCTCCCCTTCTGCTGGCATGAGCAATTTCCCAGGGGGGAACAAGCTCAACTGCCGCTCAAAAAATACATTAGGTGCCTCCCCATAAACATAGTCAGCGCTTTTGTAGCGCTCATCCCAAAATTCTTTCATAAATGGTGCAATATTTAAAATGAGTACTTAGCCAGAAATAAGCCAAGCACCCAAAGATAGCATGTAGCATCCCCAACCGGCAAATCAAGTGTTGCTCCATTGTGCCTTTTGTCACTTCCACACCCACTTCCGGCTGCACAATAGCCCGCACTGCTTCCTATTTCCTAACTCCTACATTCAGGGCTCTTTCCCGATTATTGGTCGAATTTTGTGCTATTACAGCCTCTCATCTGTTTTTTTTCGCCCAATCTAATCGACTTTCATTTCAATCCCCTATTTTTGAAGCGGTTTATCAAACTACCTAATCATGGTTCGAATCCCTTTTTTACTCTGCTGGATGCTGTTTAGCTCCTTAACATTGCTTGCGCAATCCGCAACCAAACCGCTGATGGGTATTGTCTACAAAAGGGAAACCGCGTACAACCTTAAAATAACTACCAACAGAGGTCTCATTCTGGGTATCGAAAAAGGCAGACTACGCACCTACGATTTAACCACCTTTTACCACCTTAGTCTGGGCGAAATCCACCATCCTAAAGAGGTGCGTCAAAGCGCCCCTCCCCAAACCCGATACCGCTCTTTCGTTTATGGAAAACAAAATAGCCTGTTTGCCCTACGCGCTGGCTGGGGCAAAAAAAAGTACTTTTCTGAAAAAGCAAAAGTAAAAGGCGTAGCCGTTGGCATGAGCTATAGCCTTGGCCCAACTCTGGGCTTGCTAAAACCTTACTACCTAGCGCTCACCCGATTTAACCCAGATAATCCGCTTAATTACTCAATCCGATTTGAAAAATATACCGAAAATAACGCAGACGTATTCCTCTCCAACAGTCGTATACTGGGTGCCGCTCCTTTCACGAAGGGCCTGAGTGAAATAGGTTTACTCCCCGGGGCAAATGCCTCCTTAGCGTTCCAACTCGACTGGGGAGCCTTCGACCAACGGGTTCGCGCACTTCAAATTGGTGTCATGCTCGATGCGTTCCCAAAAAACGCCCCGATCCTAGTCGGTGAACGAAACGCTCCGCTCTTCCTAAACTTTTTTGCAAACCTGCAATTTGGTAAACGAAGCTGACCTCTCTCTTTATTCGGCCTCTTCTTTTGGCTAACTAACCACTACCCGCATGTCCAGAATTATGGCCATCGATTTCGGCTTAAAACGTACCGGAATCGCTGTAACTGACCCACTTAAAATTATTGCCTCCCCACTCACTACCGTACCTACCCCCGACCTGCTCAACTTCCTGAGCCAATATTGCACCTCCGAAACCGTAGAAGCATTCGTCGTCGGACTCCCCCTGTACCCGGACGGGAACCCGGCCCAAATTTCCGATCAGGTAAATAACTTTGTCACCCAACTCGAGAAACGATTTCCCAATATCCCCGTTTTTCGACAAGATGAACGTTACACCTCCGAATCCGCCAAAAAAATCATCCTTGAAAGCGGAGTGAAAAAACAAAAAAGAAGGGATAAAGCACTCGTCGACAAAGTAGCCGCAGCAATCATTCTAGAACAGTTTATGCAAGAACGATTCTGGTAATTCGCCCAGTTAATCCCAAGGCCGTTTTTGGATGCCCTGCCGTGGGCGAACAGTCCCTTTGATGTACAAAATGGTGCGAGCATTCGGTATGGAATTATCCTGCAAAACAATGCCCGCCTGTACACGACCCGATTTGCCAATACTGTTAAATTCAACCCGAACCTTTGCTGACTCTCCTGGCAACAAAGAATAACCCGGCAACTGCAATACTGTACAATCGCAGGACGCCTGATGACCCGTTATCGTGTAAGGTGTCGAACCCGTATTCAAAACGCTAACCGAATCGATATACACAATCCCCTCTTCAATTACCCCAAAATTTAAAGTATCTGCACTCCAACTTACCGTAGTCCGCTCTGAACGACCGGCTACTCCTGGTTGTAAAGATTTAATGTAACGCAATGCTTTGGATTGAGCCTCCTGGTCAAGCTGCTGGTAACCAATTAACAACTCCCTATCCAAGTTGGATCCAATAGAACGAAAATAAGTGAGTACCTGTAGCTTCTGCGCATTGGTTAATCGTCGTATCTGCTGAGCAACATCCTGCGCATATACCGCAGGCCCTGTAAGAACGATGAAAAGCATTAGCCACCATCTGGAAGTACCCATCCTGTAATCTGTCATTATTGGAATTCGTTACTTGTTTAGGAAATTTAAAAACCAGTCAACCAAGCAAAGATAAGGCCGATTTCTAGTTAAAAATGAAAATCACCTGCAAATTAGGTATTTTTGCGCCTGGTTTTAGATCGTTTTTTCCATTCCCCCCGCAAAATCAAAAACGCCTGCACCCCCACCCTTCCAAATGGTGAAAGCACACTTTACCTACGAGTCTAACTCCAACACTCTGCTATTCAAACATAAACACCACGCATTTATGAACAAACTACTCCCAATGGTACTTCTTCTTGGCCTGTTTGCTTGCAACAACGATCCAGAAAACAAAGTACAAGAACTACGTGGAGGCGCTAATGCAGACCTCATACGCAATCCAATTTCTGCTGATAGCCCGCTCGACACCAACCAAGTGGCAAAAATCACGTTCGAAACTACCGAATATAACTTCGGAACCATCGATGAGGGCGATGTCGTTGAACATAGCTACAAATTCACCAACACCGGAAAAGTACCCCTTACCATACTAAGCGCTCGCTCCTCTTGCGGTTGCACAACACCCGAATGGCCTAAAGAACCCATCCCGCCCGGCGGCACTGGCGAAATCCTAGCAAAATTTAATAGCGAAGGAAGAATAGGCGAACAATCTAAACTCGTGATCGTAACCGCGAATACCTACCCCAACGAAACCACTGTAAAACTGAAGGGAGTCGTAAAAGAATAGTGGGTATACCTACCGATTTTCAACTACCTGTTGCGTCATCAACAGGTAGTTGAACCAGTCTACTAAAGCTTGTAATTTACTTGAAAAGCCAAAAAATGCTCATAAAGAGAGTTGCGCAACGGACGACCCTCCCCAGGACGATATAAGAAATGCAGCGGACGGTTGTACCGAAATGTAAAGCCAACATGCTCCGTTGCATAAAAAGTAGCACCTAAAACCAAGGCTACCGTGTTACGAGTAAAAAATGGAAATGCAGCAGGGAAACTCGTATTCTCATACTTATCCCGGATGTCCAGTAAATAACTATACGAAAGCCCTGCATTAAAACGCACCCTGTACCAATCTGGTGAACGACCTTCACCCTCCATCAACCAATCCGCATAATGCCACTGAACCGGAATCTCAATGTAGTCCAACGTAACACTGAACGCAGGAGGAATCTGTGGCTGATTGCGTGCCCCACGCTGACTAAATAACAATTCCAGACTTGCAGATTGCTTCTCTTTCAACCTGGCCTCTACGCCCAAACCCGCTTGTAAACCTACCTTGTGGTAACCCGCAGATTGGTCCCCATCAATTTGTGAAGCTGTAAAACCAGCAATACCTTTTGCTGCAAACCTTCTTTGCGCATCGGCAGAAACTCCCACCACTAGGATGGCTAAGACGAATACCCACCTCGCAGTGTGGGAAGTACATATCCTAAAATGTGCTCGAACCATATCAAGTTGTTTGTTTCTGGCAAAGATAGGATAACTAACTACAAGTGTGATACCCTCTCTCCTTTTCCTTCACTCCAACCAAAAACGATCCACCACTTAACCCTCAAATACACCGGCATTTCAACCCGATAAAAAATTAAATGGCTACCTTTGCTTCCATACGTTTCCTTTCAATTTCAAAACCTGATGCGTTTCACTCAAAATACGCTTAAAAAAATGGAGGCCGTCTTCTCCGAACTCGGCTACACGGTGCGCTATGAAAAAGGCAACTTCCAAAGTGGATACTGTCTGGTAGAAAACCGGAAAGTCGCTGTAATAAATAAATTCTTTGATATAGAAGCCCGAATCAATACCCTCCTGGACATCTTAAATACCCTACCTTTCGATGAGTCAACCCTCTCTGAGGACTCAAAAGCGAAAGTAAAGCAGTGGAAAAAGGCACTTGACGACGAACCTGCTGAATCAGTCAACTCAAATCAATCCTAGCCTTGAAACTAACGTTACTAGGCACCGGCACCTCTCAAGGAGTTCCAGTCATCGGCTGCGAATGCAGGGTCTGTCAGTCACAGCACCCACATGACAACCGGCTCCGCTCTGCTGCTCTTCTACAACACAAGGGGATCAATATCCTAATTGACCCGGGCCCGGATTTTAGACAACAGATGCTCCGGGCTAAGGTAAAACACCTCAATGCTATCCTCATTACCCATGAACACAATGATCACATTATCGGCATCGATGATGTACGACCATTCAACTTCGCCTCCGGAGAAGCAATGAAAGTATTTGCACTCCCAAGGGTTGCAAACGACCTTAAACACCGATTCCAATACGTATTCAGTGACCCCATTCCAGGGCTGCCCAGAATCGAGCTCCACTACATCACCCCCAATAGCCAACTCCAATTTAACGACCTGCAAATCCAAGCCATCGAAATACTACATGGAAAACTCCCCATACTCGGGTTTAGATTTGGCAATTCAGCCTACCTCACCGATGTAAAAACCATTCCCACACACGAATTTTCCAAATTGACTGATCTCAAGCACTTGGTAATCAATGCTCTTCACTACCACCCGCATCCTACACACCTGAATGTACCAGAATGCCTAGAATTGATCAAAGAAATTAATCCAGAAAACGCATGGATCACCCACATGAGCCATCACATTGGCCTTGCAGCTGAAGTTTCACTTGAACTCCCAAAAGGAGTGCAATTAGGATTCGATGGGCTCGAAATAGAGCTTTAACCAACACACTTACCCAAAAG
>Ga0315901_10004343_pt1 | contig 17709 bp, 14 predicted proteins | sample LakEriMetagenome_10_FD_203761 | JGI IMG/M metagenome (GOLD analysis project Ga0315901, IMG submission 203761) | Freshwater fungal communities from buoy surface, Lake Erie, Ohio, United States - Buoy 2 MA116 | ecosystem: Environmental > Aquatic > Freshwater > Lake | place: USA: Lake Erie, Ohio...
CAGGAAACGCGGGCCGTATGCGCTGCTCAACGCGTGCCACCCGTACTTGAAGTAGAGCAGCGCGCCGCCGGCTGCCGTGGCCTCGAAGGCCAGCAGGATCAAGGAATACAGGTCGCGCGAGCGCGTGATCAGATAGGCCACGAAGGCCAGTGAGTCGAACCAGAAAGGCAACAGCAGCACGAGCACGAGCCATGCCGGCTGCGGCCGACTGCCCGATCGCGTCGGCTCCCGTCCGTGCACGACGGGTGCGTGAGTATGCGAATCGATCATCAGTCGAGGCGATACGGATGGTCAGACGATCGGCAGAACCGGGCAGGCGTGCGGCGGTTTCGTGTCATTGCGCCGCAGAGTGTCGATGGACGAAGCCAGAGTGCCTGCCCGCACGTTCCATGATCTTCACGGCGCTCATTTCGGCGAGCCAGCGCAGCGCCTGTGCCGCGGTAGCCTGAGGCCGGAAGGGTCGGGCGTTGACCAGGGCCTCGAATCGATCAAGAGTCAGCTCGAGAGAGAAGTCCTTCGCCCTTCGTTGAGCTGCGGCGCACTCCGTGGCGTATGCCTCGGGGCTTGCTGCGCGAAGCCGCTCGAGCCGACCGCTGATCGACGTGAGCGGCAGCGGCAGCCCGGCATCGTGGTAGGACAAGCCTGCAAAGTCGTGCAGGCAGCCATAGCTGCTGTCGCCTCGCTCGTTCTCGATGGCAGCGATCGCCGGTACACCCGCCGCCGATGCTTCCACAAGCGCGGTACCGCTTCCGACGAACGCCAGTGCGCCTGCGAGGGCCTGCTCCATGGCGTCGTAGCGAAGTTCACCCTTCAAGCTGACCAATGAGCCCAGGTCGCGCGCGGCAATCTGCTGCTCCATCCAGGGCCGGAGCTCGCCGTCGCCCCATACCTCCCACTGGAGTGCCGCTCCGACTTGCCGAGCCCGTTCCACGACGTCCAGCATGACCCGGTTGTAGGTCTTGAACGGCGTCAGCCGGCCGATGGAAACGACGCGATGGCCTTGTCGACCGGCTGGCGGGCCATTGAATCGGGCAAGGTTCACGCCGATCGGGCAGCATCGCAACAGACTCGCTTCCAGTTGATAGCGATCTGCATGAGCCCGGATCGAAGCTTCGTTGAAGAACACGAGGTTCTCAGGGGGCGTGAGCCGAAAAGCCTGCGCGGCATCGCCGCCAAGTGTCTTCACAAGAGGGTCCTGGTAGAGGTACTCCCGGTCGTGATAAACGCCCATGGTCAACGGCCCGATGTCGGCGACCTCGGCCAAGCGCAGAGCCAACAGCAGCGAGCCCGTGTCGGCGACGTGGCAGGCACTCGGCGGGCCGCCGAGCCAGTCGGCGAGGCGCTTGCCATTCAAGGGCAAGCTCATCCTCAGCAACGGCGCATCGGGCAGGCCGCGCAGGGCGGCCGGGTTGATCTCGTCCAGATACCCGACACGTGCGGCCTGGCTGAGTCGTCTGCGAAGCTCAGGATCCCCGCGGCGAGTGGCGAGCAGAACCGACAGACGCACGCCGCGGCCGTGGAGCCCTTCGGCCAGCCGGACCAGGAGAGTCTCGATGCCGCCCAGCGGCAGGCCGACATAGAGAAACAGGAGGTGCTTCATGCTGCCAGGGATCGTAGTCGGCGCAGATAAGCGAGGTAGGTGATGACGCAAAGCGGCAGGTAGATGGCCGTTGTCGCCAGATAGGCTTGCACCGCGCCTTGCGCGCCGCGTTCGCCGATCCACCACCAGCCAAGCCAGAGCATGGTCGATGCCAGGACACCCTCGGCCGCGATGTGCAATCCAAGATTGCCTCGGGACATGCCCACGAATCCAAGAACCATCGCCAGCGCGCGCAGACAGTCCCCAGCCAGTTGCCAGCTCAACAGGTGCACCGCACCCGTGAATTCCCTGGAGAACAGCAATCGCACCACCCAGTCGCCAGCCAACCAGACGGCCAAGCAGACACAGACACTCATGGGAACGACGAACCGGTAGGCTTCTGCCACACAACGCGACAGCGCTGGGGCCGTGAGCGCGGTCGCCACCCGCGGCAGAAACCAACTGCTGAGCATGACGGTCACGAACTGCAGGTTCGATTCCGAGATCCTCAGCACCGCTTGCCACTGGCCCACTTCGGACCAGCCGACCTGCTCGGCCATCCGGTCCCGCAAGAGGATCTGCACAACCGGCAGGCTCAATGCCGAGATCACCAGCATCAGAGAGAAGCGGCCCAGTTGGAGGGCTTCGTCTCGCTGCCAGCGCGGCCGGAACAGCTTGGCCCGTGTGCGCCAAGCCCAGAACAGGTGAACGATCCCGGGGCTTGCAGCCGACCAGATCAGCCCGAATGCGGCGCCTGCAAGGCCGCCGAAGCCTGTGGCGAGCGCCAAACCGAGTGTTCCGAGAATGATCGCGACGCAGGACAGCTGTGCGAAGCGAACACTCTCGCCACGGCCAATAACTTCACCGCTGCGAAGTGCCGCGAACGCCAGCAAGGGTTGCACCAGAGCCAAGGCGACCAGTGCCCAGGTGAGTTGTGGATTGCCGAGCAGGTGTTCTGCCAGTGACGGCGAGGCGACCAGCAGGGTCAGTGCAGCGAGGATCGTCCAGGCCGCACCTATCCATGCGGCTGTCGCCAGCACCGTGGCGCCCTCAGAGCCGTCCTCTCGCCGGCCCGGCAGCCGTGCCGCGATGCCGTTTTGAACTCCGCCGCCGGCCAGGAGTGCCAAGATGGAGATGACGCTCATGAGCTGGCCGAGGCGCCCCAGGCCTTCCGGGCCGCACACCACGGCGATCAGCTTCACCGCGAGCAGCCCGGCTGCCAGCCGCAGCACGGTGGACCCGGTGATCCACAGACCTGCGCGGCGAACCTCCATCTGCTCCGCGGTCAGCCGGTCGAGCGCAGGCTCGAGATGACGGCCTCTGAGACGCGGTCAACGTCGGAATCGGACAGCTCGTAGTACATGGGCAGCCGCAGCAGGCAGTCGGTGAACTTGTCGCTGCACGGCATCGGTCGACCGTCGTGCTGTTCGCGAAAGTAGGGACTGGAGTGCAGTGACAAGTAGTGAAAGACCGCGAGGATTCCCTGTGCCTTCAGGTCGGCGATGAGCCGAGTGCGCTGGTCGAGGTCTCGCGTGACCAGGTAGAACATGTGGGCGTTGTTCGTGGCCCATTCCGAAATCGTGGGGAGCTCGACTCCCAAAGCAGGCAACTCAGGCGCCAGTGCGCTTTGGTAGCGATGCCAGATCGCGAGGCGACGGGCCTGAATGGCTTCCAGGTTCTCAAGCTGCGCCCACAGGTAAGCCGCGATGATGTCTGACGGCAAGAATGACGACCCGATGTCGACCCAGCCGTACTTGTCGACCTCGCCGCGAAAGAATGCCGAACGGTTGGTTCCCTTCTCGCGGATCACCTCGGCGCGTGCGGCAAAGGCCGGATCGTTGACCGCCAGCAGTCCGCCTTCGCCCGAGATCACGTTCTTGGTCTCGTGAAAGGAGAAGGTCCCGAACGTGCCCATCGTGCCCAGCGCGCGCCCACGGTGATAACTGTCGATGGCATGGGCGGCGTCTTCGATCACGGCAACCCCGTGTTGCTTCGCGATCGCAAGGATGGGGTCCATGTCGCATGCCACGCCAGCGTAATGGACGACGACTATCGCGCGCGTACGTGAGGTAACCAGCGCCTCCACCTGGCGCGGGCAGATGTTCGGGTGATCCGGCTGGCTGTCGGCGAACACCAGGCGTGCTCCGCGCAAGACGAACGCGTTGGCTGTCGAAACGAAGGTGTATGCCGGAACGATCACTTCGTCGCCTGGCTTGATGTCGAGCAGCAGAGCCGTCATCTCCAAGGCGTCGGTGCAGGAGGTGGTCAGCAGCGCCTTGCCGACGCCCCAGCGCTGCTCGAAGAACCGATGGCATCGCTTGCTGAAAGACCCGTCTCCCGAGATCTTCCCCGATGCAACGGCTTCGGCGATGTAGACGAGTTCGCGTCCGTGGAGATAAGGCTTGTTGAATGGGATAGGAGTCATGTCGCGTTGCCCGGGGAAAACCAGGCGTGGAACGTGTAGCTGCTTCGAATGGGCAGGAACCCTTGCTTGCACCACGCCTTCTGGACCGACAGGTTGGTGACCTGGGTAGAGACCAGCATCGTTGCGTGCCCTCGCTCAGCGCCGAGCGCGCCGCCCAAGGCAATCAGCTCCGCGTACAGACCTCGTCCCTGGTGTTGTTTGCCGACGCCGTAAAGGACGCCTTCCCAGGTGCTGGAGTCCACGCGAGCGTGTGTGGCGAAGGCGGCCAACTCGGCCGATTCGCCCTCGCGGCGGCACTCGAGCAGCACGACGCAATCTGCTACGCCAGGGTCCAAGCAAGAACGGCGCGCCCAATCGGCGTAGACATCATCGCACGCCCTGCGGTCGAGACGATCATCGGCGTGATAGTGGCCCATGTAACCTTGAAACGTCTCGGAGGCCAGGGCCCCGACCGCCGCAGCGTCTTCCGGCGTCGCGACCCGCCAGCTGTATCCCTCGGGAAGCGCAGGCTCGCGTCGGGCAGACAAGCGCTGCGTGAAGTACACAAGCGTGTCCATCAGCCTGAAGCCAGCTTCTTCAAGCGCCTGCGCACAGTTGAGTCGCTGCGTGTCGCAGCGAGCGATAAGGAGCTCGAGGCCTTGCGCTCTCGCCGCCTCGGCCGCCGCGAGCGCGTGCGCGGGAACCTCGATGCTGAGTTTGGCCGTGCGCACTCGAAATCTTTCGAAGTCGAGTGCCGACTCTCGCAGTACGACGTTGTGCGGCAGAGCTGTCATGAACTTTCGCTCGTCCTCAACCGGCTGAAGGACCAGATTCGACTCGTGATGCTGCACCTCGGCTGCGCCACAGGACCCTGCCTACCAGGCCGATCGTGGCCAGGAGCGTTCCCAGAAACGTCGCCACCAAGGCGGTTGCTGTGCGCTTCGGCCAGGTCCGGCGCTCGGGTGGCGTTGCGGCATCAATCACCTGCACGAGAGCGCCTTCTCGGCTCTCTTCCGTGCGGGCGAGCTCGAACTGGCGCGCAAAGACCTCGAGCAGTGCTTCCTGGTACTTGAACTCCCTGTACGAGCTCACGTAGCGGTCGTCCTTGCGGGTCGCATCCTGGGCTGCCAGTCGGTCGCGTTGCTGGCGAAGCGCCGCCAGGGCGGCCACTTGCTGCTGAACTTCTGGGGCGTTGTCGGTCAAGGTGCTGCGGAGCGTATGCATGCGGATCTCCGCAGCGGCGATCTGAGCCTGAAGGCGAACGAAGGACTCCGCGGCCGCCCTGGGTTCAACGCTGATCGCGCCTTCACCAAAACCGGCTTCCTGTAGCCGCTGCTGCGCCATTTCAAGGTTACGCCGGGTCTCCTTGAGCTGAGCCTCGAAAAAGCGCCTCCGCTGCTGCACCTCGGTGAGTGCGAGAGAGGCAGCCAGACTGCCCAGTTCATCGACCATCGCCTGTGCCATACCCGCCGCTCGTTTCGGGTCGCGATCTTCCACCTGCAGATAGATTATGCCGTCGCGCCGCCCGGCGCTGACTTGTGTGCGCTGCGCGAGTTCGCGCCTGGCGTCGATCCTGAAATCGACGTCATAGACCTCGATCAATGAGAACCTGTCGATGATCCGATCGGCCACGGTCACGGACTGGATCAGCGATACGTATTGCTCCAGCGGATTGCGTACCGCTCCTCCTGCGAGGCCCGAGAGTGCGGTCAGAGAATTCAAGGCCGACAGGTTGATGTTCTGGGTCTGGGGCGGAAGAAAGGCCGTGCGAGCGGTGTATACCGGAGGCACGATGTAAGTGATGCCGAGGGCCAGCAGGCCACAGGCAAGTCCGATGGCCACCAGGGCCCACCAGCGTCGTTTGAATGCCGCCACCAGGTCGCCCATCCATGGGCTCTCGAAAGACATGCGCTAGGACCTCAAGCCAGGATGTGATGGATGGCGGGAGACCATGCAGCGTTGAAGCTGAGCATCGCGGTGTCAGCGCGTCGCGCTCTTCACGCCCGCGATGCCCAGTCCGAACTGGAACAGGATCTGGGTCCACTCCTTTGCCGACTGCACGAACGTGGTCTTGTTCATCTCCTCAGGAACGAAGATCGTGTCGCCAGGCTGGGCCTGCAGACCCTTGAAGTCGCCATCGCCGAAGAACCGGCCGGCGGCCTGCCGGGCGCTGAGAACGTCACCGTTGGCGCGGATCAGGATCACGCTGCCTTCATCGGCTCCCTTGGTCGGGCCGCCAGCCAGACGCAGGTAGTCCTCCACTGTGCGGCCGGACAGGTAGAGATAGCTCGCCGCATTGAAAACGCTGCCGAACACGCCCACGGTGGTGGGCCTCGGTGGGATGTAGATGCGGTCGCCATCCTCCAGGGCCAGCTCTGGCAGAGCCGTCGCGTCTGGCCTCATCTGCAGCACGATGCGCCCGCTCGGGCGCGTGGCGCGCAGGCGCTCGATCAGTCGGGCTGTGCTGGCGCTGCGGGCCTCCAGGGTCGAGGCTTCCTCCGAGGTGGACACACGCTGCGAGCCCGATGTGCGGGCGAATTCCGTTTCAAGGTCGCGCAGGGCGCGCTGGTAGTTCTCCTGTTGCGTCCGCTGCACGCTGACGCGGGTGAACTCGGTTGCGAACAGATAGGCTGCGTCGGCCAGGCCACCTGCCGCCCGGATCGCGTCTTGCACGCTGCTGCCCTCGGGCAGCACGTACTCGGCCGGCCGCAGGACCTCACCTTCTATCTTCACGCGCTTGCTCTGGCGCTGGGTGGGAAGGATCGCGACAACGGAGCTGAAGGCGCGCAACACGTCGCCCTGGGCGAGGGGCGTGCCCTCGTCGCGGGGCAGTTGCAACTGGACCACCCGACCCGCCGTGCGTTCCTCCAGCCGTTCAACGGCCAGGCGGCCGCGGTCGGCCACCGCCGAGAAGCCGCCCACCATGCGCAAGGCCTCGGCGACGCCTTCGCCCGCCTTGAGTTCGAGTACGGCTGGCCTGTTGACACTGCCGATGGCGCCGACCTGCGTGCCGACAGGCCCGACGTGGATCACGTCTCCGGCCTGCACGATGCGGTCGGCAGACCGGTCGCCCCGAAGCAGAAGATCGTAGAGGTCGAATCGGCCGATGACCGCACCCTCGCGGCGAAGCTCGACGTTGCGGAAGCTGCCGGCAGCAGACGGCCCGCCCGCCCTCAACAGCGCACCGACCGCGGTCGACAGGCTGGTGACGGTGTAGGCGCCGGGACGCTGGACGAATCCGGTCACGAAAACACGGATACCGCGCAGCTGCCCCAGGCTGACGCTGACGTCGAAGTTCCTGAACATCTGCGCGATCCGCCGTTCCACGACGCCGAGCAGGTCACCGTATCGAATGCCGGCTACCTGCACGGGCCCCACGCGTGGAATCGTGATGCGGCCGCTGCGGTCGACGACCAGTCGCAGTTCGGCATCCACCGACCCCCACAACGTGACCAGCACCTCGTCGCCGGGCGCCACGACGTAGTCTGCGGGCACGAGCGGGCTCATATCGGCCCCCCGCGACTCCGACGACGAACTCATGAGTTCCCAGCCCAGTCGCCGGATTTCCACTTCCGGGCCCGCTTGCTGCTGCACGAAGCGTTCGAACTCCCCCGCTTGGTACGCCACCGGCCCGGGCGTGACGGGCGTTGCCTCGTCGCTCGGCGCCAACCTGTTTGCCGGGGACTGGGTCAGTCGCACAGAACCCGGCGCCGCCTGCGCAGCCGGCTCCTGGACTAGGCCCAGGGCCGGGTTGATCGGCAGCTGGCCGCGGGCCGTTCCCAGACACAGCAGCAGGCACGCTGCACCAGCGAGCGCGCGGATGGTTGCGCAAAGACGGGACGTTTGCATCAGCGATGGGACCGCGCAAGGGGGCGTCGACGACGGGAAGACCCACTAGAGGACTTGCCGGCGACGCGATCGGCGCCGCATGACAGCGTGCGAGTTTAGCCGCTGCTGCCAGGGACCCCCTGGCCCGGAGCGTGCCAGCGCAGCGGCCGCCTGCCTTGGCCCCTCGGTGGGCGCACCGGGCTGGCCCTCGGGCGCTCCTACAATGCAACGGATGTTGGGCATGCTGATCGCATTCGCGGTTTCCCTGGGCGTCACCTTGTGGGTGGTGCACTCGACCAAACTGAACGGGTCCCTGTCGCTGGACCTCGATACATCGGGTCCGCAGAAATTCCACGCGCGCCCGGTGCCCCGCATCGGCGGCGTCGGCATCGCGGCCGGCATCGTGGCGGCCTGCGTCGCCCTTGCCGCCACGGGCAGAGTCGCGGCGGACACCCTCTTCTGGCTCCTGGTCTTCGGGACACCGGCCTTTGCCGCCGGGCTCATCGAGGACCTGACCAAGCGCGTCAGCCCAAGCAAGCGCCTGTTGGCCACGATGATCTCTGCCGGGCTGGCCGGGTGGGGCATGGGCGCGCTCGTGACGCGCACCGACATCCCCGGGCTCGACCACCTTGTCGCCTTCTCGCTGTTTGCGTACCTCGTCACCGTCGTCACGGTCGCCGGCATCGCCAACAGCGTCAACATCATCGACGGCTTCAACGGCTTGGCGTCGATGTGCGTGGTGATCATGCTGGCGGCCCTGGCCTACGTGGCCTTCCAGGTGGACGATGCCGTGATCGGCATGCTGGCCCTGATCGGCATCGGGGCAGTCCTCGGTTTCTTCATCTGGAACTTCCCGGCCGGTCTGATCTTCCTCGGGGACGGGGGCGCCTACTTCCTGGGCTTCTTCGTGGCCGAACTGGCCATCCTGTTGCTGGTGCGCAACCCCGATGTCTCGCCCCTGTTTCCTCTGCTGGTGTGCATCTATCCGGTCTTCGAGACACTCTTTTCCATTTACCGCCGTCGCTTCATCCGCGCAGTGCCGCCCAGCATGCCCGACGGGATTCACTTGCACTCGCTGATCTACCGGCGCTTGCTGCGCTGGGCGGTTGGTGACCGCAGCGCCAAGGCCCTGACCCGCCGCAACTCGATGACCTCGCCCTACCTCTGGGTGCTGTGCATGCTCTCGGTCGTGCCCGCCGTTCTGTTCTGGGACCGCACGCCGTTGATCGTGCTGTTCCTGCTGCTGTTCGGCCTGACCTACGTCGCGTTGTACTGGCGCATCGTCCGCTTCAAGTCGCCTCGCTGGATGCGCCGCAGGTCGCGGCGGCGCTCCACAGCCATCAGGGGTGGCTGAGCGCTCGCCCGGCCACTCCAGTCCCCAGGGTCTGCGGTTCCCTGAGCGGCGGGTGGCGCCAGAGCCCCTGGGCCACTACATCATCAACGGCCGGTTCGGCACGCAGCGGACGACGGGGGTGCAGCGCGTGGCACGGGGGCTGCTGCAGGCGCTCGACGCGAGCGCTGCGCTGCCGGGCACCTGGAGCCTGCTGTCTCCCGCCGGTGTCGACTGGCCGCCATTGGCGCGGATCCGCCTCGCCTGCAGGCACTTCCCGCCGGGAGGTGGCCATCTTTGGGAACAGACCGTGGTCGCAGCCGCCGCGGGCCGCGGCGCTTGCGTTCTGAACCTGGCAGGTTCCGGTCCGTGGCTTGGAGGCCGGCAGGTGAGCTGGTTGCATGATGCCGCCGTGTTCGACCATCCCCAGGCCTACCGGCCAGCGTTCGCCCGCTGGTATCGCGCGCTCTTCTGGCGCCGGGCCGTGCGCGGTGACGTGCTGATCACGCCTTCCGAGCATGCGCGTCAGCGCTTGGCCCTGCACTTGGAGGTGCCGCCGTCGCGGCTTCATGTGCTCGGCCACGGTGCCGACCACTTGGACCGCATCGCAACCGATCCCACGCTGCTCCAGCGTCTGGGGCTGTTGCCTGGGCGATACTGGCTGTGCGTGGCCAGCCACAACCCGACCAAGAATCTGGCGCGGCTGCTGCGGGCTCATGCCCGGGCGGGTGATCGCTGGCCGCTGGTGCTGGTGGGCGCTTCGCACCCCCTGGTTTTTGCGGTTGCCGGCGAGCAGGCCAGCAACACCGACGTGCGACGACTGGAACAGGCCACGGACACCGAGCTGAAGACACTGATGACGCAGGCCCGGGCACTGCTGATCCCTTCCCTGGAGGAGGGCTTCGGACTGCCGGCTGTCGAGGCCATGCGAGCCGGTTGTGCGGTGCTGGCCGGCCGGGCCGGGGCCTTGCCCGAGGTCTGTGGCGATGCCGCGCTGTTCGTCGACCCGCTGTCCGAGTCGGCCATCGCCGAAGGCCTGTCGTGCCTGGCTCGCGACGACGAGCTGGTCGATCGCCTGCGCAGCGCGGGCCGGCAGCGCACGGTGGGCTGCACCTGGCAGGGTGCGGCGCAGAACCTGCTCGAGTTGCTGCGCGGCGAGGCCCTTGCATGAGGGTCTTGCAGCTCGGCAAGTTCTTCCCGCCGATCCTCGGAGGGATCGAGATCGTCACCTGGGAACTGGCCGAGGGCCTGCACCAGTCCGGCATCGACGTCGAGGTGTTGTGCGCCAACCAGGGCCCGGACACCGTTCGCGAACAGGCCCCATCGGGCTATGGCGTCGTGAGGGCCGGCTCGTGGGGGCAAGTGCTTGCGACCTCGATGTCCCCCTCGCTGGTGGCCGAGATGCGGCGCCGCCGTCGCTCGCAGGACGTGATCCATGTCCACATGCCCGATCCGATGGCGGCGGTGGCGATCTGGGCGACACGCCCTGCGTCCCGCGTGGTGGTGCACTGGCACAGCGATGTCGTCCGGCAGCGCCGTGCGCAGACGCTTTACAGGCCTCTTCAAGACTGGCTGCTGGCCAGAGCCGACGCCGTCATCGCCACCAGCGACGCCTATGCGCACGCCTCGGGCGCGCTGGAGCCCTGGCTGTCCAAGGTGACCGTGGTGCCTATCGGGCTGAGCGACCGCCGGTTCCCGTCGCAGGGGGCTCCCGACGCCGTCGACCGCATTCGCGGTCGCTGGCGGCACGTGGTCTTCGCGCTGGGGCGGATGACGTACTACAAGGGCTTCGATGTGCTGGTGCAGGCGGCCCGGGGGCTGCCCGATGACTGCGGCGTGGTCATCGGCGGGCATGGCGAGCGGCTCGAGGCTCTGCGGCAGCAGGTGGCCGAGCAGGGTCTTGCGGATCGTGTGCATCTGCCCGGCCACATCCCGGACGACGAGTTGCCCAGCTACTTTGCGGCCTGCGACGTCTTCTGCATGCCCTCGACCCTGCGCGCCGAGGCCTATGGCGTGGCCATGGTCGAGGCCATGGCGGTGGGCCGGCCGGTGGTGGCCAGCGACATCGCCGGCTCGGGCGTGCCCTGGGTCAACCAGCACGGCCGCACCGGGCTGAACGTGCCGGTCGGTGACCCGTCGGCACTGGCGACCGCGTTGTCGGGGCTGCTGGCCGACGATGACCTTCGTCAGCAGCTCGCAAGCGGGGCACGGCGTCGTTATGAGGAAGAATTCGGCGCCGCGCGCATGACACAGCGCGTGCTGGCGCTTTACCGCGAGCTGCTGGCGCGGCCCTGAAGCCTGCAAGCCCCCAAGGGAACCCGAACGTGGACTCCGAACCCCTGAACGCCCCCGCCGCCGCGGCCCCGCCGCCGCGCTGGCGACGCTGGCTGCGCCGCATCGACCGGCTCTTCATCGTCACCGTGCTCGTGCCCACGCTGCTGGCCACCGCGTACTACGGCCTGATCGCCTCGGACGTCTATGTGTCGGAGTCTCGCTTCGTCGTCCGCAGCCCGCAGCGCCCTGCCCAGAGCGGGCTGGGTGCGTTGCTGCAAGGCACGGTGTTCTCCCGCTCGCAGGACGACACCTACTCGGTGCACGACTTCGTGCGCAGCCGCGACGCACTGCGCGAGCTCGACGAGAAGCTGCGGGTGCGTGCCGCCTACAGCCGCCCGGAGATCGACGTGCTGGGCCGTTTCCCCGGCCTCGAATGGTGGGACGACAGCTTCGAGGCCTTCCACCGCTACTACCAGAAGCAGGTGCAGATCAGCTACGACAGCGTGTCTTCGATTTCGGTGCTGCGCGTCTCGGCCTTCACCCCGACCGATGCGGCCAAGGTCAACCAGGCCCTGCTCGAGATGGGCGAGCGGCTGGTCAACCAGATGAACCTGCGCAGCCGCCAGGATCTGATCGAGGTGGCCGAAGCCGAGGTGCGGCTGGCCGAGGGGCGCGCCAAGGCCGCGGCCCTGGCGCTGTCGTCGTTCCGTGCCGACCGCGGCGTGTTCGATCCCGATCGCCAGGGCGCGCTGCAGCTTCAGGGCGTGGCCCGCCTGCGCGAGGAACTGCGCGACGCCGAGGGCCAGCTGGCTCAGGTGCGTCAGATCTCGCCCAACAACCCGCAAGTGGCGACGCTGGCCATGCGCGTCGAGCAGCTGCGCGCGGCGGTCGCGTCCGAGAACAGCCGCGTCACCGGTCGCGACAGCGGCCTGACGGCCAAGTCCCCCGCCTTTGACCGCCTGACGCTGGAGAGAACCTTCGCGGACCGCCAGCTCGGCACCGCCCTCGCGGCCTTGGACAGCGCCCGCAGCGAGGCGGCCCGCAAGCAGCTCTACCTGGAGCGGCTCGTTCAGCCGAACCTGCCCGATCGCGCGGTCGAGCCGCGCCGGCTGCGGGCCATCGCCACGGTGCTGCTGGGCAGCTTGATGTTCTGGGGGGTGATCAGCCTCGTGATGGCCGGCGTGCGGGAGCACGTCGAGTGAGCCTGCGGGCCTCGTGGGCCATCCAGCGCCGCGTCATCGGGGCGCTGCTGATGCGCGAGGTCATCACGCGCTATGGCCGCCACAACGTGGGCGTGCTGTGGCTGGTGCTGGAGCCCCTGGCCTTCACGATCGGCGTGGCGGCGCTCTGGACAGCCACCGGCATGGGGCACGGCTCGTCGATTCCGATCGTTGCCTTCGCCATCACGGGCTACTCGTCGGTGCTCCTGTGGCGCAACACCGTGTCGCGGTGCAACGCGGCGATCAGCCAGAACTTCAGCCTGCTGTTCCACCGCAATGTGCGCGTGATGGACGTGTTCGCCACGCGCATCCTGCTCGAGGTGGGCGGCGCGACTGCCTCGTTCATGCTGCTGACGGCGGCCATGATCGTCGCCGGCGTGATGCCACCGCCAGAGGACCCACTGGTCGTCGTCGTGGGCTGGATGCTGCTGGCGTGGTTCGGTGGCGCGCTGGCCACGCTGATCGGATCGGCGGCCTCGTTCAGCGAGATCGTCGACCGCGTCTGGCACCCGGTCTCGTACCTGATGTTCCCGGTGGCCGGTGCCGCGTTCATGGTGGACTGGTTGCCGCCTGCCGGGCGGGAGGTGGTGCTGTGGCTGCCGATGGTGCATGGCGTGGAGATGGTGCGCCAGGGGTTCTACGGGCACCTGGTGCGCACCTACTTCGACGTCGGCTACTTCGTCGGTGCCAACCTCGCCCTCACGCTGGCTGGCCTGCTGGTTCTGCGCCTGGCGGGCCGGCGGGTCAAGTCGCAGAACTGAGGCGCGCATGGATCCCCGCCGGCGCTACGTCCGCCTGGAACAGGTCACCAAGTACTACGGCACGCGGCAGGGGCGCCGCAGGGTTCTTGACGGCGTGAGCTTCGAGCTGGAGCGTGGCAGCCACCTCGGCATCCTCGGCCGCAACGGCGCCGGCAAGAGCACGCTGATCCGCCTGCTCAGCGGAGCCGAGTACCCCAGCGCCGGCCGGATCGACCGCCAGATGAGCGTCAGCTGGCCGCTGGCCTTCACGGGTGCCTTCCAGTCGCACCTCACCGGGCTGGACAACCTGAAGTTCGTTTGCCGCATCTATGGGGTCGAGTGGAAGCCGCTGCTGCCCTTCGTAGAGGAGTTCACCGAACTCGGCATCTACTTGCGCGAGCCCGTGCTCTCGTACTCGACGGGCATGATGATGCGGCTGGCCTTCGCGCTGTCGATGGCGATCGAGTTCGACTGCTTCCTCATCGACGAGGGCATGGCGGTCGGGGACTCGCGTTTCGGTGACCGCTGCCATGTCGAGCTGTTCGAGAAGCGTCGCGATCGCTCGTTCATCCTGGTCTCCCACGACCCCCATATCATCCGCAGCTACTGCAACCGCGTCGCGGTGCTGCACCAGGGGCGGCTGCACGAGTTCGACACCATCGATGCGGCCTACGAGTTCTACGATTCCAATCTGGTGCCGGTGCCTGCCGTGAGATTCGACTGATGCGCGTCCTCCTGGAGTTGCGCCCGGCGCTGGACGGCCATGCCGGCATTCCGCAGGAGACCCGGCTGCTGTTCCGCGGCCTGGGGCTGCTGAAAGGCCTGTCCGTCGAAGGCCTGATGCAGAGCAGCAACCGCGTCATCGCCGGCGGCCTGCCGGCCGGTTTCGAAGGCTGGCGAGAGCACCGCCGCATCCACAGCCTGTCCCGCGTGGTCGTGTCGCTGCAACAGAGCAGCCGGCCTTCGCGGAAAGAGCGCCTGATCGCTGGCTTGCAGCTGTTGCTGAAGCCGGCGCAGATGCTGCTCGGCCGCCTGCTGGGCCGCCGCCTGGCACTGGGGCATTTCGAGCCCGAGCAGTTCCGCGACTTCGTCTGGCGCGCGATGTTCGCCAAGACGCTGCCGCACGACGACTTTGCGGCCGTCACCGCGGCGCGTTTCCGGGTCTGCCGGCTGCCCTGGTCGGCCCTGCATGCCACGGGCCTGCTGACGGCGCGCTTCGGTCGTGCCGTCTACCCGCGGCTGGACACCCGGGGCTACGAGGTGATGATCGCCGAGACCCCATACCCGGGCCGCGTCGCGCCGGGCACGCGGCTGGTTGTGCGCTACCACGACGCGATCCCGCTGCTGATGCCGCACACGATCTCCGATCGCTCGTACCACCAGGCCACGCACTACCACGCGCTGAAGCGCAACGTCGCCGACGGCGCCTGGTTCGCCTGCGTCTCCGACGCCACGCGGCGCGACCTGCTGTCGGTGTTTCCGGAGGTGGCCGAGCGCGCGGTGACCATCCACAACATGGTCTCGCACCACTATCGCGCCGAAGACAGCTCGTCGCGCCTGGTGCCCGAGATCATCAACATCCGGCGCAACCAGTCCATCAAGGGCGGAGGCGGCCGCATGCTGCCCTCGGGGGCGGCGCCGATGCCGTTCCTGCTGATGGTGTCCACCATCGAGCCGCGCAAGAACCACCTGGCACTGCTGTCGGCCTGGGAGCAGCTGCGCACCGAGCTGATGCCCGACCTGCAACTGGTGCTGGTGGGCGCCCTGGGCTGGGAGCACAAGGCCATCGTCAAGCGCTTCCGGCCCTGGCTGGACCGAGGCGGCATGCACCTGCTCGAAGACGTTCCCGCCCCCGAGCTGCGCCTGCTGTACCGTCACGCCGCAGCCACCGTGTGCCCCAGCTTCGGCGAGGGCTTCGACTTCTCGGGCGTCGAGGCCATGCGCTGCGGCGGCGTGGTGGCGGCGTCCGACATCCCGGTGCATCACGACATCTTCGGACCTGCAGCCGAGTACTTCTCGCCGTACTCCGCCGGCCAGCTGGCGGCGGTGCTCAAGCGCCTGTTCGGCGCCGACGCCGAACCGCGCCGCCAGGAACTGGTGCGCCTGGGCGATGAGGTCTCCTCGCGCTACCTTCCCGAACGTGTGCTGCCGCAGTGGCAGGCCTTCCTCGACCGGCTGAACGAGGCCTGATTGACGACGACACTGGCCTCGCTGCGGACGCTGGTGCGCCGCCACGAGCGGCTGCGCCGCCTGACCCAGCGCCACCCGCAGCTGGTGAGCCGCATCACGATGCTCATGAGCCAGAACATCCAGGATCCCATCGAACGCGCAGGCGCCTCGGGCTTCTTCAGTGCCGAAGACATCGACGCGGTGGCCGAGGTCGTTTTCGACGAGGGCCATGCCAGCCCGCGCTACGAGCACCTGCAGCACGCCCACATGACGCTGCCGGCCTGGTTCCGGCAGGACCTCGACCCTTACGGCCCCGAATACCTCGAGCAGCAGAAGCGCCTGTGGCAGCTGATCGCTGGTGTCGAGCGCGACTACGAGCCCGACCTGGACGAGAAGGAGGCCCCGATCGGTGATCTCGATTCGGTGCGCTTCCCGGGCTTCTTCATGCGGCGCGACGCCGAGGCGGTCAAGTCGGCGTCGGACCACGTCATCGCCAGCGGCATGATCCTCAAGCACTCGGGCCTGAAGCCCGGTGACCGGGCGCTCGAGTACGGCGCCGGCTTCGGCCACACCGCGCTGTCGCTGGCGCGGCTCGGGGTGCAGGTCGACACCGTCGACATCTCGCAGGCCTTCTGCCAGCACGTGCAGCGCCAGGCCGACCACTTCCAGGTCCCGCTGCAGGCGCACCTGGGGCACTTTGGCATGAACCCGCGGCCAGGACAGCGCTACGACCTGGTGTACTTCTACGAGAGCTTCCACCACTGCCTCGATTGGCAGGGCCTGATGAAGGCCCTGCCCGAACTCATCACCGACCAGGGCCTCGTCATCCTGTGCGGCGAGCCCATGGCCGAGCGTTCCTACGCGGCCGTCCCCTACCCCTGGGGCATCCGGCTGCAGAGCGATGTCGTGGCCACCATCCGGCGGCTGCACTGGTTCGAGCTGGGCTTCACCGAGGACTTCCTGTACGAGATCTTCACGCGTGCGGGCTTCTCGATCCACTGCCACCCCTGCGAACCTTCGCTGTGGGGGCGCACCTACCTGTGCCAGCGCACGCTGCCCGAACTGCACCTCGGCAAGGCCTGGCTGCCGCCGGCGCTTGGCGAGCAGTGGTCGGTGGGCGAGGAGGACGGGCGCTGGACCCTCGGCGATGCGCGGCTGGCCCTCGACCCCAGCCCGGCTCTGCGGCGCGTCGAGGTCGACGTGGCCAACCCCTTCCCCAGCCCGCTGCCGCTCACGCTGGTGGCCGGTGCGTGGTCCGAGAGTCTGACGCTGGCCCCGGGCGAGAGGCGTACAGTGGCATGGTCGGCCAACGGCGCCCACTGGCTGGAGTTCCGCTGCCGGCCGCGGCTCCTGGGCGGGCTGCGGCGCTGGTGGAACAAGGACGGGCGGGCATTCGGCGTCTTCGTGCGGCGGCTGCGGCAACGGATCTGAGGGCGGCCCAGCCTCCAACGGGCATGGCGGCCATGCACTGCGAACCTGCCCGCGCCAGCCCCAGGAAGACAGACCAACAAGACAGACCATGAACGACATTTCATTGCAGGCGCCGCCGGACACCGCGGCTGACGACGTCCTCCTGGGGCGGCTCGACCGCATCGACGGTGACAGCGTGCTGGGCTGGGTCGTGCAGCCCACGCAACCGCAGAAGCGGCGGGCCGTGGAGCTGGTCATCGATGGCGTGCTGGTGGGGCGCGAGGTCGCCGACTTGCACCGTGCCGACCTGGAGGCAATGGGCCTGGGAGACGGACGCTGCGGCTTCTGCCTCCACGTGCCCCCGGCCTGTCTGGACGACCAGCCCCACCGCGTCGCGGTGCGCGACGCCCAGACCGGTGTGGAGCTGGAAGGCGCGATGGAGCTGACCCTGCCGAACCGCAATGCGGCGGCCGAGCCTGCCGGGCCCGCTGCGGTGGTGGCCGAGACCGTGGCGCCGGCCCCGGTGCGCTTGGTGCGCGGGCAGATCGACGACATCGACGGTGGCCGGGTGCGCGGCTGGGCCGCGCGTGCCAACGGCAGCCCGCAGCCACTGGTCGTGGAGGTCTACGTCGACGGGCGCCCGGTGGCACGCGCGGTCGCGGACCGCCACCGCGCCGACCTCGGCGCCGCGCTGATCGGCAACGGCCAGCACGCCTTCGAGCTGGTGCTGCCCGAGGAAGTCTTCGACGACGAGG
>Ga0315901_10004344_pt1 | contig 17708 bp, 10 predicted proteins | sample LakEriMetagenome_10_FD_203761 | JGI IMG/M metagenome (GOLD analysis project Ga0315901, IMG submission 203761) | Freshwater fungal communities from buoy surface, Lake Erie, Ohio, United States - Buoy 2 MA116 | ecosystem: Environmental > Aquatic > Freshwater > Lake | place: USA: Lake Erie, Ohio...
CAAGGAACGGCCGGATGAACGGTCCGCTGCGCAGGGGGATGCCCGCCCTTCCACGCATACCCATGCCCTGCATGGCGTGAATGAAAAAGGTCTCCACCGCATCATCGGCATGATGGGCCATGGCCAATACCGCCGGGCCTTGGTCAACACAATGCTGGAACACTTCATACCGCAGCGATCGGGCCGCCATCTGTGTGGAAGACCCGGAGGAGGCTGCGAGGGCCTTCACATCCACCCGTTCCAGCACCAATGGCACGTTGAGGGCTTCACAGAACGACCGGACCAGTTCCGCATCGGCATCACTCTCCCCGCCGCGCAGACCATGATCGATGTGTACGGCCTTCAGCGGATGCCCCAGTGTGTTGAGCACATGCAACAGCACCATGCTGTCCACCCCGCCGCTCACCGCCACCCACGTGGCAGCCCCGGGCTCCAGCAAGGCATGGGACCTCAATGTGCGTTCCACCCGTTCACGCATGGGCCAGTGCTTCAAGTACGGAACGTGCCTTCACCTCGCACTCCTCCCACTCCTGTTCCGGGTCGCACTGTGCCGTGAGCGCACTGCCCGTGGAAAGCGAGGCAATGCCCGTGGTCCTGTTAAAAAGCAGCGTGCGGATCACCACGTTCAGGTCACCCGTACCATCGGGCGCGAAGAAGCCCAGGGATCCACTGTACAGTCCACGTGCCTGGTCCTCGGCCTCGTCGATGAGCTTCATGGCACTGATCTTCGGCGCGCCGGTCATGCTGGCCATGGGGAATGCGACACGCACCATATCGAACGGTGCATGTCCAGGCCTGATGCGGGCCGCCACCGTGCTGACCATCTGGTGCACACGCGGATAGCTTCGCACTTCGCACAGACCCTCCACCACAACGCTTCCACTGCGTGCCATGCGTGAAAGGTCGTTGCGCATCACATCCAGCGCCATGATGTTCTCGCTGCGCTCCTTGGCGTCGATCGCGAGCTCGTTACACAACCGCGCATCCTCCTCCACGTTCGCTCCGCGACGTCGCGTGCCTTTCATGGGCTCACCCGTGCACCGATCACCAACGAAGTACAGGAATCGCTCAGGGCTGGCGCAAATAGCAAAGCGCTCCCCAAGGCGATAGAACGCAGCGAACGGCGCATCGGCGCCCTTGAGCAAGCGCATGAAGCCCGAATAGGGATCAAGTTCCGGCCAAGCAGCATGGCGTTCGGTGCAGTAGTTCACTTCGTAGATATCGCCACGATGGATGTGCCTGAGCAACTTGTGGGCCTGTTCCAAATAGCGCTCGCGGGTCGTGCTGCACGTCCAACCGGGCATCGGCCCGACCGCCTTGTCCTGGACCCCATGGGCCAAGAGAGGCACGATGGCTTCGGCCGCTTGCAGGTCCTGCTCGCGAGCATGCAGAAAGGCCTCCCCACCCTGCCATTCGATCACCCACTGCGGAACACGCCATTGGGAAGGTTCCAGATGCTGCGGACCGACATGCCTGGATACCTGCCCGTGCGTATGCTCCTTCCACTCGTAAGCGAGATGGCCATAGGTCCAATCCTTGATCATGGGTCCTTCACTGAAGTCCGGGGCATCGCGGTCACTGACCGAACCAATGAACAACAGCGCACGGTCCCGATCGGCCATGCGGCGGAACAGGAAGTGCTCCTCATCCCGCAAGAACTCGGGAATGAACGGGATGCCATGACCCAATGTGATCGACTTTCGCACGGTGCCAAGATACCTGACCGGCAAGGAGCGGCCCGATCAGACCGACCGCCTGCGATAGCGGCCAGCAGCCACCGCCACGACGATCAACGCAACGATCACGGCCAGACGTCCCAGCAGGTCGCCGTGGCGGACGAAGAACGTTGTGTCCTCATTCAGATGAACGGTTGCCCGAAAGGCGGCAGGCTGCCACCACCCGGTACGATAATGGATGACGCCACGCTGATCCACGATGCACGAGATGCCGGTATTGGCCGAACGAACGATCGAACGGCGCGTCTCGATGGCCCGGATGCTCGCGAACGACAGGTGCTGCCGATAGCCGGGTGAATCGTCCCACCAGCCGTCGTTGGTCATGATGGCGATGAGGTTGCCACCGTTGCGCACATGCGCCGCCACATGCTCACCGAACACCGATTCGTAGCAGATGGCGGGTACGATCCGAAGGCCGGCCCTGCCATAGCGCAGTACGGCACGCTCCTCTTGCTGCCCCAGCGAACCGGTGGTGCCACCAAGGTCCAACGAGAGCTTGCTCAGCGATCCCAGGACCGACTCGAACGGCATGAGCTCCACACCGGCGACCAGCTTCGATTTGTGGTAGTGCTGTTCGGCCGTATCGGGCACCAAGTACAAGGCCGCGTTATAGGCTTCATAATACAGGGAGGTGCCACCGATGGGCCTTGCCGTGACCGGGAGATCCGAGGCATCCGGAGGGAAAAGATGGGCCGAGGACATGCCCGAAAGCACGGACAAACGCGGGTGCTCCCGTTGAAATGCGCGTATCCGTTGAGCGCTGCGCGATCGCTCCAGGTCATTCTCCCACAATCCGTTCAGCACAGGTCGACCGCCATGGAGATCGACCGTCGCGTTCTCTTGTAATGCAGTTTCGGGGAACACCAGCAGCACCGTGGTGTCCGTGACCACTTGCTCCGCCAGCTGCAACATGCGCTCCAGTTGGTCGAGCGGATCAACACCCCCGAACTTCTCGCTATAGGGGTCCACGTTGGGCTGCACCACCACCACTTCCACCGGAACACCGCGATCGTGGCGATAGTGGTTGAACCTCCATGGACCGAGCGCGATCGGGCCTAGGATCAATGCCATGGGAACAGTCAGCCGCAACGTTCTGTCGGTCACAGATCGTGTTCTCCAGACCTGAACGACACGATCGAACAGCAGGTTCACGAGCAACACCCAGAGGGTGCCACCCATCATACCGGTCCACTCGTACCATTGGATCCACAAGGGGTGTTCGGCGAACACGTTGCCCAGCGAGAACCAGGGCCATTGCAGGTCCCATTCGTGATGCAGCCGTTCAAAGGCCATCCAGAAGGCCACAAAGGCCCATCCTGCCATTCGTGCGCCTGACCATTTACGCACCAAACGCCTCATCCACCAAGGCAAGGTCATCAGCAGCGTGTTGACTACCATGGGCGCAAGGCCGCTCACCATTCGTGTCGAAAGCGGTTCGCTGACCATGAAGAACCACCATGAGGTCAACGCGTTCCAGATGAAGAGGCCGATCAACGCATACGGAACGAACGCACGTTCGCGCAAAGCCGTGCGCTGTTCGTGCAGGCGCTCGGCATGGAACAAGGGCAGCCATGCCACGAAGGCGAGCACCGGAAAGCCACCGATGCCTGGCCATGCGAGGGCCCACAACAGACCGCTTAGCGCGGACCATGCAGCAATGCGGAGTCGTTCCATTCCCGGGATCGCGAAGGCCACGAAAGTAGGCGGGGCCTATCGCAACAGGTACATCTTGCCGATGCCCTTCGTGAAGTACTCGGACGCCTTGGTCTCGCGGACCTCAAGGTCCTGCCCGTTCAACTGAGCGATCACACGGTACAGATAGACGCCACGCGCCAACCGGTCGCCGAACTCGTCGGTACCGTCCCACGCGAACTCCGTCATGTTCCGGCCCACGCGCACAGGCCCGATCTCATGCATCTTCACCTCGCGCACCACCTTGCCGGTCACGGTCATGATCTGGATCCTCATGTTGGTGGGCGGTTCGGTGCCCGTGACGGTGAACACGAAGCGCGTGCTGGTGGTGAACGGGTTCGGGTAGTTCAGCACCTCGGTGATCGTGGGCTTGTTCACCACTTCGAAGTTCACCTTCAGGTCGTGATCACCCGATCGGTTGCTGCTGCGGTCCGTGGCCTGCACAATGAGCTGGTACTTGCCATCCACCGGGAAGTTGGGGCGATAGAGGATGTTGGACTCGTTCGCGGGTCCATTGGCCGGAACGAACTGCATCACTTCATTGCCCGTTCCGTCGCGGAAGAAGATGCGCTTCACCACATTGTCCGGGCTGCGCAGGAAGATCTTGAACAAGGCGGTATCCGAAGGCGAATCGAGCAACAACACCGTGTTCTCGTCGTTCAGGCTCACCTGGATCTCCGGCCTGGAGGAGACAATGTCGCCGTCGAGGATATGCACACCATCGAACGTAACGTCCACCAGCGGGTTCTCACGGTCCACTTCCACATTGAAGCGCCATTGGGCGATGTTGTTGAAGTGGTATTGTTCCAACTGGTGGTAGAGGCCGGTAACGGTATCGATCGGGTTCGCCTCGAGGATCAGTGTATTGGGACCGCCGAACGGCTGTGTATTGAAGCGCACCGTATCGATCAACACGGCACCCACCGGGAGCGGAGCGTTCACCTTGTAGTGGATGCGATGCCGCACATTGGAGCGGTCCACCACCCAGGCGGTCATCAACAGGCTGTCCATGTCCACCGCGCCGATGTTGCGCACGGCCACGGCCACCGAGGCCTCCTGGCCCTGGAACCATCCATCGAGCGCCTGCAGATAACCTGCGCCCGGATCAATGGCACACTCCGGAGCAGGTGCGCATAACAACTGCCAGCGCTTCAACTGCGCAGGCTCCGGCACGGCTACGCCCTGGTCGAAGAAATGGCCCCGGATCCGCAAGCGAGGGTACTGCTGCGCACCGGACACGGTGCTGAGATAGGTGACGGAATCGAGCGTGGAGGGCAGGTTGAACAGATCGACGACCTGTCCGAACGGGGTGATCCCCTGCAGGATGATCCGTGTGCTGTCCTGCTCGTTGCGCGGCGTTTCATCCCAGTACAACGCCTGCCACTCCGAGGCAGGCCCGGCATCCACCGTGGTGATGAGTCCCTGGTCCGCGAGCAGCACCATGTCCGCACTGAAGGTCAGTAGCTCATTGATGCTGCTGGCCACGGTATCGCTGAAGGTCTCCGGGAATCCCTTGCGCACATAGAAGATGTAGGGCACACTGTCGGGCAGGTTGTCAAGGTCCGGCATACCGAGCTCCTCCATGGCAGGGATCAGCCCCGGCCCGTTCACGGTCATGCCGTCCTTGTCCAGGTACAACCACGTATAGAACAGCATGTGGTGTCCATCAGGTACGCGGTTGGCGATCATGTCCTGCATACCTGCCAACTGCGCCGGTTGGTTGGTGAAGAAGGTGAAGTACTTCTGCACACGGGGCCTGCACAACGAAAGGTTGTTCGCGTTGCCGAACTCGTTCTGCGGGTTGAACTCGGCCCCATTACCCGCAATGAAATGCGTTCCCCACGGCTCCATGGTAACAGGGTCGATCACGGCCACATGCCAGCCCGGCCAGGGACCGCAACCGCTGTAATCAATGGCGGTGAGGTCGATGTCGTAGCCCGTGTCGCCGAACGGGTTATTACCCGAAACGCTCGCCCTTATCTGCCGCACCCCTCCGGAGTAATCGAAATCACGTTCCGGGCGATCGAACAGGATGCCGCTGTACGTATTGTCCTTGAATTGGAAGAAGTGCGACTGTCCCCACCCATTGCGCTCCGGAATGTACTGGAAGGACCGCTCGTACCAGTTGTAGCCCTGGTTGCCGGTGCTGTCGATGCTGCAACGCCAATAGAAGACGGTGCTATCGCGCAAGGCGTTCAATCCGAAGATGGACGTGGGCTGCCAGGTGACCACGCCTCCGGGTGCGGTGACCGTGGCCGACTCTCGCACAGGGCTGTTGAACCTGTCCGTGGTATCGATCTGGAAGACATAGGTCCTTGCCGGTGCCAACGGATCGCCCGTGCTGGCCTTTAGTACTGGCGCGGGATCGGGAATGATGGCGTAGTTGTATGGGAACACCGGAATAATGTCCCCGCTGCTGATGAAGATGGCCGTATTGCCCACATTGTTCGTGGACTCCTGAAGCTCGATGATCGCATTGGGGTCCATGTCAACCCTGGCCTGGAACACATTGGTGCCCGCCCCACCTGCGAACGCCTTGGTGGGCACTTGGAACACCACGGTATCCCTGAAGTGCATGTTGGACGCGGTGGTGAGATACCCCTGCGTGGGCGGTGAGAGGTTCGGGTTCGCACGGTCCAAGGCCACCGACATGGTGGCATTGGTGGCCCTGCCGATGTTGGTGATCGCCACCTTCACTTGGAAGGTGTCCACATCGGCGTTCACATACTCCGGGACAAAGAGGATGTCCTGGTCGCGCACCACGAAGTCGGGCTCCGGTGGTGAATTGAGCTTCAGCAAGGGATCGCCTTGCAGCGTGAACGTGTGGACATGGAACAAGGCCGGCAGGTTGCTGTTGTTGGACAGCATGCTGAACGCCGCGTAGCGCATATGGTCGCCAATGGTGCCGCCGTAATTGACCTGACCGAAGCTGCGGTAGAAGCGACTGGTGTAATCATGCAACAGGGCAGGAACACCCTGCTTGACCGATGCCAGGAAAGCATTGGGACCAGCATTATCAAGGCCTACCCAGTTCTCACTGGCGCTGAGCGATCCGTTCTGGTGAATGTTGCCTATGTAGCACGAGTTGGCGATCACCATGGGGTGTTTACCGTTCCACTCGTAGTTGGCCGGGTCATCGATGGTAATATCGAAGTTGCTCGAATAGGCGTGCGCGAAGAAGGTCATGAGCGTAACACCCTCCTGCTCGATAAGCTGCTCGACCGCTGCGGCCGGCGCCTGCTCCAGCACCTCCGAGGAATTGCGCAGGAACGTATGGACATTACCACCGAAAGAGGTGTCGGTGGCCGTCACCTCATAGGAGCGCAGGTAGTTCGCCAACAGGGTCTGCTCATTCTCCGTGAAGCCCCCACCGAAGTGCATGATGTTCTTCATCCAGGCAGCAGGTTGTTCGGCCTCCGTGGCCTGCACCTTGGCGAGGTATTCCAACACATCCTGCACAGTGTTGGCGCTCAACCGGCCCACCGGGATCTCCATCCTGCGCGGATCGAACCGGAGGCCGATGGTGAAGCACTGGTCACAGTTGGGCGCGCCATAGGTGGGCACCAGGCAGCGCGCATAGCCGCCATTGATGTCGGGCCGCGTGCCATCGGGGTCGCCCAGACGGGGCGAGGTGTTCACCGATTTACCCACCAGGAACAGGCCGCGAGGGTCGGACGGGAAGGTCTGCAAGGCGAAGTTCGCGAAGCGCCGGATGGCAAATGGATGCTTCGGCACACCGCCTCCGAACTGGTCGTAGAGCTCGTTCACATCGGCCAGTACGGTCGGATAGCGGTTGTAAGGATTGGTGCGCCGATAGTCCTTGTACTGCTGCGCACCGTCCATCAGCGAGGCATGGGTAACGATCAGCATGGCCGAATCCGCCGCTTGATCACTGTAATCGGTAAAGTAACCGGTGCCGTTCACAGGGCTCAGGATGGTCACTGAGGTGATGTTGCCTTGGCCCAACGCATACAGATAGGTGCTGTCCACCGAGGTGTTCGAGGGCACCATGGCGTTCCACTGGCCACCGATGTTCACACCCACTACCCGGCGAACGGAATCGCCGAAGGCGTAGATCACAGGTGCTTCCCACGTGGCTTGAAAGGCCAGACGGGCAGGCTGGTCGTTCGCAGAGGATGGCGTCCAAAGCTCAATGGGGGCTGTGGCCTCCAGAGCGGGCACCCGGGCGTAGTGCACCTTCAGCGCATGCACGGTCTGGAACTCACGGTAGCTCGGATTGATCGACCCGATCTGCCCTGGACCATCGAGGTCGTGCGGCACCTTGAACCTCAGGTTGAACTGGCCTGAGCCATTGTTGATGTCCGTATGGGGTACGAGGAAGCGCCCGTTAATGACCTGTGAGCCACTGAAGATGGTGTCGAAGGCCAGCGTGGCGAAACCCGGTCCGTACATCACTTGCAAATGGTGATCATCGTACGTGCCAAAGCCCACACTGTTCTGCGCCGAACTATGGGTGAACACTCGGGCAGGAGGAGCATTGGCGCTATTGTACACGCCTGGTAGGGAGACCACTGCGTTCATCTCGCCATCGGCCCCATCAGAGACCAGGAAGGGTCCACCCCATCCCTCGCCGTTCACCATCAGGCCACTGGTGGCCACCACGTTCAGCTGGGTCCAGTACGAGTGGTCCAACATGCCCTGCCAGTAGTAGTCGGTGTAGGAGCGCACTCCCTGGCCCCATACCCATGGAAGCGGCACTTCCTCCTCGATCCCCGCGGCGTCATATGCGGTCACTCTCGACTTGGGCGCCACAGGGTCCCAGGTCAGGAAATAGCGGATGGTATCGTTGTGGATGCTGTAGTACGGGTTGGGGTTCTGGGACGGCAGCGGGAACATCTGCGAGTCCAGCCAACCATCGTTGCGACGACCGATGAACTCGATGAAGTCGCCGGCGTTGAACACGCCATCGGAACCACCCGAGATGAAGAGCGGCACCTGCTGTTCGCGCGCAAAGAGCATCAGGTCCCGTGGATCGACCGAGGTCACTGGAAAGCCTGCTGCGGCAAGCGCGGCCGAGTCAATGCGGTAGATCCCATCCCGGTGGATATTGAAGCGCCAGTACTGCCGATCATGATCGACCCACTCGTTGCCGTAGGTGCCTTGGGCAAGGCCAACGGCGGCGTTCAGGAATACCAGGACGAAGAGTGCCGCTCTGATCATGAGGACGGTTTCTTGAAGAGATCGAACTTCAGGGAGAAGATGTTGGAGTACAGGGCCACGCTATTATCGCCGATATCGGTGAGGGCGTAGTCCAGTGAAACGCTCTTGATCTTCAGGCCCAGACCGATGTTGGGCTGCACGGTCAAAGCACGTGAGTCGTTGATGTCCGTGACATACTGCATGTTGGCGATACCGGTCCGCACATAGACGATACCTGCATAACCCAGCTCGATGCCCAACCGCGGATCGATGCTAACGAAGTCCGTCTGGATGAGCGTATTGCGACGGCCATCGAAGGTGTTCTCAAGGTCCAATGCGGCGATGAGGTCGAACTTCTGTCCGAACTTGAATTGACGGGCGGCACCCAGCATCAGGCGAGGCAGGGTCACCTCCACACTGTTCACGGGGATATCGTTGCCGGTCTGCTGGAACACATCGACGGTGCGCTGGTCCAGTGTGTAGTTCCACGCGTTGAAAGTGCCGGTGATGTCGCGGGCCACAGCGGAAAAGCGCCACCGGTCGCGTTCGTAGGTGGCACCAGCATCGAGGCCGAAGCCCCAGGCCGTGGCGAAACTGCCCACTTTCCGATAGATCACCTTGGCATTGCCTCCCAACTGAAGACCGGGCACGCTCAACTTCCGCGCATAGCTGATGATGAACGCATGATCGGCGGAACTGAAGGAGGTGATCCGATCGTAGTCGATGTTCCCCGAGGGATCGATGAGATCGATGGTGTTCGGGATGTTGTCGATACCGAAACGCACGAAGGTGAACCCGATGGAGCTGAGCGAGTCGATGGGTTTGGCCAGACCGATGTAGTCGTACTTGGCGATGCCTGCGAAATATTCGCTGTGCATGGCCCCCACCTGCAGGTCGCTGCGAACGCCCAGCAAGCCGGCCGGGTTCCAGTAGCCGCTGGTCACGTCGTTCACCACGGCCGTGTAGGCACTGCCCATGCCCAAGGCACGCGCCCCCACACCGATGGCCAGGAACTCGTTGCTGTACTTGGGCGCATCCTGTGCAAGTACCGTCCCACAGGACATAGCGGCCATCAACACGGCCCACAGGCTGCGCATTCCCTTCACGCTCACGGTCTTCATTCGTTCATGCTATTGACGCAGCTTCTAACTCCTGGTGGCCTCTGTTATTGCCCCGAATTTATCCCAACTTCGGCCCCGCAACGGCTTCGGCCCTGTCATTTCAAGAATTATGGCCCGCCTGCCCCGCCTTCCGGACCTGCTGACCACTGCGAACCTAGCGTGCGGCACGGGCTCCATCCTATTGGCCTCCCAAGGACAGTTAACACTGGCGTGTTGGCTGGTGTTCGCCGGGGCGGTGTTCGATGTGTTCGATGGACTGGCCGCCCGGGCGCTGGGTGGCGGCTCGCCGCTGGGTGCGCATTTGGACAGCCTGGCGGACATGGTGACATTCGGGGTGGCGCCAGCCTTTACGCTCTTCCTGACCGCACTGGAACCATCCGGACCTGGCTGGCATTCGGCGATCTATCCTGGCTGGCATTGGACGATCTATCCGCCCCTTTCAGCCCTTCCCGCCCCGCTGGAGTTGTTGATCTGGCCTGTCTTCACTTCCGCGATCGTGCTGGCCATCGCATCGTGTTGGCGCTTGGCCAAGTTCAACGTGGACACCCGACAGACCAGTGGCTTCCTCGGTCTGCCCACTCCTGCCAATGGCCTTTTCTGGGTTTCGATGGTCCTCGTCAGCTTGAACGTGGCCGTGCATCCGGGACCTGGCCATGAAATGCTTGCCGGCCTGATGGTCAGCCTACTGAAGTCGTCCACCACACTGCTGATCGCCTGTGTCGGAATGGCCATCCTCATGCTCTCCGAGCTCCCCCTCCCCTCCCTGAAGTTCAAGCACTTCCGCTGGCAGGGCAACCAGGTCATTTATCTGCTGGGAGGCATCGGGGCGGTGCTGGCAGTGCTCTATGGCATCCTGGCCGTGCCGTTGATCCTGGTGCTTTACGTCCTCAGCCCGTTGTGGGGGCGGGTGTTCCCGAAAGGGGTGTGATCCAATTCAATAGTTGGTGCCGACCCACACGCCGCAGGTGGTCGACCCTGAGGGTCGACGCTACAGGTGCGTTGAATGAACAGCATCACGATGCCGACCATGTTACTGGTCATCCATTCTGAAATCTTGCGACCTTTGCGCCTCCGCGTCCCTGCGGTGAACCGTACCCCATGAAGACCTTCCGCGCCTCCATCGATGTGATGCCCCACGATAACCTGCTGGACCCCCAGGGCAAGGCCGTGACCGGCGCTATGGGCAATCTGGGCCTGCCGGAGATCACCGGGGTTCGTATCGGCAAACACATCACCCTGCACGTGGAGGCCGCCGACAAGAAGACCGCCGAGGCCAAGGTGGACGAGGCCTGCAAGAAGCTGCTTGCCAACCAGATCATGGAGAAGTACAGCTTCTCCATCGAAGAACTGGCATAACAGTTTCTGCTACGGGTGCCTGTTGCACCGGTAGCGTCGACCCATTGGGTCGACCGATCCAAGCGGTTCCATGGGTGCGCCCGGAGGTCGACCCGCAGCGGTAATGGCAATGTCGGCCCGGTACACTGAGGCTGAATGCGCTAGACCTTCCGCCGCAGCTCAAAGTTCTTCCCGAGGTACACGCGCCGCACGGTCTCGTCGGCGGCCAGCTCATCGGCGGTGCCCTGCTTCAGGATCTTGCCCTCGAACAGCAGGTAGGCCCGGTCGGTAATGCTCAGCGTCTCCTGCACATTGTGGTCGGTGATCAGGATGCCGATGTTCTTCGCCTTCAGTTTGTAAACAATGCTCTGGATGTCCTCCACGGCAATGGGGTCCACACCGGCGAAGGGCTCATCGAGCAGGATGAAGCGCGGTTCGTTGGCCAGTGCCCGGGCGATCTCGGTCCTGCGTCGTTCGCCACCGCTCAGCACATCGCCCATGTTCTTGCGCACGTGCTGCAGGCTGAACTCGTCCAACAGTTCCTCCAACTTGCGCGCCTGTTCGGCCTTGCTCTTCCCGGTCATCTCCAGGATCGCGCGGATGTTGTCCTCCACGCTCAACTTGCGGAACACGCTGGCCTCCTGAGGCAAGTAGCCGATTCCCTTCTTGGCCCGGCGGTACATGGCCAGGTCGGTGATCTCCTCGTTGTCCAGGTAGATATGGCCCTGGTTGGGCTTGATCAGGCCCACGATCATGTAGAAGCTGGTGGTCTTGCCAGCGCCGTTCGGGCCCAGCAGGCCCACGATCTCGCCTTCGCGCACTTCCACGCTCACGCCGTTCACGACGGTGCGGCGCTTGTACTGCTTGAAGATGTTGTCGGCCCTCAGCACGTGATCAGAAGGTAATGTTGAGCTTCAAACGTAAGGCCCAGGCCTTCGTATTGGGATGGTCCAGGTAGGTGAGCCTCCGAACGGCATCCACACGCAGGATCTTCAGGATGTTCTCCACGCCCAGCGAAAGTTCGGCAAACGGGCCCTCGCTCAGGTCGTACATGAAGGGCAGCAGTTCCATTTCCTCCCGCTGCTTTGGGTCCAGGCTGCCCACGGCCGTCTTGAATCCCACCACCTCCCGCCACTTCAACCGGCGGAACAACGGAACGCGGTTGAAGAAAAGCCCATCGAAATGATGCTCGAGGAACAGGGTGGCACTTCGGTCGTTGATGAACTCGAAGAAATTCATCGTGTTGAACGCGATGTCGTCGTAATAGAAGGTCTCGTTACCCGCGTTGATCAACAGCAAAGGATAAGGCAGCGTGCCCCAGACCTTGCCACCCGTAACGGTGTAACGCAGGAAGCCCAATGCACCGAGCTGAATGCGCTGCTGCACACGCACGATCATTTTGGTGTAATCGTAGTCGCCATCGAGCACGCCCTTGAATCCATGCACCAGGTGGACCTGTAGGACGGGGTAGGGCGTACCGAGGCTCACGCGCGAAAAGTCGCCGCTCACGTACTTCTCCTTGTAGGCGAAATAGGTGTTCAGCATCACCTCGGTGGTGGTGATGCTGTTGATGACCTCGGGCTCCTGTGCATCGGTGTAGGTCACGTAGGACAGACTGCCCCGGGGGAACATGGTGCGGTGACGGAACGCGATGGTGTTACTGAACCCCATGAACCATTCGCGCTCCAGAAACGTGTAGTAGTCGTCCACCAGGGTCAGCTTGTCATTGGGCAGGCGCCTGAACAGCGAAGAAAGGATGTTGTCCTCCCGGAAGGCGCCCACGCTCTGGCCGAGCTGCTCGATATCCCGCTTGAAGTAGGCCCCGGCGATGATCCTTGGCGAGCGAGACACCATGAACTTTCCGCCGAAGCCGAACTTGAACTCCTCGTCCTTGGTTCCGTAGGCGGTGTAGCCTTCCAGTTCCACCCGCTTGCTCCACTGGCTGCTGGTGCGGGCCCCCATGCGGAAGCGATTACCTTCCACCGCGTTGAAGCTGTAAGTGGTGAAGTAAGGCCCCAGTTCGATGTCGCCCATCGGGTAATACCCCGTCACCACCGTCTGCACGATATCGATGTAGGTACGGAACCGCGGAATGGTCTTCATGGTGTCCACCATGTGGTAGATCCTGGCCTCCTTCTCGGAGAGGGCCATGTGGCGGTTCTGCTCCCAATAAGCCTCCTGCTCACTCGCGGGGTCCAGGGCCATCAGCACCTCCTCCGCACCCGTATAGAAAGCCTCTTCCCGAGGGCGGTTCACCACGAAATCGCGATAGCTCGCGGTACGCCTTCCATAAAAACCCTGCACCGCGTTCGTGTTGGGCTTGCCCGTATCGCGGATCACGTTGAGATCGGCGACCAGCTCATCACGCGTAAGCATCCACACTTCGTTCTGCACCTGATCATATTCCTGCCGCACCCAGAAGCCTTGCACGAAGTTGAGATTGGCACCGGCCGGAATGCCCGCTTCGATCCTGCGCACGGCATAGGTTGTATCGTTGATCCACATCTCGCCGGCAAAGGCCAGTTCCTGTGGACGCTTGGGCTTGAACTCCAACTTATAGCACCAGTACTTGCCAACGAAGGCGCTATCCGTGAGGTAGTAGTCGTAGAAGCCCTTTCCGCCATCGGCGATGGGGCTCACGAAGTTCCTCCCGAAGATCACGAGGAAGTTGTCGTAGATGTTGATGTTCTGGTACATGTCGCCCATGAACTGCGACACGCTCTCGTTCTCGATGCCGCTCACCTTGGTGCCCTTGATCAGCTCACGCTGCGTCTTTGGCTTCTGGCGGTAATACACCTCGGACAGGGTCTCCGTCATGAAGATGGGCAGGTAGGGCTTGGCCCCCGTGCTGTCGATGTTGTCGAAGATGAACGCGAAGGGCTTGAAGAGCTTCTTCTGCGTGAACTCCTCGGTGATGTTGTTCAGGTCGAACTCGATCTTGTTGTAGGCCTGGTACTCGTAGGCCGCGAGCTTCTCACGGTTGTTGGCCGGCTTGTGTGCGATCACGCGGCGCAATACGGCGAACGCGGGGTTCTCGTCCGGCGGGCGGATCACCACCTCGGCCAGCTGCACATTACTGGGTTGCATGGCAATGTCGATCACCTGGGCACGGTCCTTCCTAACGGCCACGGAGCGGGGCATGAACCCCACGAACGACACACGCAGCGAATCGGTGGCGTAGTAGGTCTCGATGCTGTAGTTGCCATTGATGTCGCTGGTGGTGCCGATGCGGCTGTCCACGAAGCTGATGTTCACGAACGGCAGTGGCTCCCCGGTGGTGGCGTCCGTAATGCGGCCACTCACCCGTGTGCTTTGTGCATTCACCGCGGCGACCAGCAACAACAGGGGCAGGCCCAGGGCTATGCGCGCTATGCCGATCGGCGACCTCATGCGCTCCCTCGGGCTGGCAGGGTGTTGGCAGCAGCACGCTCCATGCGCCGCAGGGTGCTGGCCGATAGCAGGATGCTGGCCTCATACAGGAGCATGAGCGGGCCTGCGACCACCAATTGGCTCACCACATCGGGTGGCGTGATGATGGCCGCAGCGACCAGCACGATCACGAAGGCGTGCTTGCGGTAAGTCCGCATGAACGCCGGAGTGAGCAGTCCTGCGCGTGTGAGGAACAACACCACGATGGGCAGTTCGAACAACACACCGGTCCACATGGTCACGGAGGTCACCATGGAGATGTAGCTGTCCAGGGCAACGGCGTTCTGCACCGCGCCGCTCACCTGGTAGGAGCCGAAGAACTGGATGCTCAGCGGAGCCAGCAGGAAATAACCGAAGGCAACGCCCATCAGGAAGAGGAAGGTGGCGAAGACCACCACTCCGCGCAACGAACGACGCTCGGACGGGTGAAGTCCTGGCGCAATGAACCGCCAGACCTCCCACAGCACGTATGGGAATGCAAGAATGAAACCCGCCACGAAGGAGACCATGAGGTGTGTGAAGAACTGTCCGCTCATGCTGATGTTCTGCAGAACGAAGGGCAGGTCTGAAACGCAGAGCGCATCGCCCATACCCACGAGACGCCCAAGGGCACAAAAGGCCCGGTAGGTGATGAACCCGGCCGACTTGGGCGCAAGCACGATGCCGTCGAACACAACATCCTTGGCGATGAAAGCGGCGATCATGCCGACGACCACGGCGATACTGGACCGTACGATGGTCCAGCGGAGCTCCTCCAGGTGCTCCAAAAAGGTCATTTCGGTAGGTGTAGGTCGGGCCACGGCAGGGGACCGGAAAGTGTCAAAGATAGCGGGGCACCTCCCCCGAAAAGGGCCACGATACCGCACTTATCAACGAGGGAGGTGCTGGCAACGAGATGCGGTCCGACCCGTTGAAACCTGTGGGAAAAACGCGCTCCGCGAACCCTTCGGTTTCCGTACCTTTCAGCGTTCAAAAAAGGGGCCTGCTCCGGTCCCCAGTGAGAAGCAATGATCCACGTAGACCTGACCCCTCGGGAAGCCCTCGAGCAATTTTTCGGTTTCAACACCTTCAAGGGCGAACAAGAGTCCATCATCCAGAGCGTTCTGGATGGCCAGAACACTTTTGTGATCATGCCCACCGGCGGAGGCAAGAGCATGTGCTACCAGCTGCCCGCGCTCATGATGGAAGGCACCGCCATCGTGGTGAGCCCGCTCATCGCGTTGATGAAGAACCAGGTGGACGCCTTGCGCGGCTTCAGCGATGAGGACGGCGTGGCGCACTTCCTGAACAGTTCCCTCACGCGCAACGAGACCTTGAAGGTCCGCAAGGACATCAAGGACGGCCGGACAAAGATCCTGTACGTGGCCCCCGAATCGCTCACGAAGCGGGAGAACGTGGAGTTCCTCACCGACATCAAGATCAGCTTCTTCGCCATTGACGAGGCGCACTGCATCAGCGAGTGGGGCCACGACTTCCGCCCCGAGTACCGCCGCCTGCGCACCATCTTCGATGAGATCAAGCGGGTGCCCGTGATCGCGCTGACCGCCACGGCCACGGAAAAGGTGCAGGAGGACATCCTGAAGAACCTCGACATTCCGGACGCCAAGACGTACAAGGCCAGCTTCAATCGCCCCAACCTGTACTACGAGATCCGCCCCAAGAAGGACGTGGGCCGCGAGATCATCCGCTTCATCAAACAGCACTCCGGTCGCAGCGGCATCATTTACTGCCTCAGCCGGAAGAAGGTGGAGGAAATGGCCGAGATGCTGAACGTGAACGGCATCAAGGCACTGCCCTACCACGCCGGCATGGATGCCAACCAGCGCGCCAGTCACCAGGACCAGTTCCTCATGGAGGAGGTGGATGTGATCGTGGCCACCATCGCCTTCGGCATGGGCATCGACAAGCCCGATGTGCGTTTCGTGATCCACCACGACATCCCGAAGAGCCTGGAGAGCTACTACCAGGAGACGGGACGTGCGGGACGTGACGGCGGCGAAGGCAAGTGTGTGGCCTTCTACAGCTACAAGGACATCGAGAAGCTGGAGAAGTTCCTGCAGGGCAAGCCCGTGGCCGAGCAGGAGATCGGCAAACAACTGCTGGCCGATACGGTGAGCTTCGCCGAGACCAGCATGTGCCGCCGCAAATACCTGTTGCACTACTTCGGCGAGCACTTCGATGCGGCCGAATGCAACAAGGGCTGCGACAACTGCGCCAATCCGAAGGAACAGTTCGAGGGCAAGGAGGACCTGGCCCTGGTGCTGAAGGCCGTGAAGGAGAGCAAGGAACGTCACCGCGCCAAGTTCATCTGCGACCTGATCACCGGAACGGAAACGAGCGAGATCAAGAACTACAAAGGCGACAAGCTGAAGGTCTACGGCGAAGGCGCCGACAAGGACGGACACCATTGGATGGCCGTGGTGCGCCAGGCCAACGTGGGCGGCTTCCTGCACAAGGACATTGAGACCTACGGCAACCTCAGCCTCACTGAAGCGGGCAAGAAGTTCCTGGCCAAGCCGGTGTCCATCAAGTTCGTGAAGGAGCGCGATTACAGCGACTACGAAGGCGCGGACGACGAACCCATAGCACGCGCCGGTGCCGCGGCCGACGAGAAGCTGATGGCCATGCTGAAGGACCTGCGCCGCGGCCAGGCCCAGAAACTGAAGCTGCAGCCCTGGGTGCTCTTCGGCGATCCCTCACTGGAGGAGATGACCATGCGCTACCCCATTACCATCGACGAGCTGACGCAGGTGAGCGGTGTGGGGCCCGGCAAGGCACAGAAGTTCGGCAAGCCCTTCGTGGAGCTCATCGCACGCTATGTGGAAGAGAACGACATCGAACGGGCCGAGGAGGTCACCGTGCGATCGGTGGTGAACAAGAGCGGCAACAAGGTCCACATCATCCAGAACATCGATAAGCGTCTGCCGCTGGAGGCCATTGCCAAGTCGCGCAACCTCAGCCTGAACGACCTGCTCACCGAACTGGAGAGCATCGTGATGAGCGGCACCAAGCTGGACATCAACTACCAGTTGAACGACATGCTGGAGGCCGAGTCGCAGCAGGAGATCATGGACTACTTCCGTGATGCGGAGACCGACGACATTGAGACCGCCCACCAGGAGTTCGACGGCGACTTCAGCGAGGAGGAACTGCGCATGATGCGGATCAAGTTCATGAGCGAGGTGGCGAACTAGGTCTGCTCGGCTCACCAGAACTACGACCGAAGCAGATCATG
>Ga0315901_10004347_pt1 | contig 17701 bp, 17 predicted proteins | sample LakEriMetagenome_10_FD_203761 | JGI IMG/M metagenome (GOLD analysis project Ga0315901, IMG submission 203761) | Freshwater fungal communities from buoy surface, Lake Erie, Ohio, United States - Buoy 2 MA116 | ecosystem: Environmental > Aquatic > Freshwater > Lake | place: USA: Lake Erie, Ohio...
ATGCGAAAAATAGACCAGAACTAGAAAGCAAGGGCAGCATGTATCTACTAACTCCAGCAATGGGCCTCTTTAGCACCAATATCTATGACTTCCTCCTTAGAGTGATGGGCTCTGAGATTTTAAGGACGATAGCCTCCTACATCATTAGAAGCGCGCTAACCCGTATCGGGCTATAGATGGCTCTGGCACCTCCTAGCGATTTCTCCTATCTGGCCAAATGTGTGAAAATTATCCGTAATCCTCAGAGGTGGGAGAAAATCGCGTGCCAGCCATTGTTTTACTTGGTGCTCAATGGGGCGATGAGGGCAAGGGAAAATCCACAGATCTTCTCGGTGATCGAGTCAAATATGTAGTCCGCTATCAAGGCGGCAACAATGCAGGACATACTGTTGTAATTGGCGATCAAAAATATGCACTTCATCTTCTTCCTTCAGGAATTCTCACCCTAAATTGCATTCCAGTAATTGGAAATGGCGTTGTAATCGATCCTGCAGTGTTACTTGAAGAGATTGCTGGTTTAAATGAGCGTGGAGTTGATACCTCAAATCTAAAGATTTCAACTAATGCTCATCTAATTACTCCTTATCACCGCACTATCGATAAGGTCTCTGAGAGATTTTTAGGGAAGTCAAAAATTGGAACAACAGGGCGAGGGATAGGCCCTGCCTATGCCGATAAAATAAATCGCATTGGAATTAGAGTTCAAGATCTTTTTGATACCTCAATTCTTAGACAGAAAATTGAAGGCGCTCTAAGAGATAAGAATCAGATTTTAATCAAAGTATTTAATCGCAAAGGTTTAGAAGTTGATGAAGTTTTAAACGAGTATCTCCAATATGCAGAGATCCTAAAACCATACGTTACTGATACCTCACTTTTATTAAATCAAGCACTTGATAGGGCAGAGAATGTTTTACTTGAAGGCTCGCAGGGAACTCTTCTTGATGTTGATCATGGCACCTATCCTTTTGTTACCTCATCTAATCCAACCGCAGGAGGAGCTTCTACTGGTTCTGGAATTGGACCAACCCGAATCTCAAGAGTGATTGGAATTGTTAAGGCCTACACAACTCGCGTTGGCTCTGGGCCATTTCCAACTGAGCTCTTTGATAAAGATGGCGAGAAACTACGCTCAATTGGTGGAGAATTTGGCACTACCACGGGGCGCTCAAGAAGATGCGGCTGGTATGACGCTCCAATTGCAAGATATGCGGTGAGAATCAATGGCATCACAGATTTCTTCTTAACCAAGCTTGATGTATTAACTGGCTGGGAGAAGATCCCAGTATGTGTTGCCTATGAAATAGATGGACAGAGAGTTGACGAGCTTCCAGCCTCCCAAACAGATTTTCATCATGCAAAGCCGATATATGAATACCTTCCAGGCTGGAGCGAAGATATCTCTAAGGCTAGAGCGTTATCTGATCTACCTAAAAACGCTCAGAGCTATATTAAGTTCTTAGAAGAAATCTCAGGAGCGCCTATGAGCGCTATCGGGGTAGGACCTGGACGAGATGAAACAATCTCTATAAGGGAGTTGATCTAACTGAAGAAGATTCTAGTTGTTGGAGGCGCTGGATATATCGGCGCTCATGTGGCCTATCTTCTTCAAGAAAATGGCTATGGGGTAAGAATCTATGATGACTTTTCAAGTGGCCTGAAATCTCGAATCAAAGGCAAATTTAGTGATGTAGTAATTGGAGATGTTTTAGATAGACAGGCTCTAGTAAGCGCCTGTAAAGGAATTGATGCGGTAATTCACCTTGCTGCTAAAAAGGCAGTAGGAGAATCTGTTGATAACCCATTAAAGTATTATGAAAATAATGTTGGTGGAACTCTAAATCTCCTTGCAGCGATGAGTCTAAAAGGTGTGAAGAGAATAGTTTTTTCCTCTACAGCCGCTGTCTATGCACCAAGTGAGAAGTTATCAATTACTGAGAGTGATTTAACCGAGCCACTATCTCCCTATGGTCAGACAAAGCTTCTTTCTGAGAAGTTAATTAGCGCCGTTGCTAAAGCGGAAAATCTATCTGCTATCTCCCTTCGGTATTTCAACGTTGTTGGAGCGCTAAGAGATGAATTTGCTGATAACTCCAAAGATAACCTCGTTCCTAAGGTCTTTGCAGCTCTAAAGGCATGGAAAAACCCTGAGATATATGGCAGCGATTACCCCACAAAAGATGGCAGCTGCATCAGGGATTACATCCATATCTCAGATCTAGCAAAGGCTCATCTAGTGGCTCTAGAGAAAGTCTTTTCAACAAAGGTTGATGAGGTCTATAACGTTGGCTCTGGAACTGGATACTCGGTTACTGAAATGATTAATCAGATTGCAGAGAGTATCGGTAAGGCAATTACTCCAACGCTCTGTCCTAGAAGGCCAGGAGATACGGCGCAGTTAATAGCATCGATTGCAAAGATAGAGAGAGATCTAGGCTGGAAGCCAGAGCGAAGCTTAAAAGAGATGATCGACTCTGCCTGGCAGGCAGAGTCAAAGGTGAACTGATGAGCGTTGTTGGAATGCGTTATGCAAGTTCTCGGATGCAAAATATCTGGTCTGCAGAGACAAAGTTATTAAAAGAGCGAGAGCTATGGATTGCAGTTATGAGAGCTCAAGCAAAGCTTGGTCTAGATATCTCAACTGAGGTAATTGCTGCCTACGAGAGCGTAAAGACAAAAATAGATTTAAGCAGCATTGAAAGACGTGAGGCCGAGCTAAAGCATGATGTTAAGGCGCGTATCGAGGAATTTAACGCTCTCTCAGGCCATCAGAGGATTCATCTAGGACTAACGAGTCGAGATATCACAGAAAATATCGAAGGCTGGCAGATTAAAACATCCTTAGAACTCACTCTCTCTTCCTCTGCGAGGCTGCTTGAAGAGCTAGCTAAAAAAATTGAGAGCTACTCAGATCTTGCGATAGTAGGAAGAACTCATAATGTTCCAGCTCAATTAACCACTCTGGGAAGGCGCTTTGCCTCTTGGGGCGAGGAGTTTCTAATCGCTCTTGAAAACTTAGAGACTCTTCACGCGAACTTTCGAGTTAAGGGCATCAAGGGAGCTATTGGAACCGGATCAGATTTAAAGGCGCTTCATAGCGATAACTGGCAAGAAGTTGAGAGAGCTGTAACAGATGAGTTAGGAATAGAGAAAACTCTAATTGCGCCATCTCAGATCTATCCAAGATCTCTAGACTTTCAAGTGGTTGCAAGCCTCTATCAATTAGCAGCCCCAATTGCTTCAATAGCTATAAACATCCGCCTAATGGCAGGCCTTGGCCTTCTTAGCGAAGGCAAGGCAGATGGCCAGGTGGGATCGTCCGCTATGCCCCATAAAAATAATCCAAGACTTAGTGAACGCGTTAATGGACTCTTCATACTACTTAAGGGATATCTAACAATGGTTAGTGAAATCTCTGGTGATCAATGGAACGAAGGAGATGTTTCAGAGAGCGTTGTTAGAAGAGTGGCCCTTGCTGACTCTTTCTATACCATCGATGCCATCTTAAGAAGTATGAAGAAGATACTCTCAGAACTTCAAGTCAATGAGAGCGCTATTTTAAGAGAGCTCGATAGAGAATTTGAGTATCTTCTTAGTAGCAAAGTTCTTCTAAAGGCTGTTGAAAAGGGAATAGGCAGAGAATCTGCCCATAGTCTGATTCTTGAATCTGCAACGAATTCTAGATCTAGCACCTCTGAAACCTTCTTTGAACTCCTAGCCAAAAATAAGGAGCTAGGTTTATCTCTATCTGAGCTAGAGTCTCTTAAGTCCAACCCAAGTGAGCACCTAGGCGATGCTTCAAAGCAGGCCGAACAAGTCCTTGAACTAGTAAGAAATCAAATAACTGACCTTAATGAGTTTGGAAATCCGAGCCTTGATGAAATCTCCAATTAGAGTTGGGCTATGGCTAGGAAGAAGGTAGCTCCATCAAGGCTAGCTCGGGAGCGAAAGGCTCAGGTAAGAGGGCTTTTAGCATTCTCTCTAACAGTCTTTTTTATAAAGATTTTGTGGCTCTCATCAAAAGAGGGCAGAGGTCTACTCGGAGCAGATGGTGAGAATTACCTTGATGCGTTAAGTGGTCTATTAACCGATGGATTCTTCTCAGATCGAGGAAATTTATCTTACTGGCCTGCTGGATATCCAGTACTGATGTGGCCGATAGCAGCTATGACTGAAAACAATCTTGCCTTTTTCGTTGGAATCATCCAATCACTTATCTTTGCTCTAGCAATCTGGTTTTTTGCTATCGAGTTAGGCGCAACCTCACTAAAGCGCTTTGCTTGGCCAGCTGCCATCATTCTTAGCCTCTCGCCAACTCTCTCGCTTAATTCAGTTGTCATTGGCTATGAAGTTACTTCAGCAAGTTTATTTCTTCTAGCTATCTCACTATTTCTACGACAGGTCAGATTAAGTAAGAGTTCAATTATTAATTGGGAGAATTCACTTGCCTCATTTGCTATCGCAATATCCTGCTTTATGCAGCCAAGAATTCTGTTATTAGCACTTGGAATCATTGTTCCTTTTGCTATCTATCACTACCGAGGAAGAGCAATTCCAATATTTCTTGTCTTCACTCTTTCAATTGTTGCGATCGCTCCTTCGATAATGATTATTCGGAATATTCAGGCAAATGGATATGCTGCAATTTCGACAAATCTTGGAATCACTATGTATATCGGTGCCGGTCCAGGAGCAACTGGAGGATATGTATCCAAGCCAATTGGAGTTCCGTGCGAGGAAATTACAGGAAATGCTGCTGAAAAAGATAGCCACAAGGTTGGCTGCGTTCTTAAGTGGTATCTAAATAACCCAGGAGAGTCAGCAAGGCTCTTTCTAAATAAATTCCAATTTCATTGGTCACCCTGGTTTGGACCGCTAGCAAATGGCACAATGGCAAGAAATCCTTGGCTCCAATTTCATCCCTTCGCCGAGACTTCCAAGACCGAGGACGGCTTTAGGGTTGTCTATGGCGCGACAGGTAAGGTCATTTCCTGGGCTTGGGTCCTAGGATCCCTCGCACTTCTTGCCCATGGCTTTCTCGCACTCAGAAGGCGCGGAGGGGTTTCAACTCTCCTTGCCTGGTCACTTCTTATCCCTGTTGTGCTAAATGCCGCCTCTTCAATGGGCACCATAGGCGATCACCGCTTCCGTATTCCGACATTGACTTTAAGCATCCTTCTCCAACTCTTTGGCCTCTATGCCATCTTTGAGAGAAGGTCATTTAAAAGGGGGCTAGATGGCAAGGCCAACCTTGCCCAGGGCTTAAATTGGAAGGGCGGGGGGCAAGAAGATAATCTGCAGCCCTGACAGAGGAAAACGAGTTAAGGAGGTCTCGCTATGGGGCGTGGCCGTTCAAAGGCAAAACAGACAAAAGTAGCAAGAGATTTGAAATATAGCTCGCAAGATATTGATATCGAGAGATTATCTAAAGAGCTCCATGGCGAGGTTGATAAGGGCGATGATGATGATGACTTTGATCCCTACGCTGAAGGCAATTACATTCCACGTAAGTAAGCTGCCTTAAGTGAGACCAACTCCTTATGTTGCATCACTTCGCATCTATGAACCGTTAAGTAGTTTTCCTGCTGCCGATCAACTCCGTTGGTCAAGTATTCCTATCCAGAGCTACACGGGTAGAGATGAAGAGCTACGAGCTCTTATTCGCACCATATTTCTAGAGCCACCATCGCTAAAAGCTGATGGTGCCCATATCATCGATCATGGCGATAAACGCTATGTCTCACCTTGGTCTACTGCGAGAAGATGTTGGGCAGCACTTGAAGAGTTTAGAAATTCTCTACCAAGTAGCGTGATTCCTTTCTTTCTCTCTGATGAATTTGCAGAAAAACTCAATGAAGATGGATCTCTAGTCGATGAGAGAATTCCTCATATCATCTCTGAGACTTGGATTATCCCTCCAAGATGGTTCTCACTTTTTTCTCCTGAGGAGAGACTTAGAGGAGAAAATAGAGATGGAGTATTTACTTTAATGAGAACAGATATCTCTTCTGCTAAAAAGAGATGTCAACAAGCACATCAGATTGTATATAAGGCATTTGGCTCAGGACCTGTTGAAGATGATCTTGCACAACTGCTGAATTGGCTTAATGTTTTTCATCCAGACTCAATCTTGGAATGTGATTATGGCGGTCTTGCTGGATATATGGAAAAATCACTACAAGACCAAGGCTTTGATGGCCTTGAAGCTGATAAATCGATTGAAGATATTCTTCTCTCCCTTCAGGGCCTAGATCTTGGCGATGGAGCACTAGCGGGCAAGGGGTATGAAGCACTTACTAAAAGGTGGCGCAGGGTGGCAGCTTTTGAGCAAGCGATGTGAAGCCTGCTTCAATAAATGATCATTAACTGCTACTTTTCACCTTATATCGGCTGAAAAGGGACAAGAAGCGCTATGAGCATGTATCGTCCAGCAGAGCATGAGGTTCTGCTTACCCCAGCAGAGGTTGCCAAGCTATTTAGAGTAGATCCAAAAACGGTAACAAGATGGGCAAAAGCTGGAAAGCTAACAGCAATTAGAACTCTTGGCGGCCATCGCCGCTATAGACAATCTGAGGTGCAAAACTTCCTAAATGCAAAACCCCAAAACTAGGAGTAAAAAAGATGAGCACATCAGATAATTCAGAAGATATGAAAGCTAAGTTTCGAGAAGCTCTAGCAAAGAAAAAGAGCGGCGGTTCAAAGAAAGGCGAAGCAGCTGGCGAGAAATCAAAGATTAGAGATGTCGATGCCCATGGCAATACCCCAAAGATGTTCCGCAGAAAATCTGGATCTGCTTAGAGCAAGATAGAAAACAAAACTCTCCTAGCCTCTCATGCGCTCTCTATCTCTTAATGACTATCTCCTTCTAGGAGCGCTCTCTCTTATGACTGTAAGTCTTCTCACTCCAATAATGAGATATGTTGCAAAACGCTATGGAGTAGTGGATGCTCCATCTGAGAGCCATAAGACCCATAAAAACCCAGTGCCTTATCTAGGCGGGGTGGCAATTGCTGTTGGAGTCGTGATAGTTACCTACATTGCTTCACTAGCTTCAGATTTTTCTAGAGAGACATTCCTTCTTGCCTCAAGTGTTTTAATTCCAGCAGTAATCATGGGGATAGTTGGTCTAATAGATGATCTTAGAAAGCTAAGCCCATGGCCAAGATTTATTATTCAGAGCCTATTTGGTATTGCTATTTCGGCGCTTTTAGTTGCTACAAATACTCTAGGAAGTCCTTTTGGAGATAACTGGATAGATATTCCAATTACCACCCTCTTTATTGTAGGAATCACCAATTCCATTAATTTCTTTGACAATATCGATGGAGGAGCATCTGGAGCGCTTGCAATAGCAGCGATTTTTCTCTTTATTCTCTCGTTCCAAGGTGGCCAGTTTCTCATCGCAGCTCTCTCTATAGTTCTAGCGGGAGCCACTCTAGGATTTCTTCTCTGGAATAAACCTCCAGCTCGCATCTATATGGGAGATGCTGGAGCTTTATTTCTTGGAATCCTAATTGCATCTCTTGCAATTAGATTTGATCCAAATCCAATAGATCGCATTGCAAGCTTTGCTATTCCCTTACTCCTTCTTGCAATACCAATCCTTGATACAAGTGTTGCTGTTGCTTCAAGGATAAGGAGAAGGATCTCTCCTTTTCAAGGGGGAAGAGATCATCTCTCTCACAGGCTCATGCGAATGGGCTTTAACAAGAGACAATCTGTTCTGATTCTCTGGATTGGTTCAATTCTCTTTGCATCGCTTGCTATAGCGATTTCAAACGCTAGCTACTCAGTCGAGCGTCTAGTAACTATTTTTGCAGGGGTTCTCTGGCTAATTCTCTTCTTTGGATTCTTTAGAACTTCAGATAACTAAGAGAAGAGTTCTGGTGGCTGGGGACGGGATCGAACCGTCGACCTCACGATTTTCAGTCGCACGCTCGTACCAACTGAGCTACCCAGCCGAATAGAAAAATACATCGCGACCCAGACGGGACTTGAACCCGCGACCTCCGCCGTGACAGGGCGGCGCGCTAACCAACTGCGCTACTGGGCCAACATGTAAAGACAGGCGAGAAAGAAAATCTCCTCTCTTTATCACCTGGCGTCCCCAACGGGATTTGAACCCGTGTTACCGCCGTGAAAGGGCGATGTCCTAGGCCCCTAGACGATGGGGACTAGAGGGGTGAGAATCTTAGCGTGAATTTTAGTAAGTCTTTTTGGCGGTAAGATTTGCCGTCTGCACGCGAAAATCATTGAAAAATCTCATTTTTGGGGCCTTTAGCTCAGTCGGTAGAGCAACGGACTTTTAATCCGTGGGTCGTCGGTTCGATCCCGACAGGGCCCACTCTCAAAGAGAAGAAATTTGAGCCAGAAAAGTATTTATGAGAATGGCAATTTCATTCTGCTCTACAGCCGTAAAGAAACAATTTGCCAGGTCCAATTATGATTAAAGATTCTTCTAAATTGGAGAACGGTTTAGAAAGTTGCGTTTTAGGATTTTGGAGGCAAGAAGTAATAATCATCAACAAGGCTTATCCAACTGAATTTACGTACATACCCATTATTCTCCAGCAATTTCTTAATCCTTTTTCTACTTTTTGAGAAGTTATGCTCGCAGATAATGACTTTAAAACTGTATTCACTGAAGCTAAAAGCATTTAAGATTTCAAATTCAGAACCTTCTGTGTCGATTGATAAAAGATTTATTTCCTTGGGAGCACCATAATATTTGAGTAAATCCAGCAAGGAAATAGTCTTAACATCATAAGTTCTACTTAAGTTTTTATGGCTATGAAAATGTCTTTCTGTATTAAGTCCACTCAAGTCTGGATTGGAGTCCTCAAAGAAATCAATCAGTAGATCTGATAAACTCCAAACACAGCGGGTGCTAATATTACAAGCGCAATTTGAAAATAAGTCCTTATGATAAATGTTAGCAGGTTCAGCAACTATTCCTTTAGCCAAATATTCTCGTTCAAAGAGCAATGTATTGCTCAAGTCCACCCCATTGGTGGCGCCAAACTCTACGAAATAGAAGTTTTCATCAATAGAATCAATTTGCGAAATAACAAATCAGTCTTGATGAAATTGTGCATTAGACTTTTTCCTGTCAGCTAGAATCAACTTAAGGTTCTTAAGTCTAAAAGTTAAGAGACAAAAGAGTATGAGATGAATCAGGATAATCAAACAGACAAACTTGACCGCTAATCTGGAATACATATATTCCTTGGAAGCCCAGAAATTCTCACAGCAAATATGGAAGACTTGGTTAACACCTACAAGCTTTATTCAGGACTTAGAATTGAAATAGGAGCCGATGACTTTCGAACCAATCCACATTTAATAATAACATAAATTGCCCGTAAGCCGTCTTTCACTCCAATCTTCTTCCCATCCAAGACCGTTCTAGGATTGTACGAAATTGGAATTTCGGCTACCGAAACAGCCATTCTTGAAATCTCATGCGTTATTTCTGGTTCAAAACCAAATCTATTCTCAGTCAAATTGGCCTTGTTTAAAACTTCTCTACGAAAGACCTTGTAGCAAGTTTCCATGTCGGTTAAATGCAGATCAGTGAAAATATTTGATAGAGCAGTTAAAAACTTATTTGCAACATATTTGCGAAAAGATCCAACCTTCCGTGGGTTGCTCTGCAAGAATCTTGAACCATAAACAACATCTGCAATTCCTCGAGTAATTGGCTCCACCAATGATTGATATTCTGAAGGATCGCATTCCAAGTCCGCATCCTGAATTATCACAATTGCACCTGTTGCAACCTTAAATCCTGAGCGAAGAGCTGCTCCCTTTCCCATATTGGATTCGTGAAGAATTAGAGAGTGAATCTGTTTTTGTTTAAAGAGTAATTCTAGGATTTCTCGAGACCCATCTGAGGAGAAATCGTCGACTACAATTATTTCGAGATCGAAATTACTGGATTGGTTTCGGACCCTAAAAATACATTCAGATATCGTCTTACTCTCGTTGAAGCAAGGTATCACAACACTCAATGCGGTCGACACGAATGAAGAATATCATAATGAACTCGTATATCATTGAAACTCTTTGCAGCAACTGAGATACTTAAATTTATGATTCAAGTGAAAAAGTCTATGCACCTTCCTGCTCTTGTGGCGGTTACAATCGCTACTTCTATTAAAACCCTATGGCTCCTAAGTATTCCAAGTACTTCAATTTTAATGGAGAACGATTCTGTCCGTTATTTGCGAATAAGCGAAGACTTTTGGTCTGTCTTTTTTCATAGTAATGCTAACGCCGACTCTTTCTATATCACTCCAGGATATCCTCTATTTCTATCATTTTTTCCCTCCGAAAACATTAAGTTAGTGATTTTCTTTCAACTTCTGTTACTAGGAGCTAGTCAAATTGTCTTATTTAAATTGATTATTAGACACACATCATCCAGGGTTGCATACATTGGTTTAATGCTTTTTATCTTAGAGAGCTCCACTGGCCTAGAATCTTTTAACCTATTGACCGAAACACTTTTTAATTTTATTTTTGTACTGTTTCTCTTCTTGTTTGGAGACGTTAAGAACAAAAAGCATGTTTTGTATACGTCGGGAATAGTTCTGGGAGTAGCACTCATTGTGCGACCTGTTGGTCAGATTCTACTCATTCCCTTAATTTTGATGATTGCATTTCGGTCTTGGAGGAGGCAAGTAATAACAGTATTGCTGATTGCAGTAGTCGTGTCTAGTACTTGGATAATGCGTAATCAGGTTGTTTTTGGTGTACCGCAATTGAGTGGCATACAAAGCCTGAATTTGCTGCAATACGAAGGAGCCGGGGCCTTTGCAAAACAGAATGACGTGACACTTAAGGAAGCTCAAGCAGAAGAGGCAAATTTAGAAATTAATCAAATAGGAGAGGGTGCTTCAATCCAGAAAGTAGTTGAATACAGGGTTGATAGAGGCATCAAATTGATAATTGAAAATCCGGTCGGATTCTTTAAATTGCACCTTGAAGGTGCTGTAAAAATTTTGCTTGGGCCTGGTTCTGCCAATATAAGGAAGCTAACTTCACACTTTTTAAGTAGTGAGGTGCTTACGAATTTAGTACAAGTAGTGATTGTATTGATGAGATTAGTGATTTCTTCCTTGGCTTTCATATTTATATTTCTAGCGATTAAGAAGAGAGTTTTTATACCGATTCAATTCTATTCAATAGTTTCTTGGATTCTAATCTTGATTTCCAGCGGAGGAGCTAACGCATATTCGCGTTTTAGAGTACCTTTAATTCCACTTGAGATAATAATTATCAGTATTGGACTCTGGCACTCTTTCCAGCAAGATTGGTTTGAAAAAATAGTTACTAGAGTTAAGAGGGCGGTTTGAAAAGAACTTTAAGATGGCAAGCGAATATTTACATCGAGCTTAAATTTCATGAACTTATCATCTATGTCTTACAACTATACAAAGATCTCAGGAATAGGATTGGTGAATTGTGATCCACATCATGTCTCCTGTCCTTAGTACAAGGTCTCCAGGTACTCAATTCACCGCCCAGGGGTTAGGGGATAGGGTCCATCTTCTTACTGTTGCATGGTGTATTTCAAAAGCTTCCCAGCTTTCAGTGACCTTGCATCTACACGGGAAGCAATCAATTGAGCGAAAAAAGAAGTCATTTGTTGAAATTCTTGAATTGTTTCCAAAAGGCCATTTATTTCTTGCGTTTCATCATTTAGAGCCATTAGACGATATTGAATTTGAGAATTATCTTACAAACTTGGGCATAGACATAAATAGGATTTTTTATGGCGATTACCCAGGATGGAATGAAAAATCTATTGGTATTGATGTGAGTCCTTATCTATGCCCAATTCCTTTATTGAAATTGGAAAAGCATGACCATGATAGAAAATACATAACTTCTCAGTGGGATACAACAGGTGAGAAGCGAAGATTTGGACAGCAGGAGGTTAAGGAGATAATTTCAAGGTATCGTTCTCAAGGATATGATGTGATTGCCGTAGGAGGCGAAGCGCAAGAGGACAAATACAAAAAGTCTTTATTTGAGATAGCAAAACTGATGTCAGGTGCGGATCTACATATAGGAGTAGATTCAGGATTTAGTCATTTTGCCCAATTAGTGTTGCCTGCGTCGAAAATTCATATCTACTCCAAGCCAGGCAACTTCTGGTCGCATCACTTGTTCCGTGGACTAGATAATGGGATGTGTCTGAATGTAAATTTCAAGAAAATCTCAAAATTTTCACTTTTCTTAGTGAAGCTTAGGTACGATAGCCCAAAACTCCTTAGGATTGTGCACAAGATAAGGTTAAGTTCTAAGCAGACTCCAGGAAGGGTGAAGTAAAGTGTTGTTGAGCGCAAACGTGAGTGCAGGAGATTTTCTTGACAGATTAAGTATTTTGAGGATAAAAGAATCTCATGGGCTGGATGTTGCAGCTGAGATAGGTGAATACGAAAAGCAATTAGATCTTTTTGAAAAGAGAGGCTTGACTTATTTTATGGAACTACTCCTTAGTATTAATCGCGCAATGTGGGAGTTAGAAGACACAAAGAGAAATTCAGTAAAGCGAAAAACTGAGGATTATGACAATGTCAGTGAGTTAATTACTCAAATCAATGACATCAGGTTCCAAGTAAAAAAGAGAATAGATATATATTTCAAGAGCGAGATTAGTGAAAAAAAGAGCCATAAGGAATGAAGTCAAATTAAAATAAAAAACAGTAATTCGTTGTTTTTATCTATCACGTTCATTCTTTTTCTTTTCACGCTTTCTCTTCTTGCCAAGTTAAGAGCCAATGGCCTTGTCTATGGACTAGACTTCGGGCTTTTTCATCCTGACGGATCCTTATATACCTTTAGAACTTTAACTTGGTTGGGATATACGCAGGACGAAGCTGGTATCAAAGTGTCCGAGTGGTATGCCAATTATGCTGTCAAAGCTAATCAAATTGACCCCCAAAGTTTACATTTTGAAATTAGCCCGCATTGGGAAATTTACCAGTTGCGGCTTTTGTACCCAGCGTTAAGCATGCCTTTTGTCTTTCTAATGGGAATCCCAGGTATGTTAGTCATTCCGTCTCTGTCCATGCTCACACTTCTAATTTCTACTTTTTTCATCGCAAGAAGCTTAGGATCGCCTAGCCTAGGGATTTTTTTCGCCGCCTTCTTTTCCTTCTCACTGACAATAAGTCGTTGGATGTATATCAACACCGCAGATAGCCTGTTAGTCGCTTTAACTTGCCTAGCCGTGCTGATTATTATGAGAGATCGACTAACGACTATGCTATTTTTATGTCTGATTTTCCTTGTAATTCTCGCTTCACTTACTCGATTTTCACTATTTATTTGGATTGCTGTGGGATTATTCTTAGTGATAAAGAAGCATTATGCCAAGGCTATAATCATGATAGTCGTTGCGTTTGTTTCTTTCTTGCCCCACTTACTAGTTGATTATGCACCTGCCGTGTTGGCAAGCCAAAGCCAATTATCCTTACCAGAGAAAGTGTTGCAATTTCCTTATTCGTTGATAAGGGTTGGATTTTATGAGGTGGCTCAATTAGCCGTTCTGGATAGATTTCTCTTAGGATTCATTCTGATAGCAATCCTTTTTGCTGCCTATAATTATATTTCAGATAGTTCCAGACTATTTTTTGTAGTCCTTGCTTCCCTTTGGTTGACTGGAGCAATCAATGGCGTAATAGGTGTAAATTTTCGCTATCAGCTCCCAATTCTTCCGTTCGCAGTTTGGGTCCTTGTTGAACATAGGGATCGCCTCTCTCAGGCCTTTTCTAAGTCAAGGTTACCTAAGCTGCGATAAACGTACCTGGCCATGTTGACTCTTAACTGCTTTATCCGCTCCAAGATGATTCCAGATATCAGAAGCAAAGAAAATACGAGAAATGCCCCAACTCCAGCCATCAAGCTTGGAAATTGTGGCACTAACCCCGTTTCAATATAGCCCGATACTGCACGAGAGTTAAAGTAGATAGAAAAAATGAGCCAAGGGCTTGAGAAAATTCCAAAAGCTAGTTGAGGCCTATCACTTCGGAATGTTCTAAGGGCCATCAGTAGAATTCTAATTCCGTCCCTATACGTATTGAGTTTTGATATAGATCCTTTAGGCCTGCCTCTATAACTTACATCCACATTCATAACTGGCGAACCCATTAAATGAGCATGCGCATTCAATTCAGATTCAATCTCAAATCCAGACAATCCTCCAGGGAAAGACATTAAGAATTTTGGTGACATAACTCTCCAGCCACTCAGTGTATCTTTGATACCTGCGGGATGAAGAAGTCTAGCTAGCCAAGTGAATAAACGATTACCAAAGTGGTGTCCCTTTCGAAAAGCTGCACCTCTGTGATTTATATCTAGAGAGCCTAAATTCCTATTGCCGACAATCATGTCATAACCCTTAGAAACAACTTGATCTATTGCAAAACCCAAATTCTCGAGTCCGTAGGTATCATCAGCATCGACCATGAATATAGCCCGTGTACTCTTTCGAATTCTTTCAATTCCTGCTCCAACAGCAAAGCCTTTGCCCCTGCGAGGTTCGTGAATTACCCTTACGCCACACCTTAAAGCCTCAGAGACGGAATTATCCGTGCTTCCATTGTCGATTACTAAAATTTCTGCCGCTGGAAGTATGTTTAAAATAGATTTTATGGTTGCACTTATACCTATGCCTTCATTTAGACAAGGCAGAAAAACTAGGACTTCATTACCAGAGTTTGACATAATCTTCACCCAATTCAAAAGCTTTAGAATTAAAAGGCCTTATCACATTTCGCATCATGGCTTTTTCTGAGACTTCAAGATACCATGAATTATTTCTAGAGTTTGTAAAACACTCATCTTCTCCCTAGCAAATTTGGACCAAGCTGAAACTTGAAGTCGGTATTTCCCTTGATTTTTCAAGGCTAAATCCATTTTTGACACTAATTCTGAAATCGAATCATTTCTCGCGGTCAACTCGGGGCAAATTTTGAGCTCAACTGCTGCATTAGAAGAATAGTTAATTAGAATGGATGGAACCCCAAGATACGCTGCTTCGACAGGTGCTAGGCCAAACCCCTCACGTCTCGATGGATGCAAAAGCGCACAACACTGACTCACAATTCTGAGAACTTCATCATCGTCAGGGTTGTCAATAATGCTAACAAGCTTCTCTAAGTTATGTCTATGAATGTATTTTTTCAAGTCAAGATATAGAGGTCCAGTCCCTAGAAGCCATAATTTTCCAGTCCAACCGGTTTCACTCAATTTCCTAGCTGCATCTATTGCTAAAAGTGGCTGCTTCTCCGCAACAAACCGACCTAAGTAGTAAAAGTCTTTGGAAAATTTTTCTATTTTAGAGACGTCGCTTGGTAAATTAATTGGACATAGTCCCGGCATCTTCAAAACAGTCCTTCCATTAATTCTGCCTAACTTCTTAACGGAATCGTAAGCGCGATCAGAGTAAACTAATCTGTAGTCTCCGACCTGAAGAGCAAGTAATTGAATTATCCAACCAACAAAACCCAAAATAATTCCAGAGTATCTAATCCAATACTTTAATGTCCATACTTCAAACCATTCGACAATAAGAATTTTTCTTGGTGAAAGTGCGGCCGCTAGAATGCTGAGGATTGGGACTGAAGAACAGTAGATAACTTGCCTTTCTTGTTTTCTCAGCCAAATAAAAATGGATGCTCCAAACTTTAAGGCCTGTAATTTAGAGCGCTTGCCGTTGCCAATATATTTCCAAGATTGGTTTGAGACAGATGAGAAATTCACTCCATTTCTCTTTTCTGTTACACCTGATGAATTTAGAAAGGTTATCTCATGACCATTTTCTACTAGGAAAGACGAAATGGCATCAAACCAACGTTCAAGCCCACCTTTTCGTTCGGGCCAAACCGCTTCTGAAACTAATGTAATTTTCACTTTATCAAACCGACGAGAGCTTTTTTTGAGGGGAGCTAGTCATAAACCCATCAGCAGTGCTTGTGAATCGAATTCCGGATTCCTATCTCTAACTTCTTGAAATAGACCAGAGTCCACTAATCTACCTGAACTCATATAGAGCACCTGATCAGAAAGTTTGATTGTAGATAGACGGTGCGCAATGACGATGAGAGTTACATTTCCACGCAAATTTCTCAACGCAGCTGAAATTTCGGCTTCTGTCGTCGCATCAAGAGAACTAGTAGCCTCATCTAAGATCAGGATTTTTGGGTTGGTAATCATGGCACGAGCAATTCCGAGTCTTTGCCGTTGACCTCCACTTAGTCTTAAACCTTTATCGCCAATATGTGTGTGAATTCCATCAGGAAGACCTTCAACCCACTCTTCTAAACTTGCAATTTGAATCGCTTGCCAGATCGCGTTGTCTTCAAATGATGACTTTTCGTAACCCCAAATTATATTATCTTTAATTGTTCCCGAGGTTAGAGAAATCGATTGTGGGACATACGCAATCGAACCGGGGCTTCTTTTAATCGCCTCAATCGGCGTTACTCCAGAGATTAAAACATTACCATCTTGAGGTTCAAGAATTCCCAACATAATGTCAGCCAAAGTAGATTTACCTGAACCCGAGTGGCCCACGATTGCATTAAAACTTCCCGAAGAGATAGAAAAGCTAATATTTTCTAGAGCAAGACTCTGAGAATTAGGGTATCTAAAGGAAATATTTGTTAGAGATAAGTCTCCATTAATTAAAGAGCCTTTAGGATCAACTTCGAATGGATAATTTAAAGAGTTAACAACTAACTTTTTATTTTTCTCCAAGTCTTCCAGGAATGCAAGCGAAGAATGCGTTATTCCTAGATTATTTCTAATCGTCAGAGCTCCTTGTTGAATTCTCAGCGCCGCTGGTGCAATTCTACTTCCTGCTAAGAAGAAAACTGCTAACGTAGAAATGGCTTTGTTTGCATCTTCAAATAAAAATTGAGCTGTTGCAAGGCCAAAAGCAAAAACTATAAGCGCTATCTCGACATAGTACTTAGATATATGAGGCATAAATTGTATTTTTCCCATAACCAAACCATTTTCTAGGCGAAGCTTTTCGATACCTTCAGACATAAATTTAGTTCCATTTCTAACTTTCAAAAATCTGTAAGAATCAAGTACTTCAAGAATTTTACTATTGCTTGTGACATTTAGTAGAGTTACCTTTTGCCCAAGATCACGAGCTTGAATCCGTAGCATTCTGTAAACTAGGTAACTACAAGTTCCTAGGATTAGAAATGTAAAAAAGGTAGAAACGAAATCAACTACCATCAATCCACAAATTATTAAGAAAAGCAATGAAGCATCAGAAACGACAGTGACTAGGCTACCGATAACTCCAACAAAGAGATACATTGGAGCAGAAGTAATAGAGAAAAGGGTGTCTTGCTGACTTTTTTTCTGTAACTCCAAAATCGGATACTCAAACGTCTGCGTTATTGCACGTGCAGACAATTCTGCGCCTTTGTAACTCAAATACCTAGTTATCTTTCGAGTGAAGTAGGCAGTGCAGCCCGTTCTCAGAATTAGAGCAAGGAAGGCTAGAGAACCTAAAAGTGCAACTTGATTTTGCAAAGAGAAGTTTTGGATTCGTAGAAATTCAAGAACTTGGTTAGCTCTTACATTGGAGCCAGAGACTCCAAAACCAGTTACACTTATTGTCGCAATGACGGAAATAATTGCGATAGCTATCAAGTCTAAGAAACCAAGC
>Ga0315901_10004350_pt1 | contig 17691 bp, 17 predicted proteins | sample LakEriMetagenome_10_FD_203761 | JGI IMG/M metagenome (GOLD analysis project Ga0315901, IMG submission 203761) | Freshwater fungal communities from buoy surface, Lake Erie, Ohio, United States - Buoy 2 MA116 | ecosystem: Environmental > Aquatic > Freshwater > Lake | place: USA: Lake Erie, Ohio...
AACATGGAATGGGCGGTTGACTACTGGGAGGATACATTCCTATAAAAAAATAACATAAATGGCAGGATTACCACATTTCAATCAGTCTACAGCGGCTAGAAACTATTACGAGCCGGTTTATTTGAACCAATTTGAGGTTCTTATAACACCACCTGCTGCGATAACTGAAGCTGCAACTCAGTTCCAGGGCGAGTTTATTCTTACCCAGCAAGTTAAAAGCATTAGCGGTTTAGCTGTAGACATTCAACCTTCAGCTCCGGTTGAACAGTTTTATAAGTTTGCAACTAGAAGATATGCTGGAGGTGAGCCTTCAACATCAGATATGGATATGACCATAGATTTTGAGGTTAACCTTAATAGTGCCAATTCGATGACTATCTATAAAATACTTAGACAGTGGTCTGATTTAATCTATAACCCATTAACTGGCGCAATGGGATTAAAGAGAGATTATGTCGGATCAGTTCTTATCTCTGTTTTTAATAAGCAAGGTGACGTATTTAGAAGAATCAGAATTCCTTCTTGCTTCATAAGTGAGCCAATAAACGCAATGGATCTCGATTACGATCAGGGAAATAGCATCTACAGTCTATCAGTAACATGGAAATGTGATTACTGGGAAGATACATTCTTGTAAAGAATCAAAAATTTTCAAAAACCCCACAATAGCCTCAATATTTTTGAGGCTTTTTTATTTTATTGGTATATAATATACTAAAGACTTTAAAACCTATACGTTATGCTAGACTTATCACCCGAAGAAATTCTAAGAAGAAGAGAAGAAGAGGGCGGATTGAAATATGATCCACTTCCAGAAAAAGAAATCAAAGAATATGCTGAGGTGAATCAAATGACCCAGCAAGATCCTGCACCGCCCGCTGCTGAAGAACAGCAGGAGGTAACATCATTGGGTAAAGCTCAGAATTTTTTCAGAGCACCCGCTACTCCATTTGGCAACACTGGACAAGCAGGGGAAAGAAAAATATCACCCGGCGACATAGGCTGGAAAAACCTACCTGTTGATATTCTACCTTCTAAAGGAATGTTTTATCCAGAAGGTGTAAGAATGGCTATTAGACCTGCTGATGTTAAAGAAATCCGCCACTTCTCAACTATAGACGAGACAGATAGATTGGACATAGAAGAAAAATTAGGGTATATTCTAGACAGGTGCCTTTCTATGGAATTCCCAAACGAAGGAGTGGTTTCTTACAAGGATCTTAAGTCAGAGGATAGATTTTTCATAATTGTAGCAATAAGGGATTTAACCTTTGTAAAGGGTGAAAATTCAGTTGTACTCTTCCCCGAAACCGAGTGTGAGAATAAAAAAGAATGCCCGCTGACAAATGGATTTGAATTAAGAACCGGTGTTTTAGCTTCATATACCTTGGATTCTGAGGTTTCTAAATATTATGATCCTACAAATAGATGCTTTACCTTTCAAATAGGTGGATCATCAAATCCCATTAGAATGTATGTTCCTAGTATAGGAGTAACTCAAAGAATATCTGAGTTCACTGCTCATTGTTTAAAGAACAATATAGATGTTGATGACTCTTTCCTTAAAATATCTCCATTCCTATTTGAAGAATGGAGGGTGATGGATAATCAATTCATAATGAACGAGATGAGAAAGATGGATTACTGGACAAAGGAGGAATTCTCTTTATACTTCATACTATCTGAAAGAATAAAGATAGGGACTAAGCCAAAAGCTTCTGTTAAATGTCCTAAATGCGGAGGTAGGGAGGTCTCCGCTGAAATATCATTTCCCGGCGGGATTAGATCACTTTTCATTATTTCAGATATCCTTAGAAAACTTCTTTGATATTAAATTTAGGCTCTGGCAAGAGCATAAAATAGATCCAGATTGGCTGGAGTCTATACCCTATTACGAATATCAGATATGGCTAGATAAATTGAATATCGTGATAGAGGAAGAGAACAATAGTAACCTGGAGGCAGACGGCAAAAAGAATGTTTTCACCCTCCGTAGATAATATTAAATATATAAATCAAATAATTTAATATTAATGGCGGATAGCAATGAGTACAAACAGCTATTGGATGTTTCCAGGAACTTAGCCGAGGTTGTTAAAGAGCTAAAGCAAACCAACAAAAATCTGGGAGCTATATCAGGATCTGTTTCTAAAGATCTTAAGGAGATATCAAAATCTGTCTCTAAGGATCTTCAGGGTCTTCCGGATAAAATTGCTGAATCCACAGGTTCTAAAAAAAATCCTAATCTTCCCGAAAACGATGCGGTAAAGAAGGGAGCAGAGATGTTAAAAAAATTCGGCCTTGAAGATTTTATGGGCCAATATGAGGCGGAGATTTCAAAGCTAATGGCATCTAAAAGTGCCAAACAGAACCAACAGAAAGTCCCTGTAAAAGGTGCTTTAAAAGATGGCGGAAAGGCAACTGAACCTGGAACATATGTGGTAGGAGAAAACGGACCAGAAATAATGGAGATCCCTGGTGGTTCCAAAGTTGTACCCCTAAATGTATCGGACCTTATAGATGGATTGAATGCAATTCCTAGGATGAAGGACTTCATAAAAGATGGTTTCGTAAAAGTAGAAAATCAAGGTGGGTATAATTTTTTGGTTGGTGATAATGGTAGATATCCCATAGAGGAGATTAAAAAAAGTATACAGAGTGATATTGCAGAGAATTCCGCTTTGGGTTTAGATACTAAAAGTGATTCTGATAAATTGACTGTCCTAGACTCTTTAAGTAAAAAGATATCAGAGCAAGGGAAATCTGCTGCATCTGGTGCACCGACAGCAGGACCATTTGCAGGTGTAAAAGGTGAAACAGGTAGAGTTAATGTCAAGACAGCAGAATCTATTATCAGTGAAAGTGGCGGAATAAAAAGCATGCTTTTTAAGGATTTTTACCCTTCACAGAGTGAAGTTGATAACCACGTCGCTCAATTAATTAAAGAAACCCCTGGTTTAGCTAACAATAGTGATGTCCTTAATTACGAGATCGAGAAATTCATGGACGAAGAAGCTAATCGAAGGTTTTCTGAGGCCAAAAAAAAATCTGAATCTTCTGTATTAAATACCGAATCCCCTGAATTATCAAAGGTAAACAAGGGTGAAGGACCCGCTGCTAAAAAAGAGGGAGGAAATAAATCTGGAACCGACGCAATAAAGAGCGGTGTAGAGATGTTAAAAGCTTTTGGCCTTGAAGATTACATGGGCCAATATGAGGCGGAGATTTCAAAGTTAATGGAATCTAAGGGTATCAAACAGACGGATAATCTAGATAAGAAATTATTTAGTGAAAACGGGAAAGTTGAAAAGACCACAGCAGGATCGGCTAAAACTGCATCCGGTCTTTTAGCTAAACCAGCTTCAGTTCCCGCAGGTAAAAAACCTGGGCCTAAGGTTGAAAAGTCTAACGCAGCTCTTTCTAAAACTAGCAAACCTGCACCCGCTGAAGCTTCCCAGACGCAGCCTGCACCTCAACCCCCAGCCCCATCTGCTGCTCCTATGGAGGCTAAATCAGATAGCGGTAGTGGCGGTGGTGGAAATACACAATCTAGTTCTACCACTAGTAAATCTGGGGGTGAAGTCAGTGTATCTGAGGGATCTCCTTTTTTATCAAATGATATGAAAGAAATAAAAGCCCTTCTTGGGAGTATGGCTAGATCTTTAAGTGGTCCGCTTAATATATACAATCCCGATCCTTTTAGGCCTGATTCTAGAAGAATTTAAGGGGACCATACTTTTTTCTACGGGTTTATTTAGTATATTAGCGAGAAATACTATTTAATCCTTTGCCCTAATGAAAACTGGAATGCAATCTCAACTATATAGTGAACTTGATTTTTTGGATGACACCTTCTATCTAGAAAATGAAAATTGGAGGATATCTAGGGATCCGGAGGCCGGTGGGTTCCATTGCTTTTTGGGAGATTCTATTCATCCTACTGACAAAGACAGGAACAGGGATTTGATATATTTAGAGATGGCATCAGCTTGGTCTAAAAATTCAAGTTGTAAGAGAGCTCAGGTTGGTTGTTTGGTGGTGAAGGATAAATCTATAATATCTGATGGATATAATGGATCCCCAACTGGATTTCCTAACCAATGTGAGGATGACGAGAATAACACATTGTCTTGGGTATTGCACGCTGAAGCTAATGCTATAACTAAGCTTTCAAAGAGCACACTTAGCTCGGATGGGTCTACACTGTATGTAACTCTTTCACCTTGCTTCGAGTGCTCAAAACTTATTATACAATCCGGTGTAAAAAAGGTTGTGTTTACTGAATTGTATAGGAAAAAAGAATCAATTCCATTCCTCTTAATGGGTGGAATTGAGATAGTTAAACTTTAAAATCGATAATTTTTATATTAAATATGGCTAAAAAAGAGAACAACATCCAATCCCTAGCGGAGATTTTTTTAATCGAGAAGAATGAAAAATCTTTCGTTGATTTATTTGACAGACTTAGGCCTGGTATACTAAACCATTGCTTTGTAATTCTAAAAGATAGAGAACAAGCAGAAGATGCTTTCATTAATACTATGTCCAAAATATGGACCAAGATAGATCAGTACAATAGCGAGAGAGCTAATTTTTCCACCTGGTGCTATAATATAGCCCGAAATGAAAGCCTACTCCTTATAAAGTCTAGAAGCAGATTCGTTTCACAGAGCGACCAGGAGATAGATTATCACTCCAATAAGAAAAATTCAAACACCCTTACTGACGGGGCTTACACTCTAGAGGATTCACCCGATTACTGTTTCAAAGAGGAGAACACACTAGAGGAGATCTACGACTCTGTTATAGATGAAATCCGTGCTCTTCCTGAAATATATCGTGACATCATGATTGACCGTGAGATAAACGGTATGAAGTATAAGGACATAGCCCACAAGTATGGCATAAAAAAGAGATCGATCGCAACTAGAATCAGGAGAGCTAGAGCTCAGATAAAAAGAAAGGTTAAGAAACACTAACCCATCTGGGTCTATAATAATAAAATGAAGATACTATGTTCTCAGCACTAAAAGAGTTTTTAATATACCTTAAGTATCGGAAGATAATTAAGGAAGAATCAGCCAAGGAGATAATCTGGACTAGGAAGAATCTTAGATATGACTGGCTTTGTCGGATATACACCGTTGTAAATTTGCCACCTGAAGTGACGATGTCGCCTGATCTGGGTAAAGATGTTAGACCTTCTTTTGTCTTTGATATGCTAAAGCCAATAAACGAGTACCTCAGAAAGGCAGGTATAGAGGAAATGATTTCCGTATCTCTTGAACCGATAGACGGAACTGACGATGAGTCTTTTCTCGTAGTTTACTATTTTATATTCAAAAAGTTCAACTGGGTGTGGTTTACTTTTTACTTTGCTTTACTTCCTTCCGCTTTGATTTATTTAATTTTTAATTTTTTGGTGTAATCCGGTATGAATGAAATTATCGAGTTAGAGAAGAGCCGTATAGAAAAGGAGATAGGTAAATTCAGTGATCCTAATTTTATCTTTGAAGAAGGATCTCACACTTACAAATATAAAGACATCAAGTTCGATTCCGTTACCACTTTCCTGAAGAAATTTAAGGAGCCTTTCAATAGGGAATATTGGATTAAGGAGAAGGCTAGACAGAGAGGAGTGGATCCGTCTGTGATAGAGAATGAGTGGACTGAAGCTGGTAATAAAGCTACTTCTTTGGGGTCCAGAGTACATAAATGGATAGAGGATTTCTGGAGCGGTGAGAATCCTGAATTACCCGAAGATGCAGATTTCTTAGAGCGTGTTAATAAGTTTAAGTCAATCTATGACCTTAAATTTAAAAATCTGATTCCGCTTAAATCTGAGCTTAAAATATTTTCCAGAAAGTGGAGGATTGCCGGCACAATAGATCAGCCTTTCTTAATGTGGGATTCATCTAGGAATAAGATGATTTTCATAATAGGTGACTGGAAAACCAACAAGGAGTTCAAGCATGATGGACACCCGAAAGGAAGATATAAGAAATTACTAAGGCCGTTTAATACGCTATATGAAAATCATCACAACGAGTATTCTATCCAGATATCCCTTTATAGACTAATACTGGAGGAGGAATTGGGTATAGAAACGGAGAGTGGATTTCTAGTTCACATCGGCCCAGAAGAACCAGCAAGAATATATCCAGCTAAGGATTTAAGGGGACCTTTAAAAATGTATTTGGATCAGAACATGCTAGATCCTGATTTAACAACAGAAACATCGGTTCTCACACAGGTAGACGATAAAAAAGATCCCAGCGATATTGATATTTTTGATATTGGATAGAAACAAAACGTGTTGAATTTGATAGAATAATAAAAGTTATTAAAATGGGAAAAACAGGAAAAAACCAAGACGATTTAGTTTTAGCTACATCTGAAAATCTTGACAGATTGCCATCGGAGAGTGCATCTTTTGATATAGATGGCATTAAAGTAAACGTAGACGAAGCCAAAGTTGATGCTTTAAAGAAGCAAATCGAGGAGAAGAGAAAAGAACTCTCTAAGAAAGTTTATGCTGTATCTATGGATTCTTCTACATTGTCAATGTTTAAGCGGTTCATAAATGAAGAAGCTGAGTGGAATTCCACTGAATCATTGGGTATCATCGAGATAAATAAATCCATTCAGAAAGCAGAAGCTGATGGCGTGAAAGATAACACGATTTATTTTGGTGCATTGACCATTGAAGCTAGTCACTACTTTTTGTCCAAGGGAAAGGGTAAGGGATTAGAATCAGCTCAGAACTTTATAAAAGTTTTCAAGCCAGTTGATATTGCGCTAAGTAACGTCAAGGAGGATAATCTAGTTGTTAACGACCTCCAAAAAGAGCTTAACGCAGCTGAGCAGGGACTAGAAGTTTGCTAATCTATAGATACTGATCAATAGCCAGTTTACTGGCTATTTTTTTATGTTCTATATTTTTTAAGATAAATATAAAAAAAAATGAAAATGCTAGAAAAAATTAAATCAAATTCATGGTGGATATCCATCGTATTGGTGCTTATGATGTTTTTGAGACAATGCGGAGTAAATAACGATGTTGATAGAATCGAAAAGGGAATTAAGACACTTAACACATCTGTAGACTCTTTGCAAAAAGTTAGCGTAACTAAAAGTGACTTAGAGAAATCTATGAATCAGACGATGTTTAATTTCTTAATTTATGAGGATGATTTCGATAAGGGTAAGTCTTCTTTGTCTGATATAAAGTCAAAAATAGATCAAACAAAGTGAAAAGCAATGCCCTGAAATACTTCGTTATAGGAACTTTTGTTACCCTGTATCTTGTTGTTTCTGTAATTTCCACTATACACGTAGTTCAGTTTTTCGATCTCACAAATCCGAAGTGGCTTTCTGTTTCTCTAGCGATAGCTTTTGAGTTAGGTGCAGCTGCTTCTTTGGCTTCCATAATAGCTCTGGATAAGATGAATAAATTCTTAGTCTGGGCTTTGTTTATAATACTGACCGGTATGCAGGCTATGGGAAATACTTACTATGCCTATATAAACATTGGCGATTTTAAAATGTGGTCTGAGTTATTTGGCCTTATAGAAGAGGATCTAATATATCAGAAAAGAATACTTTCCATTATATCGGGTGCAATACTTCCTTTAGTTGCTCTTGGATTTATAAAGTCATTAGTCGATTACATAAAGCCTGAGCCTACCGATACCGCTGTAGAGGTAGATGCTTCTGAACCTGTTGAATCTAAAAGCTTGGCTGAAGAATTAGAATCGTTAGATATAGTAGATTTAGGTGATGCAGGGACTTTAGATGTCGAAGAAGAGTCTAAAGACGTGACAGAATCTGAAATTGCTAGAACCCCGGTAGAGGAGCAAATAGAAACCCAGGAAGAGAATAAACAAGAGCTTAGCGAGGATAATAAAATAGTAAACGAGGAGGTTAATGTTGTTACTCCTGACCCCGCATACAATCAAAACACCATTTCACGTAATAATAGGAACGAATATGAAATTAATAGGTCTAAATGGAGACCTAGAGGATAATTTTTATCTTCTTTCGGTTTAGTGTAAATATATACACTAATGGTGTCTGATAATACTGATTTTGATGGTGGTTCCAGTTCTTCAACTGGGTCCAGTAATGTACAGGGTGGATTTGTAAACCCTGTATTTGTTCCCGGTGCTTGTGCTTTTGTTACTAATTATAAAAACGTAGCAAAAACCAGGGACCAGCTTTCCATAATAAATTGGACATTCAAGTATAAGAATGATCCATATAAGCTCAGATTTTTTAACTCAGGCTTCAATGTTCATCAACAAGCTCAAGTTGCTGAGTCTATAAATTTAGAATCTTTTTTCCATCCGCTTTTAGTTTTTTCCACATACCAAAAGCAGACATTTGTAATAGCACCAGATACAACAGTAAGTATAGATCCTGGAGACTATACAGAAACTGCAAACGAGGCTGGTTTTATATTTGCGAGAGCTTATTATTTGCCAGAGTCCATAGCCTCTGAAAAGTTTCTTCTTTGGGATTATGGTGGTGACGAGAGATATCCAATGGGAGAAATAATGGCACTTTCCGGGGGAGTTAAGCAGGGTGTAAATTCATGGGCTGGATGGAACATGAGTCCCTTTGCATATTATGGACACACCGGACCAATTTACAATCCCAACTTAGGAGGTATCAGCTTTTCCAATATAACAACTAGACCAGTAAAACTGGTAGTGATAACATCTAATTAAATTTATGGCAACTAGACCCGTACCTTGTCCACCTGAACCAGCAGGATTCAAATTTGAGAAGAGTGATCTTGTTATAGATTCCGGTACTGCTCTAAACGCTCAGACAATGGTCTCTCTAAAAGACTTTGAGATGGAAGTTAGCGCTTTTTCTAAGGTTAATCTAAATTTGGCCCCTGGTACTTGCTCTTTCTTAAGTCAGACGGATATAGTTGATCCCTCCGGATTTGTTAACTTTATAGTATTTAAGGGCATCTATCCTGATGATGTGTTACCAAAGGATAGATGGGTTACCTGGGAATACCAGGGAAAAACATACTATATGGGTGAAATAATGATATTAAGTGGCCCTAACATTACTACAGTAGACTCTGGAGAGATAGGATGGAATCTATCTTTACCTGGCCCAGTATACCAAAACGGAGGCATAAGAATATGCAACAATCACACAGGAAAAAGAGTTAGAGTGGAAATAATGGTCTGCCGACAGTGATATATAAAAAAATCTCGGAAACTAGATATATAATTTGAAAAAAACATACAACCCATGGATTTTATAAATAAAGTAAAAAAATTGAAAGAAACAACAAAGTCTCCTGAAGTGAGTTCACTTTGTGAAAACTTTCTAAATAGCTCTTTTTCTAGAGAAAGCCTTATGGAGGGACTAGGACAGATTAAGGAAAATGACGATGCAATTGGCTCTTTCTTAAGGGAGAGCATTGATTTGCACTCTGAAGCTAGAAAGAGAGAAATGGAAGCTTCTAAGAGTCTTGCTTCTTCTTTAATGGAATCTTGGGGAGGCAATAAATCTGTTCAAAATTCAGGAACCTGGGTAACTGATAATAGAAACGAAATAAACACCAACCAAATAGACAGATTGAACGAATCTCTATCTGGGTTAGATAACGATCGTGCTACAAACTCTTTCCTATTGTCAGAGTCTGTTAAGGATTTAGGCGTGCTTAAAGCTATTAACAAAATAAGCGTTTCCCCAATCTCCGAGCACTTTGGTGTTAAAATAATGTTGGAAAACTACAGAAACATAATCTCAGCAAAAGGTATTGGTGAGTATCACGTAATTGACAATTTTATAAAGGACATCTCAGATTTACAGTGGGATAAGACAGCTAAGTCTGTTTATGAGTCTCTAGTTAAGAAGAGAAACGATTTTGATAGGGAAATAGAAGTATCTAAAGTAATAGATTCTATAAAGAACTCTGGTTCTAGAGAATTCTACGGTGGACTTTATGAGTCATTGAATAATTGGATGGTTTCTGAGGACAAGTCTAATAGATTGCTACTTAAGAACATTTCAATGTATTCTTTTAATCCAGTTGTTAGAAACTTAATTAACTTCTTGAACGAAAACGAAGGAAAAACAAATGCTAGCAAGCTTAATATACCAGAGGTAGCTCAGAATGAATCATATGTTGAAAAGGTTTATTCACCAGTTTTCACTAACGATGGTTCTTTCGGATTTTACATGAATGGTTCAATTTTCGAAGCTAACCAAGAGGGAATCTATAAGATCTCAGCTGATCAGGCTTTTGAAAAATTTGGTGGTGACTTTGTAAATCTTATCTCAATAGTTAACGATCCTATAGTTAGGGTAGACGAAAGCGGTGTTAATTTCTACATCGGTAAGAAGCTTATTAAGATAACAGAGGGTCTAGAAGGATCACCTAACGTTTATCTAGGAAAAACACAATTGAAGTTTAGATCAGTTGCAGAACTAGGAAAACTTATAGGATTGGAAGTTTCTTCGACCTCAGGTTACAATGACATGAAGGTAGTTAATCAGGTTATGTCTGTTTACGAAAACATTAATGCTATAGTTGAACTTGATTTTGCTAAGTCTTTAGTTTCTAGAATCTATGAGGGATTAAGAATTAATTTGTTTAAGTGGGACGGAGCTTTATACTTGCAGAAAGTAAACGAAGCTATGAAAGAAAATTCAGTTTACCGTGTAAATGCGCTACAAGCCGTTAGTATGGTTAAAGAGTCTTTGAGATATGATATTTCTCAAGGTTTAACTGAATTCTTGGAAGGTGAGCTTAGAAGTAAATCAATTCTAATTAACGATAGAACTGAAATACTTTCAAACATAACTAAGATAGAGAAAGAGCTAAACAAGATACAGGAGGCTATGAAGAATCCAATCATAGCTAACGAGGCTTCAATCAAAGAAGCTGAGGCACTACTAAAAAGAGAACTAAAGGTACTTAGAAATAAATGGTCTGCTGTTAATGAGGAGATCGATAGAATCGAGAACGATTTTTTAGAAATTGATATGGATCTTTTAGAGGACGATGCTTTTTCTATTGGCGATTACGTTAAAATAAAAGAGTCAGGCGAGACTGGAAAGATCATATCTGTAGATAACACTTCAGGTAGATACACTATTTTGACCGACGCTGGAAAAACGGAAGATCACAGAATAGATGAGATTCAAGATCTAGAAGAAGCCCTTAATAAAGCTGCTGATGACAATGAAACTGCTTCAAAAGATGAAGAAGGAGAGGAGGAGATCAAGGAATCAAACGGTATGGCAGTTGCTCCAGAGAACGGAAAAAAGGTTAAATCTGAGAAAGCTGTACAAAACTATGCTACTGCACCAGATAAAAAGAAGTCTGTAAAAACTAAACCTCAGCAACCAAACTTGGTAGAAGCACCAGAAGAAAAATCTGACAAGCCTATGTCTAAGGACCTAAAAAACCCAAAGGCAGCTAATTTTGCTGAAGGAGTCGATGGACAGAAGCCTACTAAATTTGATGTAAAGGGTTACGGGATAGGATATAACAATGTTCAGGAATCAAATGATGCGAATATTGAAAAAGCTCCTACTAACGGAACTAAAGCTAAAGAGACTAACAAGGCTAACACAAAGGAGCACAACCTAGCTTCTCCAAAGAAGATCACTAGAAACATCAATCCTGAAACAAAGAAGGTGTTAAAAACGATAGCTTCTAATCAAGGACTATCTGAAGCGCCAGGTAAAAAAGGAACAGGAGAAGTTGATTTCGATATTGATGGAAACCACATGGGATATAACATCCACGAATCTGAGGCTGAAAAAAAAAATTAAGTCGTAACTTTTATTTTGCTCCTGACAACCCAAATCAAGGTAAACCAGGAAAAAGCTTCGTAGAATCGTCAAAGGGTAAATTAGCAACAGCCCCATCTAAATCCGCAAAGGTTTCCGCTGAGGATTTCGACGAGGAAGACGAAACAACAAAGTAAAATAAATCTACAATATTAAACCAATCCCCCTAGCAATAGAGGGATTTTTTTTATTTACAAAAAATCAAACACAATGGCAAAAGTTTACGTCAGAAACAGCGATCTTTTAAGGGCTTTTAACGAGTCCAAGACCAAAGGCCAGCTTACAAATGAAACTATCGAGATGTTCACCTTGATGATAGAGGGAATATCTAAAAAAATGGCTTATAAGGACCCTGACGATAAGGATGATTGCATGGCTTTTGCCATGGAGGATCTATGCAAGTACTGGAACAGATTTGATCCAGCTAAATCAAATAATCCTTTTGCATACTTCACACAGATAGCTAAAAATGGATTTGCTAAGGGCTGGAAAAAAATACATCCGCCTAAAAGTCCGAAAACTATTCCGTTTAGCTACATAACTGGCGACGATAATAGCTACAATGTTTAATTAATTTTATGTCCATAAAGAACGTAAAACCCAATGGACTTCATAGGTCTGGTCTCTTTCAACCACAGAACCCAGACAAATATATTGGCGACATAAACAAGATAGTTTATAGATCGTCCTGGGAGCATAGATTCTGTAACTACTGCGATAGGAACGAGAATATCCTCAAATGGAGTTCTGAACCACTAGCAATAGATTACTGGAATCCTCTCGATCAGAAATCACACAAGTACTATGTTGATTTTTACATCAAGACTCTGAGAGAGGATGGAACCGAGCAAGAGTGGATCATAGAGATAAAGCCAGAATCTCAAACTAAAAAGCCTATCTACGAGGGTAAAAATATGACCTCTAAAAAGCTGGATTCCTATATACACAACACCAAGGTTTGGATCACCAATCAGGCAAAATTTAAGGCAGCCAAAGAATGGGCGGAAAAGAGGGGATTCAGATTTGGGGTAGTCGATGAGAACTTCCTTTTCAAGAGCTAATTATGGAAGGCCTTATTTTTTTGAATATATAAAAAAGGAAAACAATTTTAAATTTGTCTCTAGAAATATTAAAACACAATAATGGCTGGATTTACTGACAGTGGTGAACAGAATTCTACATTCCAAAGGATAAGGGAGTCCGCAAAGAGACTTTCTAGATTTGGTATGGAGTATGAAGACATGGTACTTAGGAACTCCATGGCTGTTGGATCTACCGAAGCTGCTTTTCTAAATAAGAATAAGACTAGTATAGAAGATGAAAACTTCCTCTATAGCTTGGCTAAGCAGGACATAAACGTAAAACAGTACATATCCTATTTTGATAAGGACTATAAAGGCAAGAGAGACTACCTAAGGAAATTCTCATTGAACCCCGAGATAGAATTAGTACTGGATACGATCTGTGACGAGGCAATAAATTATGACCCCTCCAATTTCTTCGCCTATCCAGATTTCCTAGATCTATCCTCGGTAAATGATAAATCTAAGGATAAAATATATGATGCCTTCAAGAAAATCTATGATATCTGGGGCTTCTCTGATGATATTACAGCTTGGCAATACTTTAGGCAGTTTTTGATAGATGGATTTCTGTCTTTCGAGATAATCTTCGACAATGATGGTAAGAATATAGTTGGCTTTAAAGAATTGGATCCAATAACTCTTATTCCCAGTGTGGAAAAACAAGAGGATGGATCAATCATTAATATCTGGGTTCAGAATCCCAATGATCCTAGAAAAAAACGGGTTCTTTACGATTCACAGATAATCTACATATCTTATGCAAAGGGTAATGCAATATCTAGATTAAGCTACGTGGAGAGACTTATACGCCCTTACAATACTCTAAGAATAATCGAGTATAGCAGAATCATCTGGTCTGTTATGAACTCTTCTTATAAGATGAAGATGACGGTTCCGGTTGGATCTAGATCTCCTCAGAAGGCCCTACAAACTCTAGGTGAGCTTATGGGTGTTTACAAGGAGGACTATAGATTGGATAGTGATACAGGGGAACTTTTGATAGATGGAAGCCCAAAAATACAGTTCTATAAGAACTATTTGATTCCGCAGGGTCAAAACGGTCAGCCATCTATAGAACCATTAAAAGCAGAAGGTCCGGATCTTAATGATACAGCGCCTCTTGCTTATTTCTATGATAAATTTGTTCAGGAATCTAAAGTTCCAGCCACTAGATTTAAAGGTCTAGATGGATCAAGTACTGCTGCATATTCAAATTCAGCGGATGGCTTAGATAAGGAAGAAATAAGATTTGCCAAGTTTATAAACAGGTTAAGATCTATTTTCCAGGATATTCTAATAAAGCCACTCTGGGTTCAAGCATGTAAAGACAATAAAGCTCTAGAGACTGATCTTAACTTCAGCAGCCAGCTTGGACTTATGTACGTCAGTGATAATTCATTTAAGGTAAACCAAGAAATGGAGATAATTACAAAGAGAAAAGAGGCTGTTGATAATATTTCCGGCATTCCTGGCGAGGAAGGTAATCCTTATTTCTCAATGAAATTTTTGATAGAAAATTATCTTGGACTTACAGACGAGGATATCAGAGCAAACAAAGAGGCCAAGGAGAAGAAAGAGAAAGAAAAAAAGAAGGAAGAGAAAAAAGGTGGGGAAGAAGCTGAAGAAGGCGAGATTACTTTATAAAAAAAATTAAAAAATGGCGGGATTTTTAGATCCATCACAACCAAATGGAGCATTTGGTAACATATTAAGAAGCCTTAGCTCGATATCTAAGTTTGGGATGAGGTACGATGACATGGTCGTCAGAAACTCGCAGGCCTTAGGTAAGACTGAGTCTAATTTCTTTAATGAGTCTGGAACTGGGTTTACCCAGGATGATGCTTTTTATTGGACCTTATCCTATACTGACACTAAGGTTAAAAAATACATAGCCTATTTCGATAGAGATTATGGAGAGAAGAGGAACTTCCTTAGAAAATTCTCCTTGAATGGCGAGATTGAATTTATAGTAGATACTGTCACTGACGAATCTATAGTTTATGACAATAAGAACTATTTCGCATATCCTGAGGTCAAAAATCTAGATGTCAATGAAAAGATAAAGGAAAGAATAGAGGACAGGTTTAAGAATTTGTATCAGCTATTCAATTTTCAACAGACGACATTAGCCTGGCAGATCTTCAAGCAGTTTTTAATTGATGGATTCTTAGCTTATGAGATAATATACGACAACAAGGGTAAAAATATAATTGGATTCAAAGAGCTTGATCCTACATCTCTTCAGCCTATGGTTGAGCAGGTTTCAGAAGATCAATTTGAACAGGTTTGGGTTCAATATCCCAATAATCCTCAGATGACTAGAAAGCTTAAAAATGAGCAGGTTATCTATATTTCTTATGCTAAAGGTAATTCTATATCCAGGGTTAGCTATGTTGAAAGACTAATAAGATCCTACAATATTCTTAGAATAATGGAGAACAGTAGGGTAATATGGAACGTTATGAACTCCTCTTATAGAATGAAGTTTGTGATACCTATAGGAACTCAGTCTCCACAGAAGGCTATGCAGACTTTGGGGCAGGTGATGTCATTCCATAAAGAGGAGATATCACTCAATGATAATTCAGGTGAACTAACAATCAACGGAAGACCGAAGGTTCAGTTCTATAAGAATTACATCTTTCCAGAGAAAGACGGCGTTTCTCCTACTGTGGATTCTATGAATCCTTCTGGCCCAGACTTCAACATTATGGCCAACGTTCTTTATTTCTTTAATAAGCTAAAGCAGGATTCTAAAATACCTTATGCTAGATTTGCTTTTAAGGGCGGTACTCCCACAAATTATCAGCTATCGATAGATGCTTTAGAGAGAGACGAGATAAGATTTGAGAAGTTCCTATCACGTTTAAGATCTATATTCCAGGAGATTCTAGTTAAACCCTTATACTTACAAATGTGCTTAGATTTTCCTGAGCTAGCTAAGGATAGAAGCTTTAGAGCAAATCTTGGTTTAAACTTCAAGAAAGAAAATGAATTCAGCGCTTTGCTAGAGCTTCAGAATTTATCCAAGAGGGGAGATTTTGTAAAAGCACTTTCTGAAATGAAGGTTAAAGAGGGCGGGGAGGAAAAAGAGTATTTTGATAAGGATTTCTTGATAGCAAGATTTATGGGTCTGAATCCAGATCAGGTTATTAGAAATGCTAAATATAAAGAAGATGAGGGTGAGAAAAAAGAGGGAGGAGGTGAAGCAGCACCAGCAGAGGGTGAAGCAGCACCTGCGGAGGGAGAAGCAGCTGGAGGTGAGGAAGTACCAAAGGTCGAGCTCTAGTTTATAGATCGAGAGTTCGATATATAAAAAAATAAGATAAAAAATGAGAAAAGTAGCTAATTTTAATCAATTCAAAGAGGATCCAGATTTAATTAATGAAGGATGGATAGGTGATTTCTCCAAGAAGGTTAAATCAGGGGTAAAATCTGCTGGACAAAAAATAAAATCAGTTGTTTCAGGATGGATTGATCAGTTGAAAAAAGATATAAAGAGCGGTAAAAACGTTCCTTTTAATAGGAAGACAGGAAAGCCTGCTGTTAGATTATATTTACCGGAGGATGGACCCATCGATAAACAGATGGCCAGCCATAAAATGAGATCACAGGAGGATGTGAATGAGTCTTCTGATAAGACCAGAAGAGCTGGTACTAGAGTCCCTCTTACTTGGACAGGAGCAGGTGGTGACGTTAGAGACGTTAGAGTTGGCGAGATTACTGAAGATATTATGGATTCCTATCTTATTAAGAAAGAAGAGGGATGGAGTAAAGCTATATTTATATTTGGAGCACCAGGTATAGGTAAAACGCAGACAGTTGGTCAAGCAGCTACCAAATTAAATGTGCCTCTTTTGGTTTGGGATGTTCAGTTCTTTATGCCAGAAGATTTTCTTGGTATACCCAGTAAGGTTGATGTACAAGAGCCTATTATAAAGGTCGGTAAGTTGGTTAGCATCGGTAAAGGTGTAACCAGACAAAATCCACCAGCTTGGCTTCCTCAAGATAATGGAGAAGATGATAGAGGTGGTATAATATTCATGGACGAGCTTAATAGAGCTAATGAGGCAGTTCAGAATGCTCTCCTTAAATTCGTTCAAAGTGGTGAGATTGGAAGTGAAGGAACATACAAGCTTCCAGATAAGTGGATAATCGTTGCAGCAGGTAATAGACCAGAGGACGTTCCAGGTAGAGTTACTGAACCAGATACAAGCTTCGCTGACAGATTTGAAATAAAGAACCTAGTTCCACAGGTTGAAGATTGGACCGAATGGGCTAAGCAAACGGGATACATCTTACCTGAGCTTGCTTATTTCTTCTCTAATGAGGAAAACCAAGAGGATCACTTCCATTACCTAACAACAGACGTTCAATCACTAAACTTCCCGTCTCCTAGAGGCTGGTCTGAAGCAGCTAGAAAGCTTAACAGCTTGGTAAAAATAAAGGGTTTGAAAGATTGGAGAGAAATGGATCTGAATAAGATTAAAAAAATATTCCATGATTCTGTTGGTCCAGTATCTTCTCAGGCTTTTGTTGATTTCTTGAAAGTATTGAAGGAGTTTACCAGAGAGGATATGGAGGATATGATAAAGAATCCAGCCAAAGCTAAGATGATGGCTAGAAAAGAGATTCCTTTCCTATATTCTCTAGGAGAAAGTGCATTCAAAATTAAACCAAACCTAACAAATCAGGAGCTTTATAATTTGATAGAGTACTTTAGTAGATATAACAATCTAGAGTTTTTGGCTTGGTTCTATAAGTACGTTTTGGATAG
>Ga0315901_10004354_pt1 | contig 17686 bp, 15 predicted proteins | sample LakEriMetagenome_10_FD_203761 | JGI IMG/M metagenome (GOLD analysis project Ga0315901, IMG submission 203761) | Freshwater fungal communities from buoy surface, Lake Erie, Ohio, United States - Buoy 2 MA116 | ecosystem: Environmental > Aquatic > Freshwater > Lake | place: USA: Lake Erie, Ohio...
TACCTTTAACGTTCCAGTTAAATCCTAAACGTGGTTCAAATAAAACTTGTGTTTTAGGCATTGTACCTGTATTCCATTTTTCACCATTTGCAAACGTCATTGCTGTAATAGCTTTATTTTCTAAAGCAGTGTTTTCAAAAGCAATAATGTTAGCTCTTAAACCAGCAGTTAACTTTAGATTTTTAAAACCATTAAACTCATCTTGTAAATAAAAATCAGTTCTAGATGATTCTAAAGTTTGCATTGGAGCAACTCCACTTGGTAAAGCAGAATAGCGAAGTTGGAAACGTGCAGGTGCAAAAGTTGAAGGAGCTCCATTAGCAGCTAATGATTGATTAGCAGCAGTATAGAAATCGTTCAAACTATTGAAAATATAAACACCATTAGATGCTGGGAAGAACAAGTTATTAGATTGGTATCTTTGGAAATTAACACCACCTACAACTGTATGTTTACCAAAATATTTAGTTAAGTTATTAGTAATATTAAATGTCCAATAATTTAACTTATTATCTGGGGTAAATGGATCAAATCCAACAGATGTATAAGTAGCAGATCCCTCACGAATATCAATTGTAGGGAACAAATTACTCATATAAGCTCTATCTTCAATTTGCTTGTCATAAGATACGATCAAGTTATTATGAAGTGTATTAGTTAACTTAGAGTTAAGTTCTAATACAGCTGAACGAGTGTTATCCTGAATAATGTATCCACTGTTTTTAAATGACATAGCGTTAAACTGAGTGGTACGGTTACCAGCACCTGCTGATTGTGAATTTGAAATGTTTATTTCAGCGGATGAGTTATGGTGAACATAACGAGCAGTAAGCTTGTTTTTATCATTGATGTTCCAATCAACACGAACGAGAAATTTCTTAGACTCATTAGTGTTTGAATACCCCTCCCATGGTCCAGTTGTATAGTTAAATTTAGACTGCATAAATTTAGAAAGTGAATCCATTGCAGAATATCTAACTCTACTGATCTGAGATCCTGTTAAAGGTGATCCACTAGAGATCCAAGTAGTACCAGGTTCTGTTCTTTCAATTTGCTCATAGTTACCAAATACAAATAATTTGTTTTTGATAAGTGGAGCACCTAAACGTAAACCTTGTACTTTTTCATCAAATTTAGCTGCTGTAACTGTAGTACCACGAGCATTATCACCTACATAACGTGAAGAGTTATCACGTTGTGTTTGATAAACACTACCCTCAATTTCATTAGTACCAGAGCGTGTTACAGCATTAATACCAGCACCTGTAAATCCAGATTGACGAATGTCAAATGGTGCAATATTAACCTGTAATTGGTCAATAGCATCAAGTGAAATTGCAGAGGCACCAGTACGACCACCAGCTTGAGCTGAAGATCCTAAACCGAAATTGTTGTTGAATTGAGAACCATCAATTGTAAAGTTGTTCATACGGCTGTCTTGAGCGCCGAATGAATTACCATTACCAAATGGATTGTACTTGGTAATACCATCAATTGTTCTAGCTCCTGTAATAGGAACTGAGGTTAATTCTCTACGAGTAAATTGTTGAGCAGCACCAGTTCTTTCTTTAGAAAAAATACTGTTACGGTTAGCTCCAACAACTACCTCTTTAAGAGCTTTTACTTCATCAATTAAAACGAAGTCAATGTTAGATGTTAAACCTAACTGTGTGTTAACTTCAGTTACTTCGCCTTTTTTGTACCCGACGAATGAGGCATGAATTGTGTAAGGCCCACCTACACGAACTGCAGGTAAAACATACACCCCTGATTTGTTTGCAGTAGTAGTGTACTGCGTTCCAGTTGGAAGGTGAGTAGCGTGAATTGATGCTCCCACCAACACTTCTTTCTTCTCGTTAACTACAACACCTGAAATTGCAGAAGTGGTAATTTGACCAAATCCAACAAAAGCAAGCATCATGAATAACAAGGATAAGACTGTTTTTTTCATGTGATTTGTTTTGGTTAAAAAATAAAAAAGGCAGGTACAAAGGTACCTGCCACAGCGTTATAATCCGTTTTGTTATAGTTTGTATAAAACATCCAATTCGAAATTTCAAGCATAAATATGTTAGAGAACTTTGACCGATGTGGGTAATAATTCAGTCATAGGCTTGAAATCTGGGTTTTCAAGTTTAAATATTTCCTGTATATTTTGGAACATTTTAAAGTTTTTTTCAATATCATCTATGGTTTTTAATTGCCATCCTTTACCTTGAATACTATCACCTTTTCCCTCTCCACGAGTGGATGCTTTTAACCACAAGATACCAGTACGCTCAATTGCCTCGTTATGTGTTTCGCTCCATGCCGTTGCATAGGCAGCTAACTGTAAATCGTATGAGGTATGAAGTGAATTAGATGTTTTAATATCTAATAACCATAATTTACCTTGAAAACGAACAACTAAGTCGGCTGTACCAGCAAACTCATGTTTATCTGAAAATAAATGATATTCAGTTGCTACTAATTCTGGTTTATGTGTATTCCAAAATTCAGCAAACTTTAAAATCATTTTCCAAACATCAAGTGAGTAAATGGCATTTCCAAATTCATCAATCCAATTAATTTCTTTTCCATTTAAAAAATTATCAATTGCAGTGTGTACTTGAGTACCTTCGGCTGCTGCTTTAGAGGCAATAATATCACTATTATGTCCTACATCTTTTAACCATGAGTGGAAAAAGCTATTTTTAGGAAAATAATTTAAAATAGATGTTACTGAAGGGTAATACTTGCCATCTCTCCTATAAAACCTACTATCCAATACATTGATTTGTTTATTGTCTTCAGTGTACTCAACAATACGTTTAATTTTAGGATCTTTAATGACATTTGCATTTTTGTCAATCATAATAATTGTAGTTTTTTCTCGATTAGTGTCTTAAGATTAAGAGGAACTGTTTTCTCGAGAGTGTTAAGAAATTGTTCAAAACCAATTTCGTTAGCGTCTTTTCCTTCCATTTCAACTAAATACACTTCTTTACCATATGACATTAAAGTTTCAGCTTGTTTTAAAGCATCTTTTCTAGCATCATTATCTAAAGCAATATAAATACGATCAACAGAGGATTTAACTAACTTTTGCATTAGTTTACTGTGTAATACTTTACCAAATAAAGGTATAACATTACGTTTAATAGTAAGTGCATCAAATATTCCTTCAACAAGAATAATTGGTGCATCCCAATTTATATATAATTCGAACCCGATTACATCTTTAGCTGATGCGGGTGGATTTTTATATTTTTGAAGTGATGGTTCTTTATAATCACGAGCAATAAAATAATTTAATTTACCATTTTCATCATAAGATGGTATAATAACTCTATATTCGTATTTTCCCTCCTTACAAAAACCAATATTGTATTTTATAATATCGTTTTGTGTGATATTACGTTTTTTTAAAAATTTTAAAGCATGTTTTGCTTCAATTTGAGCAATTTTATCTTCAACTGGAGTAGTTAATGAGATAAATTCTTTAGGTAATTCAAGAGTACCTATTTCAACATGTTCCTGTTTTTTAGATGGAACAATTAAAATATTTAATTCATTAATTTTATCTTGTGGTGCCTTAATTTTTTTAAATAATGTAAGCAATGTTTTACCCTTAGCACCACATACCCAACAATGCCAGAAATTTTCACGTTTAGCGGTTGTACGTAAACTAACCTCTAATTTGTTTTTATGATGCGTACAGAAAGGACATTTAAAAGCATAGTTGCCTTTACTAGTTGATTGTCCTTTACCTAACACGGATTCAGTTAGGAATAGTAGAGCTGTATTCTCCATAACCTGAAATATACGAAATAATTTTGACTATAACAAGTCTTTAGTAAAGAATTTACCTAGTATGTTATCGTTATATGATCTATCCCTACCAATTAATACTTCTTCTTTGCATTGGTAATGCATTTCGTAGTATGTTAGTTCTTTTTTTGTTTTACATTGTCTATAAATCCAACATTGAAAGTTCTCTTCACCAAATTCTTTAATATCAGCAAGTAATTGCTTATTAGAACCCCAATATGTTTTCCAATCGCTTTCAGTACGAATTACCTCGTGAGTTGGTTTACGACCTGGTCCTGTTTGTTCAGCAAGTTGTTTTTTGGTAAGTTTATGTTTTTTATTATTCCAATAAACCTTTTTACCAATATAAAATTTACCAGTTACATTGTTGGTAATTTTATAAACAAAACCATAATATTTTTCAGGATCTATTACATCCCAAGTTTTCCATTTAGATATCATATTTCACAACAAATGTCATGTCCGTATCAGGGGACATCATGATTGGTTTACCTAATTTAGCTACAGCTAATAAATTGTTATAATCATCATACAATCCAATTTGTGTAGCGTAAGTATAAAAATCGGATCCAGTAGCAAAATCTCTTAAAGAGCCACTTTCATAACTACCTGTTACTAAAGTAGGATTATAAGATAAATTATAATCACTTGATTTTACTAAACAGCGCACTTCATTTTCATAAACGGTATGTTCGTTTTTAAATGATACTGTAAATGAACCTGTATGAATTACTGTTGGCATAATTTAATTTATTAAGAACAACTTGCACTTATAAGACTATATGATCCTGGACCTGAAACTTTAGTTATACTGCCTGATACACACCTTTCAGGTGCTTCAAAATCACTTAAACTTTCAGTTACAGGAGCACCACTACATGTAGTATAATGAAATACTGTTAAATCTCCTTTACTTCCAGCAAGACCATAAAGTGAACAAGTAGGAGCTGTTACAGTAACAGTAACTTTAGCAACATTACTTCTTAAATTTACAGAACAAGAACCAGCTATATCGGCTCCAATAGTATAATAAGCAATATAAGTACCCGCTACTGTTGTTGTTAATACAATAGTACCATTACTTGCAGTAGCAAAAGAATAACCTGCACCGCTAGTGCTACCTGAAAATATAATTGAGCTTGTATTTAATGTTCCACTTCTAGCATAATCATTTAATGATGCAGAAATAGTTTTTGGAGTAACTGTAGATAAAAAAGACCCACTATCGTTTTTAGCAATAGGAGTAAGAGGAAACATTAATTGATAATCTTGATTAGTAATAATAGCTAATCCATAGGCATAAAATATATTTCCTACATGAGTTTTACTTCCAGAATAATCAAATAAATTTCCATAAGCATCATCTTTAACATTATAAGCAGATGATGATAATTGAAAATTGCCTGGTAGGACTTTATTACCAAATACATTTTGATTAATTGCTAATACACGTATTCCCTCCATTGCTCCTGTAGGGAAATAATCAATTAAATTAGAATTATCATTAAAGATAAAATAAGATGATGTTGGGCGTTGTTGAGAGGCAGATTCGTAATAGATAGAACGAGCTAAAGAAGCTGTATTTAAAGAAGCAGTATATGCTTGATAAAATAATTGATTTATTTCAGCATAAATTAATCGTTCGTATTCTCCTTCAGTAATTGGATCATTATCTACAGAAAAGGAACCTGTAACATTTGTGCCTTTATAAATAGTTAAGTATTGAGATGAAGTTGGATATGGACAATAAGGTAAAGTCCACTGCTTGTTAGCGTTGTTTGCTACAACTGTAACGTCTGATTTGCTTAACTGTTTGAATGAAGACATGCATTAATAATCTAATTTGATCCTAATTAAGGCCTCTTTAGTAAAGTCTTTTGTTAATGGTTGACTTAATTTAGCTACAGCTAACAACTCATTATTGTCATTATACATACCTACAGAGGTAATAAATGTTTGTGGGTTGTCAATTAATGTAGTATATAATAAGTTACCATTTGCATCTATAATAGATGGGTTTGTTGTATAGTTAAAATCACCATTCTTTACACGAGTAAAGAAATAACGTGAAGATACTGTTTCAGATGATTGTAATTGCATGCTACCTGTAACACCATCAGAACCACTAGAAATTGAATTAAATAATTTATTATAATTATCTTGTCTTGAAGAGGTAGCTGTTGTTAATGGAGCAAAATAGCTTGTTAATGATACAGTAGATGAAGCAGAAGCATTTAAAACAATAATATCTAAATCTGGGAACATCATTCCATAATATGAAGAAGAGGCAGCAGCTGTATATGCGTTACCATTGCTTCCAGAAATAATATAATAAACTTCATTTTCACCAATAAAGCGAGTTAAACTTGTAGTACCACTATCATCAGTTAATTTAATAACAGCACTTCCGCTTTTTAAAGTTAAATTAAATGAACCTGGTAATAATGATTCTTTATAGCGAGAACGAGCAAAGTTAATAATGAATATATCGTTTGCTGTTGTAACACCATTATCAAAACTAAAGTTTTGAGTTTCAGTTCCGTATACTAAGTTTCTATACTCACCGTATACAACACGAGATGGAGTATACCCACCTGTAGGAACATTTGGGTTAATAATTAAAGAACCAGATCCGTATAAGTTACCATATTGAATAGCAAATTGTACAGAGGAACCACTAGCTGCTGGGCTTCCATTATATACATCTAGATAATATTCGTTTACACTTTGGCTATAAAATGTAGTTAAAGTGTTATTATCTCCTGTAAATAAACCACGTACTACGGTTTCGGAGCTAATTACTGAATCTTCTGGGTTATATCTTACAAATGACATATGTTAAATTAGATTGTTGATACTTTTTGAATATTAAGAGGAACTGTAATTCTAGCACCACTATCTCTACCAATTACAGTAATTGTAGTAGCTAAACTAGTTAATGTAGAACCAAATAATGTATTGATTGTTGTACCTGTAATTGAGAATGAAGTACCAACTTGAGTAGCAGATACTACTGTACCACTAGTTGTGTTAAGGTTTCCTAAAGGCTCAGTTATGGTAATACCTGTACCAGTAAATGTAGATACTAAACGAGCATCAGCGATTGTTGCTGTATAACCGTTTGCCTCAAATGTACTTGTAGCACCTAAATAATTAAGTGTTTGAGGAGTAATTGTTAATGAAGCACCCTGGCGTAATGTGATACTGTTATAACCCAAGTTAATAACTGGGAGTTTAGAAGTACCACGAGGTAACGTTACTAATTTATAGCGCATTACTTGTGATTCGTTTGGAATAGCCTCTAATACTGGTGTATTTTCTAATGCTTCACCGTAAAATGCAGATCCTGATGGGTGATTTGGATTATACAAAGTATAATCAATTTCATCATCAGCTAATGAAAATTGCGTAATTTGAAAAGAACCATCGTTACGAGCCAATAATTCACGGCCCTTCGTGGTTAATATTGCATCTACAGTGATCGTTGTAGGATTTAAAATTGCCATAATTTCTTTATGTTGTATATACTATAAATATGTTAAATTTAGAAGTTTCCACCGCTTAAACTATCTATCGCTGATTGTTCATTGATAAGTTTTTGTTTAACCTCACGAGTAATTGTATCGATATTTGCTAATACCTCAGGAGATAAGTTATTTGGTATTACAAAACCATATGATGTTTTACCATCACGTTTTTTAAACACTACGTGAGTATTTGTTTCATCTTCTCGTCTTGACAATACTAAAAATCTTTTATAACTTCCTGATATTAAGTCGCTGGAATATAAGTTAGAAAGGGGTGTATCCAAAGTAACTTGTAATAAGCTTGCAGAAGTATTTACATTTAATACTCTTGATTCTACATAAGTACTATCAGATAAATAAGTTAATATAATATCAAATGGTTTAATACTAAATGGATAATCAACATCCCCATAAGTACTATATAAACTATTTTCAGATCCAGTTAATGGATTAGGAACAAATGTATAATTAGTATCATGGAAATTACTTACACCAGGAGAAAATGTAATCACATTATTGTTTCCAGCTACTAATGAAGATGATATAGAAGCTGAACTAAAATAAGGGCAGTTTGTTGTAACATATCCAATTGATGGAGCTAATGACGATACATTTAAAGCACCTTTACTTATTGAGGCAGTAAAGTTATTTGCCTCTGTAGTTCCTTTAACTTTAAATTTAAAATACAGTATATCTCCATCCTGTAAATTAACAGAACTTTGATCTATACTAAATGATTTGGTTTGTGTAAAGGCCATTTTTAATTATTTTAACATTGAGGTACACCTGTATTAGTACCTAATACTCCACTTGTTATAGGATATACAGGAAGTAATCCAGATCCTGGAAGATATTGGGCTACATATCCTGTTACACTAATAGGAGTTAAAAGATTAAAGTCTGTGTAAATAGTATCTCCATCTGTAAGGTAATCTCCAACAGTATAATCTTTACTTGACCATCCTGCTACAGTAGCTGCACTACATGGATCAGATGCTAAAGAACCAGAGGTATAAAATACTCTATATGATGTTACAGGCACAACATTAGTAAATATTTGATCTACCTCAAATAATGGATTTGGATCACTATTTTTAAATACTTGAAGAGACCAAGTAGCATTAGCACCATCAGGTAATGTTAAAGTTAAATCAAGTGATGCTTGTACTCTATGATCACCTGATTCTTGAACTGAATAACTAGGTTGTGTTGTTGCTGTTCCACCTGCAAAGTATGAAGTACCTTCAACTACAGTATCAAATAATTTAGTTACAAATGAAGAAGATATTGGGTGATTCATTGTACCAGATCCACTAACAGTATAAGGTTCACTGTTATATGCTGTAGCTAAATAACTACCTAAAGTACCTGATGGTTCAAAATATATTTTTGGGTCACCACTACATGAGGCAAAGTAAAGTATTGGGTTATAAGTATAACCACTATCAAAAATAGGTTTAGTACCATCAACAATCTTTTGGTTACTAAACTTTTGATTATCAAATAATGATACATCTAATACTTCACCTGCTACAAATGTATTTTGAATTTCTTGCCAATGTTTATTACGTTGGTTTAATTCAGTTAATTCACCAAGGCTATTTACTAAATATTTTAATGCTACATTATTACGATTAGGTAAAAACTTATTAGCAGTAACCTCTGTAAATAAACCTATTTTAAGTACATTTTTATCTATTGCTGCTGTTTTACCATAAGAATCATCTCCTACATAATTAGCAGAGGCACTAGTATAAGTATTATATTTTAAACTAGATACTTTTACCCCATCATAACGTGATAACATATGTGTTTTTAAGGACTCATATGAATCTTGTAATTCAGCTGTTGTTAGTATATAATTTGGTGTACCGTAAATATATTCAATATCTCTTCTAGTACGAGATATTAAACTATTTGATACATTATTTAACATTACATTAAAATCTGTATGGTCAAAAGTATACAAATTACCTGCTGTAAGACTTGCAGTTGGAAATAGATAAGGGTTATAATTTCCTGCTTCAAAATAAGCATAAGTATCTATATAACTACCTGTAAAAGCACCATTATAATAAGCTGCTCTACTCCCTGTTAATCCTTGATAAATGTCAGTATATTCAGTTGTAATAGTAGGTCCTGCTATACTGCCTGTATTTACATCAACTTCAGATGTAGATGAAGGATTAGCATAAGACCATTTATTTCTTTCAAGTATAGGTGAACTAATAGTTACACCAGTTGATAAACTTGTTCTTGCAGGAACAAAATCCTGCAGCATTTTAAATAATGAATTATCAAAAAACTGAATTAAGCGAATAAAGCTATTATAGTCAGTTGCTGCTAATGATCCACTACCTAAAGAAGCAGTATATGGTAATTGAGATGCTGATAATGGAGATAAAAATGTATTTCTATCTACATCTAAGGCCGTGTACGAACTACTATATAAATAACCAGGATCACCAATAATATCATCTATTGTCCAAGAGGCACTTACAGCTACAATTGATGCTGAAGAGTAAATATCAATTTTATCTTGTGGAGAAAATGATATATCAGCATAATTTAAATCATTTGTTCTAAATAAGTTAGAGGCTGTTGGATATTCAATTACACTAATAAGAGGTGATAATACACTACCTGTTACAATACTACTAGATACAATTCTAACTTTGTCATTATTAAATTCATCTAATGTATTTGATTTTAAATCACCACCATATTCTTTAACAATTAAAGTACTACCTGTAATACCAAAAGTAGATACTAATGTTTGTAAACCATAAGTTGTACCCTTAGTTTTTAATAATAAAGGTAAGTTATGATAAATACGTTTATAAGATTCAGCAAGTAAATCCTTACGTGGTACTGTATTTAAATAAGAACCAGTTGAAGTAAAATTATCATCAAAATTAGCACTACCACTATTACCAATCAAGAAATTTAAATTACTTGAATCTCCATATTGGTTATATAATTTAGTACCTAATGATTCTAATACATAATATACTAAATCTTTAGATACACCTTTTTCTAAATTATTGTTTGCTAAATTAATGTCAGTAATAGCTGATAAGAAAATCCAAATATTATCAAAATAATGACCAACCATATCAAGAAAATTAAGATATGGTTCATTATTACCATCATCTTTAATAAATGATGGTACAGTAAATGTTAATTTATTTTGATTTATATCATCATAATCCTCAGCACTTCCTGTAGCCCAATCATACCATTGTTGTACTTTAACTGATGATGTAGAAAGTAATGGGTATGGTAATAAAGATCCTGTTTTTGGATATGGTGTAATATTATAATCTAAAGAAGATGTTAAAGTAGATCCACTTTCAAAATATAAATAATACTCAAACCCATCAAACCCAGCAATTAATTCATTTATACTAGCAGTAGCTCTATTTAAATCATTGAGCATATTAGGATAAAGAGAAGATGAAACAGTATATTTTGCAATGTCTGTTTTATAATCTTCTATTTGTTTTACCTTATCATAAAAGTTTGTTATTCGTTTTTTAGCTGAACTAAAAAATACAAAGTTATTAAAATCAGAATAATCTGTATTAATATCAATACTTTGTGAAGTAACTAAACTTAAAAATTGCTGGTATGATGCAGTAGATATAGTATTAATGCTAGTAACTAAGCTACTAAATGTTTGGTATGGAGTAGCTACATTATTTTGATTAGGAACATCAATAGCGAAATTAGGACCTTTTAACTGTGGAGCTGGTGGGGGTAAAATTAATCTGTCTAAGTTAATTTCAAAAACATATGGATTGATTTTTTCCTTTACTATCCATAATGTAGATTTATCAGAAATATTATCTGGTAAAGGTTCATATAATTTAAATAGTATTTCGTATCCACTTTCAAGTTTATTTAAAGCCGTATTAACAGCTATAGACTGTACATTATCTCCAAAGTTAATGATATAGTCAACAAAGTAAACTGAGCTTGAGTATGAATTTAAAATTGCTAGTGAACCACTTTCAATTTGTTCATTAGTTAAAGTAGTAGAGCCTACTCTTATTTCTGTTCTATCAGCAGATACTTCTTTTAAAAATAAACCTTGTTGATCAGCATCAGAAATAGTATTATTAAAGAAATTATATCGAACATTAAATTCACCTGATGAATAACCTAAATTTTGAAGATCTTTAATAGGGTCAATCTCAATAATAGGCAAAGATCCATTAACTGGATCCATGTATGAGGTAGTAGGTAATTTGAAACTTTTATAGTTATAGTTTATTTCTAATAAATTACCTCCAGCATCATAAACATAATACTCAATGTAATCGTTTTGTTGCCCAAAATCTTCTTTGATTAAAAATGGAGATAATAAATTAAGATCATCCACATTATAACGAGGAATCTCTTGTGTATTTAAAATTTCACCTACTATTTTAATATTATCAGCCATTACCTATTGCTTGTTGCTTTAGTTAATTCATTTATTGTTGTTTGGGCATCAAGTACTTGTTGCCTTAAAGCAGTAATTTCATCTAGTAGTGCTTGAACATCTTCTTGACTAATAGATACACCTAAATAATCTGCCTCACGTTGTAAAATAAATCGATGTGAGTTTGTTTCTCCTTCAGTTGGAATTTGATAAAATAATTGATCATATAATTCAAAAAAATCCTCAACTGAAAATGATAATTCTTCTTCACCTGCCCCAATTAATTGATTAAATTGAGTGTTAACTACTTTTGAAAAAGTATCTTTATCAAATACTGTTTTTTGTACAGGAATTTGAGACATTATCTTACAACTTTAAAAATATAATTGTTATCAAACACTACTGTTTCACCATCTGCCATTACTGATTTTAAAAGTATTTTGTAATAACGTTCTGGTTCCAATCCGTTCATATAAACATCAAAGTAGTTGCTTGATGAATCACAACTAATTTTAGTATATGAGGTATCATAATCTACGACAATTTCTTCAGTATCCAAATCTTTTATTGACCAATATGAAGAAGAAGGTAATGCTTTTTGATTAGCAAAGCTTAATGTAGTTCTAAATGTTACAGAAGGGTAAATATCTCTTACAGCAACTCTAAAACGTTGAACTGAATCTTGTTGATATTCACCTTTATTGTTATTTAATGTAGGTACACAGTAGCTAGAGGTAACTACTACTAATGAACCAGTAGTATAAGATGAATCATTCCATCTAAATTCTAATGATGGAGGATAAATAGTATGAGTAGTATCTGAGAAATATTTTAATTCAAATTTAGAGGCTGTTGTAAACTCTAAAGATGAAGAATGTTTTAAAATAAAACCATAATTAGAAATAACATTAGTGTAACTAGCACTTACAGCATTAGTTACCTTCAGTTCAATATCTTTTTCAGTATTAAATGTAAAAGATTGAGTTGATTGGTAAGTAGAAGCAGTATACCAAGTGCCACCACCAAAATTGCTTCCAGAGTAAGAACCAGTAATACCTGGTAAAAAGGTACCAGTTGTCCATTTTGTACTTCCTGATTGGTCTGTATATGTCCAGCTTACTCCATTTGTAGTTTGGGGTAAATTACCTAAACGTCCTGTACCTTGGTTCCAATCAGCTGCTATTGGGTGACAAAATATAGTATAATCTAATGGAATTGCAGAGGCATCTGCTAAGTATGCTTTTAAATAAACATCAAAACTAGATGTTTTAATTAGATTAGTAAAAACACTACTTATTTCGCTTGTTGAAAATTTAATTACAGGGCGAGATACCTCTTCAGTACTTTCAATAGATTCATATGTACTAAGTTCTAGTATTTCGTCTAATCCTGTATTTAAAGCAGGATAGAATGAATAAAGCGTTGCGCTTTTTTCAGGGAATATTTTATAAACGGCCATAGTTAGTAATTACTACGTATAAATATAGTAGCTACTAAACTGTTTTACGCCAATAAATGGTAATATTCTTTAAAGTGCTTTTGACGATCAGCTAAACCAATCGTACCACCGTTAACACATTTAGTCACGGCTAATACAGATGCATCAGAGGCATCTTTACACTTTGCTAGACAATTTTTAGAAAAAAACCAAGCAGCGGATAACAGTGGATATTTAGTAGCAACTAAATCAGGATTAGCAGCAATATCAACACCAATTGCTTTACCAAATGCTGTATAATTTTGCTTACCTGTTAATTGGATATAACCACGTCCACGAAATTTAAAACCTTCACCTGATGTTTCATCACCATTACCCATGCGAGATGCATAAACGCGATTAGCTATTTTTTCAGGTTTACGTTGATATTGTTCAGCTAAAGCTTGTGTTGGAAAATATTTTTTAAATATACCTAATAAACCTTTAGCAGAATAATTAAGATTTTCATTTACAACACGAAATCCACCTGATTCATGTCCACATTGGGCTAAGAAATGTGCTACTTCAACTGGTGTATCAATACCAAATTTAGTCATTACATCAGGAATCTGAGCGATTACTGTATCAGGAATATGTCCTTTTAATTTATTTAAATCCATACTTTATAATTTTCAATAAATATTATTGAGTAACTACTCTACCTTGAATATCAGTATTAGGGAATCTTAACTCAAATACTGCTGGGTCTAATGATGGGTATACATTACCATTTTTAGTTGCGCCTGCTATATCGTACCCGTAAGGGGAGTAATTTCCACCTTGTTTATTTACTATTTCAAGTTTAACTACAGATTGAACACCTTTAACTTGTAAAAGTTTAGATATAATATCTGATAAAATAATTGGTTGGTTAATTTGCCAATTATCTATATTAAAATGATTTTGTAAAACAGTAACACAATTAGTTAATATTTCTTTATTTGAATATCCACTTAGTATTGTAATATCAAAATTAACACCAATATTAATATAAAAAGCATCTCTAATATTAATAGCATCAGTAACCATCCTATATTGATTAATATAGGTTACTAAATTATTTTTTAATGATATTGGTGCTTGTGTTAATTGTTTATTACTATTATAAGATAAAATATATAAATCAAGAGCAAGTGGATTGTATTGTGGAATAGTAGCTACTGTTTGTTGTGGTGTTCTATTAATATCTTGAGAGATATAGGCTTTAGCTACAGTACCATAATCAGAAGGCATTGATAATGCTCTTACAATATAATCATCCTTAGTTACAGCTCTTAATTGAGTTGAATAAGAATATAATGCGTTTTGGCGAACTTCATCTGTTGTATCTCCATCTCTACCACCAGAGGATGGAATTGGATTTGCAGATATTACACTAGCTAAAACAGAGGCAGATAAAGGACCAGGTGTATTTTTAAAATAAACACCTGAGGTGTCAATGATTGTTAAATCATTAGCAGGCACGTTTGAGGTAATACCACCACCTACTAAATAACTTACATTTAAACTACCAACAGGAACTAAACCATATTCTTGAGTAAAGAATACAGATGCTTCATTATAATTATTAGTTAAATTAGAAATACCAGGAACTGATCCAGCAGCAATTGAATTAGCAGTTGGAATTACTTGACTATCAGTATATGTTTGAGATAAACCTGCGCCGAATTCAAGTTGTAAAGTATTATCAGATAAAAGTCTAGATACAAAACGTTGAGGTACTCTTTCAATTTGTAATAAATAAGGTACCTGATCAGTAGCAAATGATGGATTAGCTATTTTTTCAAAAATCGAAGATTGGGCTAAATAAGGTACTTCATACCAAACATCATTTACACCACCACTCCCAGTTACTGTTAATATTTGTAAAATATTTGAATCAGTAATATTAACTGTTCCAAATTTTTGATTTTGTGGAGGAGTTACAGTAGTATTTTTTATTTCAGCTGATATAGCAGGAACTGATTTTTTAAATAAGAAGTTATTATTATCATAAAAAGTAATCTCAGCACTTCCTGTTTCAGTAAAATCAATTTGTTGTGTAGTTAAAAATCTAATTCCTGTAGAAGTAGATGTTAAATAAGTATTAGCTGGAATAATTAGTCCGTATGTATTATAATCTGGTGATGATACTCCACCACTTGAGGTAATAGGAATTAATTGATATACATCTACAATTGTATTTGATGCATATGATGCTTTAGGACGATAACCCATAACATATGACATTGCATATAGGTTTTCTTTTTCCTTAGCGTATAATAAGAAATTTTCTTGTACTTGAGTATCTAAATAAAATGAGGTAACATCACCAACATACGAAGCCATTTCAATAAATAAATTACCTGGAGTAGATTCAGTGAAATCGTTATATGTTGTTGGAAAGTATGTTTTAGCATACTGTTGCAACGCTGCTTTAAAGCTTGTAAAATCTTTATTTAAATACGATATATTTTTATCCTCGTTAGCCATTATTATTGAAATTGTACTGTTACTTGATCTGGTGTATTAGATATGTTTAAAATATAATCAACACTTAAGCTAACTAAATTATAATCAGCATTTGGTGTTACAGTTATATTAGTTAATGTTATTTGAGGAAGATAAATAGAAACACTATTTGTTAAACTTGCTTTTAATAGTTCTATATTTTCCTCAGTTATATGAGCAAATAAAAATCGTCTTAATTCAGTTCCAAATCCAGGATTCATTACTCTTTCTCCTGTTTCTGTTAATAATAAATTAATTAAGTTAGATTTAATTTGATCCTTAGTAGTATAAGTACTTTTAAATACACCAGGTGCATTAAAAGGCAGCGATACCCCAATTGCAATATTTTTCTGTAAATCTAATGGATTTACTCGTATTACGCGAGGTATTGGCATATTATCCTAAGTTTCTTAATCCTGATAAATCCTGAGCAGTCATGTTAGCAGCAGCGTCTTCAATAAAAGCCATAAATGGATTATCTGCTTTAGGATCTACTTTTAATTGTGGTTGAGCTTGAGGCGTGTCGTAACCAAACATGGCCCCCATTTTACTACGTAAAGCCGATTTAGTATCAGCCCCCATCGGTACATCATTGCTAGAAAAACTAACGGTTCTACCTTCAGTTAATTCTTGCTTTCTTTGCTCTAATAACATCACACCAATTTCTTCACGAACTGCTTCGCGAACCGCTTCTTTAATTAATTGTTTAAATAATTTTGCGTTCATATTTATAAATATTTTATCCTTGTAAGTTTTGTTGATCAATAACTAGTTTCAATTGTTCTATTAAATCATTAGGATCCTGGGTGAATGAATATTCACTTTTAAGTTGTTCTAGCCCATCCCTATTAATAGCTACGGCATAACGGCGTTTGTTACCTTTAACGACAAATTTTAAATCATTTTCCTCTTTAATTTTAAATTTAAATCCTTTGTATGGAGGATAATCTAAACCAGTTGGTAAAAAGAAATTAGACAATGCTGTTAAATTATCTAATGATTTTCCGTCTAATTTTAAGCTAATTTCCTTTAATCTTTCTTTTAATTCTTTTATTCTATTAACCTCGTTTCCTAGTAATGTAGTAGCAATAGCTATAACAGTAGTTAATGCTGCTACTAATGCTAATAGTCTTGTTAATCTTGGTTGTAATTTTATTTGAACAGGAATTAAAAAAGGAAAAGGTAAGTTTATTATCACAATAAAACCAGCTATTATAGCTGAAATTGTAGCTAGAATTCTTGTTATTTTTTGTAAGGAATCTCTTAATTTTTCTAATTTTTTAGCACTATTGTTAATTAATGTAATAGCATTATTTCTTAAATTAGTAGCAATAATAACTGTTTGTTCATCTTTTACTTGTGTATCAATATAAACATTTACTTGATCTACTAAAAGTTCTAATTTTTTTCTTTGATTAATTATATTAAAAAATTGTTTAATAAGCTGTAGAGCAATTACAGGTGCTAAACTTTTAGCTGTATTAGTAGCTACTTGTTTAGCTAAATCTATACTAGATTTTGTTTCATCACTTTGAGATTTCTTTCTTAATCCTTTTAATCTAGTTTTTAAAGCTTTTTGATTTTGTCTTATTTTAGTATAAGGATCATTTTGTATAGCATTTTTATCTTGTTGTATTTTTTCTCGCTGTACATTAATAGCTGCTATTTCTGCTCTATAGGCAACCTCAGCTGCAGCTTTAATATCGTTATACTGTTTTTCAGTAATTTGTTTTGAATTATAATCCTTTTGAGCTTTTTCAACTGTTGCTTTTTGTGTTTCTCCTGCTTGTTGTTCTTTAATAGTTAATGCTTGTAATTCATTATCTAATTGACCTGTTTTAGATTGATTACCAACAATCAGTTTTTCTTTATTTTTATCTATAAGTTGAGATCCAAAAGTTTTAATGGCAGTAGCAGCTGATATTGTTTTTAAAATATCAGGCGATATAACAGGTG
>Ga0315901_10004355_pt1 | contig 17686 bp, 12 predicted proteins | sample LakEriMetagenome_10_FD_203761 | JGI IMG/M metagenome (GOLD analysis project Ga0315901, IMG submission 203761) | Freshwater fungal communities from buoy surface, Lake Erie, Ohio, United States - Buoy 2 MA116 | ecosystem: Environmental > Aquatic > Freshwater > Lake | place: USA: Lake Erie, Ohio...
CACGCTTCTTCGCCGCTGGTTTCGACGCGGGGTCCTGCCCGGTCGGGGCGAGGTCTTGCTGCTGGTCGACTGCACCTGGGATCCCGAGTTCGCCTGGCAAGATCTGTATCGAGCCCGGCAACGGGGGGCACTGATCGGTGTCGTGGTCTACGACCTGATCCCCCTGGAGCGCCCCGAATTCGTCGATGAAGGCCTGCGGATCAAATTCCTGGAATGCTGGATGACGCTGCGGGCGACGGCCGATTTCATGGTCTGCATCTCCCGCAGCGTGGCCGATGATGTCGCCCGGTACGAGGCAGCTTTGGTGCACAAGGGATGGCCCCGCATCGACCGGCCGGTCGGCTGGTTCACCCTCGGATCGGAACTCGACGCCCTGGAGGTCGGTGCCTCCTGTCGTCCCGAACTGACCGCTCTCTTGCCCGCCGAGGGACCCCGTGAGGGGCTGCTGATGGTGGGATCGATCAATCCCCGCAAGAACCACGACCTGGCCCTCGACGCCTGCGAACTCTGCTGGCAACGCGGTGGCCAGCAAAAACTCATTGTGGCTGGGGGAATTGGCTGGGAGTGCGCTTCGCAGATTCAACGGTTGCGCGAACATCCGGAACTTGGACGACGGCTTTTCTGGTTTCCCGATCTGGCCGATCATGAACTCGATTACTGCTACCGCCGTTGCCAGGCCCTGGTGACACCCTCGCTGGCCGAAGGGTTCAACCTGCCGATCGTCGAGGCCCTCTCGCGCGGGGCCACCGTCCTCGCCAGCGACCTCCCGGTCCATCGGGAAGTCGGCCGTCAATTCGCCGGGTACTTTCCCACCGACAATCCCGCTGCCCTGGCCTCGCTGATCGATCAATTGGCCGCAACGAACCTGCTGCCGGGAGTCACCAACCCGGCCGAGTTTCGCTGGCCGAACTGGAAAGAAAGCTGTCGCGAGTTGCTGGCGGAGACCGAACGTCTGGCAGGAGCCTGCCGTTGACAGGATCTTCCGGTGACTCCCAGGTGCGTTCCGGCTCGCGCCCGATCCTGTGGACCAGTGGGACCGGCTGCGATGCCGATCGGGGGGCCAATCTGGGCCAGGCAGGATACTCGTACGCCTTCGTCGCCCGGCAGTTCGCCCGGATGCTGGAGGCCGACTTTGACCTGCGACCTGTGGCGGACTGTGTCTCCTCCGGCAGCAGTTCGCCCGGGACGATTGCCGGTCATCTCAGCTTCCGCCCGCCCCAGGATGTCGAGTTGTTGCCCGGGGTGAAAAACGTGATCGTGCCGGCGTGGGAGTTTCCGGAGATCCCCCGCGCTCCCTGGATGGCCGATCCGCGGGACGACTGGGCCCGCACCGCGAATGCCTGTGACCTCATCCTCCAGTTGTGTGAGTTCACCCGCGACGCATTTGTGCGGGGCGGGGTCACAGCTCCCATGGCCGTGGTCCCCGTTCCGGTATCACCGGACTACTTTGGTGTGGCGGACTGGCAGGCCGATCAGGTCGTCACGCTGAAAACCCCGGCCATCGTGGTGTCGGGAAAGGCGATCTCGCCTCCAGCGGCCACCGCGTCGTCCGGGTCGGGGTCATCGAAGCGGACCGGGGTCGGGTGGGGAATCGCGTCGGCACGGAGCGTGTATCAACGGTGTGTGCGTCCCTGGGTTCCCTGGTGGATCGAGCGGGGACTGAAAGCGGGGCTGCGCGAGGCCCGTCGGCAACGCCGGTTGTCTCAGGGGGCCAGGGCCCTTCGTGCTGACAGTGTGACCTTGTCGGGAGTGGTCTTCACCAGCCTGTTCAATCCCCTGGACCGGCGGAAGAACTGGGAAGATCTCATCTCGGCCTGGATTCTGACCCTCGGGCAGAAATCGAATGCGACCCTCGTGCTCAAGCTGGTGGGGAATGACCCGTCCGGACTGGACGAAGTGCTGTTCTGGCTCCAGTCCCTGGACCTGGGGCCGGGGGGACGGGTGGTGGTGTTGACCGGCTTCCTTTCGGAAGAGCAGATGATCGACCTCGCCCGCGCCACCACGTGGTATGTCACTCCCACGCGTGCCGAGGGGGCCTGCCTGCCTCTGATGCAGTGGCTGGCGGCGGGCCGGCCGGCGGTCGCCACGTGCCACACCGCGATCCAGGACTATTTCTCCCCCGCCCAGGGTCTGGTGGTCGAGTCGCATCCCGAGCCGTGTCCCTGGCCGCATGATCCCTCGCAGGTCCTGCGCACCCACTGGCAACGGATCGTCTGGTCGTCACTGGCCCAGCAGTTGGAACGGGCGTACCGAATGGTGGTCGAAGACCCCGTTCGCTACCGTGACATGTCTCACGAAGCCCGCCGGGTGTCGCGGGAACGCCATCATCCCGATGTGGTCGGCCCGCGATTGCGGAAGGCCCTGTGGGATGTCGTTGGGCAACCGTCGATCTGACCACGTGGATTCCCGGCGGGGAAGTCTTGTTGTTTCGGGAGTGCTTGTCGTGTCGCGGGAGTATGCACAATCGACCGGTGTCACACGAGATCGGGCAGGTCCAGCCCCTTCCGCCCCGACGACCACCCGCACCCAGAGAATCTTTCTCGATTGCACCCGCACCCGGTGTGACGGACTCAATACCGGAATTCAGCGGGTGGTGCGGAACCTCGTCAACCAGTCATCGCAGGCCGGGCGAAACCTGGGACTCGAATGCACGGGTGCCTGGTTTGATCCCTTCCGGGGTTTTCAACCAGTCCCGAATCTCTCTCCCCCCCAGTCCCAGAAGAACTCCAATACCCGCTCTGGGACCGGCGTGCGACTCGTTCGTGAAGTGCTCGGTCGCGCCGGCTGCCTCGACCTCTCCCGGCGGGCCATCTTCGAATTGCGGCAGTGGCGACAGGCGACCCTCAGGCATTGGCGCCACTGGTCGCGACAGGAGATCGACTGGCAGCCCGGCGATGTGCTGCTGCTGGCTGACCAGACGTTCGCCTGGGCCTTTCCCTGGCGGGATCTCGACCGCCTGCGGCGTCGGGGAGGCCGGGTCGGCCTCGTGATCTACGACATGATCCCCCTGCTGTACCCGCAGTTCTACGAGACCGAGACCCTGCTCTCGCGCGACCGCTGGCTGCGCTGGTGGCAACAGGTACGCGAACAGGTCGATTTTGGAATCACCATCTCCCGGGCGGTGATCGATGATGTCCGACGGGTCGATGCGGCGTTGCCTCCCCGGGCCTCCGGCACCGATCTGCCGCTCCGCTCGTTCGTGCTCGGCGCCGACCTCGACGGACTCGATGTCCGACAGCCGGGTCCCGAGCCCGACTGGCTGGAAACCGTGTTCGGTGGCGACAGCGGTCCGACCGGGTTGATGGTCGGAACGATTTCCCCCCGCAAGAATCACTCCTTCACCCTCGATGCGTGTGAACAGGTCTGGCGCAGTGGGGGTGACGCCCGGCTCGCCATCGTCGGGGGCGTGGGATGGGATTCCGATCGTCTTGTCCAGCGAATCCGGCAGCATCCGGAATTGGGCCGCCGGCTCTTTTGGCTGGAGCGGGTCGGCGACCAGGACCTCGCCCATTGCTACCGGCGGGCGGCCGCCTTGGTGACACCGTCGCTGGCGGAAGGGTTCAACCTGCCCATCGTTGAGGCGCTGCACCAGCGGTGCCCGGTCTGGGCGAGTGATCTGCCCGTGCATCGAGAAGTCGGTGGAACGTACGCCCGGTATTTTCCACTGGAGACTGTCGACGGGCTGGTCGACCTGTGGAGGCGGGCTGCTGCGGGTGACAATCCCCGACCACGGGACTTCCACTGGCCAGACTGGAACCAGAGTTGCCAGTCCCTGCTGCAGAACGTCGTTGAAATGGTGGGTTGAGACGGTGGCCCGGTCGTGAATGCCGGTTAGGGCCCCGGCCAACCTGGTCTGGCGTCACTCGAGTCCCATTCCCTGCGAGTTGTGGGAGGCTGGTCACCTCAGCCGGAAGTTCCGTCCCCATCGTCAGTTCGAATCGTCTCCCAGTCGAGCAATGGTCGGACGACGCCGGGAAACTGCCCGGCATAGGGTCCGCGTGCCGTCTCTTCCTCATCCGACTCGATCACCTGGAAGGCGACAGAATCGGGGGACCAGAAATGGACGAGGATCGGGTCCAGCGTGCAGACCGCGACCCCGGCCGAGTAGGTTCCCTCCGACAGCATGTTGCCGGGGATCCAGACGGTGCTGCGATGCCGTCCGCAGGGACGCGGATGCATGCTCTTGCGCCATCCGTTGGAGGCGAAGGCACAGATTCCATCCGAATTGAACAGGTGCATGCTGGGGCAGAGGACCTCTCCCGGAGTCAGCACGTCGTAGACGATCTCGATCCCGATCGGACGGCTGATGTCGGCCGTCTGGCAGGTCTGTCGGTCGGAGTCGATGACGCGGGCCGAGACGATTCGGGCGATGCTGTTTCCCGGCGCCTCCGCCGGCTCCCAGGATCGCTCCGCCGGACTGTGCTGCCCGTCGGTCATGTAGTGCTGCACCACCTCGTCGACCGGCCCGTTGGCGACCACGGTGCCGCGCGACATGAGGATGCCCCGGTTGCACAGCCGGGTGACCGCCTGCATGTTGTGGCTGACGAAGATCACGGTCCGTCCCCCGGCGGCCACCTCCCCTAGCCGGCCCAGGCATTTCTTCTGAAAACTGGCATCACCGACCGCCAGCACCTCGTCGATGATCAGGATTTCGGGATCAAGATGCGCAGCGACGGCAAACGCAAGCCGCATGTACATCCCTGACGAATAGCGTTTTACCGGGGTGTCGAGAAAGCGTTCGACCTCGGCAAAATCGACGATCTGGTCGAACTTGGCGAGGATTTCCCTGCGGGTCATCCCCAGGATGGCCCCATTGAGGTGAATGTTCTCACGCCCCGTCAGCTCGGGATGAAATCCCGTGCCGACTTCCAGCAGGCTGGCGACACGGCCGGCGATCTCAACCCGCCCGGTCGTCGGCGGGGTGATCTGCGACAGGATCTTCAGCAGGGTGCTTTTCCCCGCCCCATTGCGACCAACAATGCCCACCACGTCTCCCGGCGCGATGTCGAACGAGACATCCCGCAGGGCCCAGAATTCGTCGGTCCCGGCAGCGGCGTTCCCCCCTCCCAGACCTGCCAGCGATCGAAAGCGCCGAAGCGGGGCCTTGGCGAGGCTGGTGATTGCTTCGCGAAACGTTGTGTAGCCCTGGGTCTGGGCGCCGAGCTGGAAGCGTTTTGCCAGGTTGCGGACGCGGATGGCGGGTGTGGTCATGCTGCGGCAGGCCTGTCAGACAATGTCGGCCAGGCGTTGTTCCACCCGGCGAAAACAGACCAGGCCGACCACCAGCAGACACACCAGCGAGACGACCGAGACGCCGATCGGGCCCCAGGCGAACGGTTGTCCCAGCAGGGCCGAGCGGAATCCCTCGATCAATCCCACCAGCGGATTGATCGCATAAACCAGCTGCCACCCCCCAGGCACAATCGACAGCGGATACGCGACTGGCGAGAAAAACATCCAGATCTGCAGCAGAAAACCGGTGACGTAGCGGAAGTCACGGAACTCGGCCACGAGGGCACTCAGGCCGACCCCGACGGCTACGGTGGCGAGCACGATTCCCAGAAAGAACACCGGCACCAGGCACTGGCTCGAATGCCAGCCCAGTCCCCGGATCATCAGCCAGGGGACCGACACGACCGCCGCAACGAGGAAATCCACGAGGGCACTGCCGAGGGCCGCGATCGGAACCACCAGCCGCGGAAAGTACACCTTGCTGATCAGGTTGCTGTTGCTCACCACGCTCTGTGCCGCCTGCCCCACCCCGGTGAAGAACAACTGCCAGGGGAGCAGTCCGGCCAGCAGGAAGAGCGAATAGTCTCCTTCGACCTTCCCGGCCAGTCCCCCCATGCGGCCGAAGAAGACCCAGAAGGCGACGAGTTGCAGCAACGGCTGCAACACGGCCCAGGCTGCCCCCAGGACCGTCTGCTTGTAACGGACCGAGATGTCGCGGTAGGCGAGAATCATCAGCAACTCTCGATAGCGCCACAGCGCCCGCCAGTCGACCAGTTGCCAGGCGCTGCGGGGCTCGATGACCACCGTGTCCAGCATGGTGGAGTCGAGATCGGCAGGAGCCGTCCCCGGGCGTGCAGCCTCGACCCCCATCGCGCCGTCGCGGCGAACAGGGAAGGATGAGCCAGGGATCGTCTCTCGCACAGGGATTCCTTTCCAGGGGGCTTCCGTCAAATCTGCCGGAGTACAATCCGGAGGGAAGTCCCCACCAGTCTCCGGTACGGCCCGGATCTGGTCCTCCAGCAAACTTCCAGGCGGGGAACCACCCTTCGGGGCCCGGCCCAAGAACCGGTTCTGGTGGGACGCTGCGCGACACTATCTCAGGCTGTGAAGCGTGTCAATTCGAGTGTTTTGCGGGGAGTGGGGGTGCAGTGGGCCTGGTCGTGGACATGGCGGCCGAAGAATTCCGGCGGAGGGGACGACCTCCGGGGGTTTCAGCCGGAGGCGACCGGGGTCTCCGGGTGGGCCTTTCCCCCGACCACCCGTCTCAGGGCACTGCGGATCCCCCTCCACCAGGTGTGGAGTTGCCGCAACGCCTTCAGCACGGGCAGGGGCATCTGCAACAGCCATCCCCAGCAGCGCTCTCTGGGGTTGCCGTCCGAATACTGGTTGCGGGCAATCCGGTGGAACACCGGGATATCGGAGGGAGTCGACAGGCGCATCCGTTGCTGGGCCAGGAACGAGGGTGAGAATTCGTTTCGCAGGACACGCGACACCGACCGGGCTTCGGGGCTGTGGGGGCCGAAGTAGTGGGTGGCGACCCTGCGGAACCCGGTCACGGACAGGTCCAGTCGTCGGATCAGCCCCTGCGTCAGGAAGGAGTCATTGTCTCCCCGTTTCGACAGGGCTTCACCCGGGTGATAGCGGACCACCAGCCCCCGTGGGGCCAGAGCGAAGATCTGCGCGGCGATGATCCAGCAGCTGCCGATGAACTCAGACTGATCAGGGACACTCATCCAGTCAGCCCGTCGGACAACAATCCCGCTGATGAAACTGAAGAATGCCGTGGTCGTCTGGGCCAGCTCCAGGTATGCCCCGCGCTGCTCGGGCAGGTTCCAGTCGAAACTGGTGGGTTCCTCCACCGCGAGAATCCGGTGTCTTTCGATCCTCCGCATGTCACGATCGCACAATGCGAAATTCGTCAGCCAGACATTCCATGGCAGCCGCGTCTCCTCCCGGATCAGGGCGATGGCGTGCGGGGCCAGAATGTCATCGGCACTGAAGAGCCAGCAGTACTCTCCATCGGCCTGCTTGACCGACTCGAGAATGTCGGGATCGACTCCGCAACGGGCGGTGCGGCGGATGTACTTGATGTGCGGGAATCGCTGTCGCCACTGTTCGACCACCTCGGGGGTGTTGTCGGTCGAGGCCCCATCGACAATCACGATCTGCACCCGGTCGTCGGCCTGCGAGACAATGCTCTCGAGGGTCTGGGGCAGGAAGTCGGCGAAGTTGTAGGTGGGGATGCAGAACGACAGATCGTAGGGACCCGTCATGGGGGCGTTCCTGCGCGGTGGTGCTACGGCGTGGGGGAAGAATTGGCGGCGAAACCACGCGGTTGACGTCCCAACAGGCGGCAGAGTCGGCGGTGCAGACCGGGGAAACGCTGCTCGAGACGATTCAGTCGGCGGGCGATTGCCAGGGTGAGCGGGCCCAGGGATTCGACCGTCGCCAGCCGCACCTGCAACTCCTGCGCCTCCTCGACCGCCCGCAGTTCGCGGATCGGAACATACGCATCGAGAACATTCACCGGCACCTGCAGCCCGGTGGCGAGTTCGGGCTCCTCCCGTCGCACGTAGTAGCGGTTCAGGCCATCGAACGTGGCAAACAGGTAACCCGCCTCCAGCAGCAGTGGTTCCCAACGGTCATGGGTGGTGATGGGCGAGTTGGGCTCCGTCGCCTCAATCACCAGCACCCGCGGACGGAACGCCCGCCAATCGGCCCCCTCAATCACCTGCCGCTCATGTCCCTCGACATCGATCGAAAGCAGGTCGATGCACGGGGGGGCGTGCTGACGGCAGATCTCGGCGAGAGTCATCACCGGCACAGGGATTTCCCGGGGGGAAAGCCCGAGCTTCCGGGCGGCCAGGTTGGCGTTCTCGCGGTCAAAGGTCGAAACGCCCGTGTCGGGAGGGAACTCGTAGAAGATTGACTCGCCTGCGACGTTGGAGACGGCACAATTCAGCGTAATGTCGCGGGGGCGTTCCCGGCACAGGTCGTGGTACAGTCCCGTCGGTTCGATGTTGATGCCGCGCCAGCCACGGGCCCGCGAGAAATGCGCCGTGACCGAACCATTCAGCGGGTGATTGGCCCCCACGTCGATGTAGAAACCAGTGTAGCCCTCCGGGAACAGGCGGTTCAGCAGCACATCTTCGCGGTTCTGGGCATAGCTGATCATCAAATCTTTGCTCATGATCTTTGCTCATGATCTTTGCTCGTGGTCTTTGCTCGTGGTCTTTGCTCGTGGTCTCTGCTCTTGGCGGAACCGCGATGCGGAGGTTTTCCAACCGCAGGGGAGGTCCCGGCCCGCGCTCAGACGGTTGCCTGCAATGCTGCGTCACCCGCGACGACGTCGAGGTGCGGCAGCGGGAAGACCAGTTTTCCTCCCGCAGCCAGGTACGCCTGTTCTCGCTTCACAATCCCAGTCCGGAAATGCCAGGGGAGCACCAGCAGGTAGTCCGGATGTTGCGTGCGGACGTCGGCCTCGCTCTGGATCGGAATATGAGTCCGCGGTGTGCAGCGACCAAATTTTTCCTCATTCACCTCGGCGATCGCCCGGATGTCATCGGCCGTGAAATCGCAGTACTGCAACAGCACATTCCCCTTGGTTGAGGCACCGTAACCGAAGATGCTCTTCCCGGCAGTGGTCTCCTCCCGGACCCAGCGGCGGAACTCGTCCCGATGCTGTTCGACCCGCTGCCGGAAGCTGTCGTAAATCGGGGCCGAGTCGAGTTCGAGTTCCTCTTCCGATCGCCGCAGGGCCTCGATCGCCCGTTCGTTGGCCGCGTGTTTTGAACCCTGGTGCGCCACCGTCACACAGAAGCTGCCGCCGTTGGTGTCGTTCAGTTCGACATCGACAATCCTCAGCCCGTTGCGCCGGGCCATGTATTCGATCTGCTTCAGGGCATAGTACTCGAGGTGCTCGTGGCAGATGGTGTCGTAGGCCAGTTGCGAGAGCATGCTGGGGAGATACGACTGCTCGAAGACCCAGATCCCCTCGGGATGCAGCACCTCGGCCACCCCCCGCATGAAGGCCTGGGGATCTTCGAGGTCGTAGAACATTGCGAACGAAGTGACAATGCGGGCCTTGCGCCCCGGAAATTTCGACCGGAACGCCTGTGGATTGAAGAAGTCGGGAATCAGCGCCACATGCGGGGGATAGTACCGGGCAAACTTCACGCCGGTGGGATCCATCCCCACCAGCTGGTAACGGTCGGCAGGATACGACCGCAGCGTGGTCGAGTCGTTGCTGCCGATGTCGAGAATCAGGTCGCCGGGTTCGGGTTGTGCGATCGCCAGAGCGGTGGAGGCCCGGTGCTGCAGATGCCGGACCATCGACTGGTTGAGTCCCGAGCGATAGCCATAATTGTCGCCGTACATCATCCCGGGGTCGTACGACTGACGGAGCTGGACCAATCCACACCCCTGGTGCGCCGTGTCGCAGCGGACCAGTTCAACCGGTCCCGAGACCACCCTTTCATCCGGGGTGCGCGGAAAGACCCCCGTCAAGGCCTGATCCCCCAGGTGCAGGATGCGCACCAGGTGGGTGTTGCCACAGATTCGGCAGGCGGACGCCTCGGTGTAACAGCGGCTCTCGCTCACGTGGATTTCCGGTGCGATCGTATCCATGGCATCACAGACCTGCGGGAACATGAGAACGAGTCCTATCGGGGTGAAAACTGCCGAACGGGGAGAACAGCCTGGAGCTGTCGTCGATGAAAACAATCGATGGCCGGAGTGCGGTCATCACACGGCGAAACACCAGGATGATCCGCGAAGGTTCTCTCACCCCATGAGGAATGACTGGAGACTCCGCCACGGGAACAGGCCGGGGGAACGCAGGGACGATCGAACGACGGGATATCGAACGACGGGATATCGAACGACGGGATGAGATTCCAGCCGCCGGCTGAGTGCAGGCAGCCTCGCGGGCGTTGATTGGGCGCAATCCGCATCGTCCAGACTCCTTTCCCGCCGGCGGCGAGGCCCATTGAATCCCCCGCCGATCAGCGGTCCGAGTCGATGGAGTTCGCGTGGTGAGCCCTCCCTGGGTCACCGGCCTGGCAATTTGGGAACAGTATTTCAGTGGGGAAATCCTGTCAACACGGGTTGCCTGGACCCCCAGTTTGTCTTGCCAGACGACGCGAACACCCCCAATTGACATCCCGCAGTCGCGGGAATTACGGTCCCATTCTCCCCTTGTGGAACCAACAAGGGATGTTCGAAACGCGGACGCTTGTGGCCAAAAAAACCAGCCCGGCCAACGCACTTTTCACGAGTCCTGAGAAACGCACCGGGAACCCCGATGGCCGATTCGTTGCTCCACCGCGTTCTGTTCCGTTTGCACCCGGTGCGAAAGACCATCGAAACCTGGCTCTGGCCTCCCCGAATTGATGAACGTCTCCTGGCGCGATCCCTCGGCAATCCGGCCACTCCATCGGGGGACTCTTGCCGAGCCCGATTGCAGTCGAGCCTCTGTCGTGGGGAAGAGTTGGAGTCGGTCGAGTTCCGGAGATGGTCCGAACGGCTTGGAGAACAATTCCGCCTGCATCGCAAACTCTGGGAGTGGTGCTATATCTGCGAAGCCCTTGCCGAACGGGGGTATCTCCAGCCTGGTCACCGCGGCCTGGGATTTGCTGTCGGCCAGGAACCCCTTCCCTCGCTCTTCGCCGCCATGGGGTGCCGCATCATGGCGTCCGATCTGGCCACCGATGACACGCGAGCCAGGACCTGGGAAGCGAGCGGGCAATGGGCCAGCAATCTCGCCGCCCTCAACGCCCGAGGTTTGTGCTCGTCCGATCAGTTTGCCCGATTGGTGGAATTTCAGGCGGTTGATATGAACGCCATCCCCGACGAACTGTGTCGGGGAGAATTCGACTTCACCTGGTCGAGTTGCTCGTTCGAGCATTGTGGTTCGCTGCGGTTGGGGCAGGAGTTTTTTCGACGCCAGATGAACTGTCTTCGGCCCGGGGGACTGGCCGTCCATACGACAGAGTTCAATCTGAGTTCGAACAAAAACACGATTTCGGAGGGGGAAACGGTCATCTATCGTCGTCGCGACATCGAGGAGTTGATTGCCGACCTCGAATCCGACGGCCACATGGTTGAGCCCCTCAATCTGCACCTGGGGCATCATCGTCTGGCCCGCCACATCGATTTTCCTCCCTACAAATCCGATCAGCATCTCCGTCTCGCATTGATGGGATTCGTCACCACTTCGGTCGGCCTGATCATTCAGAAGAAACAGTCCTGACCCGCCCGAGTGTCTCTCCCGCACCTTCTGACAACACGCAAGTTTGCCTCGCGGTGGACATGACATTTCGGCCACACAGGCTCCCTGGCCTGATCCCGGGGGGACTCCATCGAAACTGGAAAATGCATCGGAATTGGTTGATATTTTGGCCAGGCCAGTGCACACGGAACCCGTGGCAGGCTGGGGTGTTCAATTTCTCGTTCCCCACCCGGTTTGCTCCTGGTGGGGCGACTCTGACTCCAGGTCCCGTGGAAGTTCTCGTCCCATGCGTCCTTCGATCTGCCGATGGCTGCTGCTGGCGTTGTATGGCACTCTCGTGACGGGGTTGGCACCGCTTCAGGCGGACCCGAAACGGCCGAACATCCTGCTGGTCGTTTCCGATGACCATGGCTTCGGCGATGTCTCGTGGAATACGCCGGGGGTGGCGACGCCGAACCTGGAACGACTGGCCCGCATGGGAATTCGGCTCGACCGCTTCTACGCCAATCCGATCTGCAGCGTCACCCGGGCCGCTCTGCTGACCGGACTCGCGACCCGCCGCACAGGGGTCAACAACTCCAGCGGCCTCGACCGCAAGTACACGCTGCTTCCCCAGCGTCTGCATGAGGCGGGCTACCAGACATGGCTCTGCGGCAAGTGGCACCTGGGAGGGGCCCCCGATTCCGAGCGAAATGGTCCCGAGTATCTCCCGATGGCCCGTGGGTTCGACCACTTTTATGGTCACCTCCATGGAGCGATCGACTATACAACTCACCGCCGCAAGGACCGCGATGAACTGGACTGGCAGCGCAATGGAAAGCCAGTGGACGAGGAGGGCTTCTCGACCGATCTGTTGGCTGACGAGATGATCCGGCTGATCCAGTCGCGGGACAAAGACCGTCCCTTTTTCGGATATCTCGCCTTCAATGCCGTCCACGGGCCGCTGCAACCCCCTCCCGGAGAGAAGAACGCCAACCGTCGTGGAGGCAAACGCCCCCTCTTGCTGGCCAATCTCCAGTATTTCGATGCCGCGTTGGGGCGGGTCATTGCTGCGCTTGAGAAGGAGGGGCTCCAGGAAGAAACCCTCGTGCTTTTCCTGGGGGACAACGGCGGGCAGTTGAGCCAGGGAGCCAGCAATGGCGAACTGCGGGGTAAAAAGGGGACGGTGTATGAGGGAGGCCTGCGCGTCCCGGCTCTCGTCTGCTGGCCTGGACATCTCCCGGCAGGCAGGATCTCCACCGATTTCTCCTGCGCGATGGATGTCTGGCCGACCCTGTGCGAGGCGGTCGGGCTCGCCCCCGGACGGCCCCCGCAGGAGTTCGACGGCCAGAGCGTCTGGCAGGCTTGGCAGACCGGCGAGGCCGGGAAACGGACCCCGTTCGTGATGGGCATCCGTGAAGTCGCCTGCTTCGATCCCCCCTGGAAACTCGTGCAGGGAGCGGGACGCGATGGAGAAGCGGAACTGTTTCACCTGGTCGATGATCCGAACGAGAAACACAACGTCGCCGATCAAAACCCGGAGATTGTCACCCGATTGACGCAGGCCCTGCGATCCATCCCGGTCGGCGACTCGGGGCGTCGGCGCAGGAACGCCGACGCGGGGGCCCCCCGGCCCCCAAAAGGACAAAAGCCCCGGAAACGCGGAGGAGCGCAGAAACAGGAACCGGCCAACTCCGATTCCTCGGGCAACGAGGGGGGAACCCGCCAATGACTCCCCGGCCAAACTGCACCCGCCGCGCTCTCTTCCTGGGCGTCATCGTCGCACTCTCTGTCGGCATGCCCGGATTGGGTTCTGTCGAACCAGGTTCGGCCCAACTGCACGCCGCTGAGTCAGGTCGGCCGAACATCATCTTCATCCTGGCCGACGACATGGGTTGGCAGGATGTCGGGTTTGCCGGCAGCAAGCTCATCGACACTCCGCATCTCGACCGACTCGCCCGAGAAGGGGTGATTTTCTCCCAGGCGTACGCGAGTGCTCCCAACTGCGCTCCGACACGAGCCTGCCTGCTGTCGGGGCAGGTCACTCCCCGGCACCGGGTGTTCACGGTGGTCGATCCCCGGCACGATCCTGGCCAGCCCGGACACAAGATTCTCTCAACCCCCAGCGAAGCGGCCCTTCCCGATGCGACCGAGACCGTGGCCGAAGTGCTGCAGAAGGCCGGCTATGCCACGGCTCTGGTGGGCATGTGGAACCTTGGTCGGGGCCGTTCGGGGCCCGGCTCTCCGGCGGGGCAGGGATTCGACCTGTATCTCAATCCGAAGCATCTCGGCTTTGACCAGGATGCCTACCGTGATGACGACGGTCGCGACCTGACCGAAGTGATGACCGATGAGGCGATGAGGTTTGTTGGCCAGAACCGGAAGCAATCCTTCTTCCTGTACTTCGCCCCGCATGCCGTCCATGGCCCGTTCGATCCTCCTCCCGACCTGCTGCGGAAGTACCGCGACCGTCGAACCGACGAGAAGGGGGTCAATCCCGCCTATGCTGCGACGGTGGAACAGCTCGACCTGCAGATTGGTCGGCTGATGAAGCAGCTTGAAGAATGGGATCTCGCCCGGAAGACACTCGTGGTCTTCACCAGCGACAATGGGGGAGACTCGGCCAGCGTGGCCCCGCTGCAGGGAGGAAAGGGGACCCTCTATGAGGGGGGGCTGCGGGTCCCGGCGATGGCCTGGGGGGCGGGTGTGTGTGACGGCGGGCGGGTGTGCGGGCAGCCGATCCAGTCGATTGATTTCTTTCCGACGCTGGTGGAACTGGCGGGAGTGGACCGGGGACCCCGGCAACCGCTGGATGGCATCAGCCTCGTCCCGGCCCTGCAGGGGAACGAATTGCCGGCGCGGGAGAATCTCTTCTGGCACTTCCCGTGTTACGTGGGCCGGGGCCGGCCGAGCAGTGCGCTCCGCAACGGCGACTGGAAGCTGATCGAAAATTTTGAGGATCAGTCGTTCGAACTGTACAACCTGCTGACCGATCCGGGGGAGCGGCGGAACCTCGCGAGTGACAATCCGGACCGAACCCGGGCTCTCGCCCGGGTGCTGCGGGATTGGCAGGATCGTGTCGAGGCCCCACGTCCCTCGGAACCGAACCCAAAGTACGACCCGGCCCAGGCCCGACAGGGAGGCCGCGGCGGGCGGGGTGGTCGTGGAGCGGGCCGGGACGCCGGTGGTGGCGGCGGTGGCGGACAGGGGGGTGGTCCCGGCCGACGGGGGCCTGCCCGAGGTGGTCCGCAAGGTCCGCAGCGACCCCAGGGCCGACAGCGACCGGACGAAGCACAAACACCGGCGGATCAAATGCGATCCGAAGCTCGCCAATAAAACGACGCTGCCCCGTCGAGCGACTCTTCAAGTCGATGTCGCAGGGTCTGGCCCAACGAATGCTGATTCGCCTGGGTTGGACCGTGCGCGTTGCGTCAATGCAAGGGGATCGGGGGCCTCATTCCTCGCCAGTTTGAGGGGCTGAGGAGAGTGTCTTCATCCCGAACCTCGCCGAATCCCCTCCTGCCCCCGCTCGACGCGTGAATCCGTCCGGCCCACTCACTACGCCCCACTGGCCCGTCCGGTCCACAGGGGGACACCGAGACGAATTGGCGCGGGAATTACTCTCCACCCTCCGCGTACAGCTCCAGGCGGTTGACCCACTCTGTCACCGACCGTCGGCACTCGGTTCTTTCTTCCGGCAGTTCCAGCGGGCGGCCGCGGGCATCGAGAATGAGCCCGACTGTGCCTCCGTGGAGCCGTTTTTCGACCGGCTGGCCCGGGCCAGCTCCGAGGTTGAAGCCCCGTCGGGGGGTGAGGCGGGCCTCGCTCGTGGCACCCGGGGACAGCGGCAGACGCCGGACTTCGCCACAGTTCAGGGTGCCAGTCAGAGTCTGGCCATCGAGCGGAATCGAATAATCGAAGCAGGGCTGGCCGTGCTGGCCACGCCCCACCGGGGCGATGCAGGTCCCCAAGCGAATGAGACAATCGCGCTCGAAGACCGCCAGGGCCGCCTCGGGGTGGACCTCGGCCAGCACTCCCAGGTGGGGCATCATGAAGATGCTGTCCTTCGCCAACAGCGTGATTCCCGCTGGTTCGAACGCGTCAATGAGCATGGCTGCCGTCTGCACCATCCGCGGAGCATGCGACAGAACGCCTCCCGAGGCGACCAGGAGATCGAGCCGGAGGTCGTTGACAATCGTCCGCGGTCCGGCCGACTGTCGGAACATGTCACCAATTCCCCGCTGCTGCTGCACTCCCTGCAGGGTCGTGGCGAATTCCTTGTGCTGGGCGTAGGCCAGCCGCAGCGCCTCGCGGGCGACCGCCTGCTCAAACACCAGCGCCTCCAGTGTCTGCGGAATGGTGGTCGGGCGAATCATCTTGTTCTTCACCCGGTTTCGCAGCTCGCGCTCGTCCATCGCGACATGCACCCACCGCAGGATTCGCGGCAGGGTCGCCTCGGCACACACGTTCGAGATCGAGTAGCTCATCCCCAGGTTGGCGCTGACCGTGCGGTTGAAGATGCCGTCGAACACGCTGAAGACATCGGTGGTCGCACCGCCGATGTCGACCCCCACCACGTTGATCCCCTCCTTCTTCGCGATCGACTGCAGGATATTCCCCACGGCTCCCGGGGTTGGCATGATCGGGGCGTCGGCCCACCCCATGAGCCGGCCGTACCCGGGGGCATGCGCCATGACATGTTCGAGGAACAGGTCGTGAATCGCATCCCGGGCCGGTTCGAGATGCTCCCGCTCGAGCACGGGACGGAGGTTGTCGACAATTGTCAAATCGACATCACTGTGAAAGGTCTCACGAATCAGCGGGGCGGCGTCCCGGTTGCCGGCGAAGATCACCGGCATGCGGTACTCTCCCCCGAAGCGGGGCTGGGGCTTTGCCGGGGCGATGCGCTCTGCGATCTGCACCACCTGCCGGATGTTGCCGCCGTCGGTCCCCCCGGCCAGCAGGATCATGTCGGGACGGAGTTCGCGGATCTGCTGGATCTGCTCGTGGGGAGGCCGGCGGTCGTTGGCGGCGAGCGTTTCGAGCACGATCGCCCCCGCCCCGAGGGCGGCCCGCTTCGCACTCGCCGCGGTCATCTCGCGCACGACCCCGGCGACCAGCATCTGCAGCCCCCCCCCGGCACTTGAGGTCGAGATGTAGATGTCGCAACCGTCGTTTCCCCGAGCGGGGCGAATGATCTGTCCGTGGTCGTCGATGAGCCGTCGGCCGGCGAGTTCCTGGAGCTCGGTGAGGGCATTGACAACGCCGATGGTGACATCGGCGAGTGGTTCTTCGACGGTGGTGGGGGCTTCGCCGCGATGGGTCTGCCGATATTCCCCATCGACCACCTGGATGAGAATCGCCTTGGTGGTCGTGCTGCCGCAATCGGTCGCCACGATCACGCGGATCTGGTCGAGCGGGGGGATGGGCATGGGGGGGTTACTCCAGGACCCGCAGCCAGGCGGCGTGCAGGTATTCGGTTTCGGGGACATCCCCCAGCACGGGGTGGTCGGCCGCCGCGCCGGTGCGCTGCAGGAACTGGATGGTTCGCCCAGTCCCCGCCTGGCGGGCGGCAGTCTGCAGCAGCCGGAGGAACTCGGGTTCGCCCAGCAGCCCCGAGCAGGTGCAGGTCAGCAGCAGGCCGCCCGGGGCGACAATCTGCAGGGCCAGCCGGTTCAGGTCGAGATGCTTGCGCTCGCCGGTTTCCAGCTCGGCCCGATTGCGGATCAGCTTGGGAGGGTCGAGGATGACCACCTCGTAGGTTTTCCCCTCGCTGATGAGATTGCGCATGTGCTGGAAGGCGTCGTCCTGGACAAAGCGGATGTTCGCCCGGTTGAGCCTGGCGTTGGCACGTGCAGTGGCGAGGGCCCCTTCATCGAGATCGACTGCGGTGACGCTGGCAGCCTCCCCCAGCACCGCAGCCTGCAGGGCAAATCCCCCCGTGTAGCAGCAGAGATCGAGGACGGTGCGTCCCTTGGTCCAGTGGGCGAGTTGACGACGATTCTCACGCTGGTCGCAGAAGAAACCGGTCTTGTGTCCCGCTTCGAAATCGACCCGAAATCTGGTGCCGAATTCCTCGACAATCACGCTGGTCGGGCACCCTTCCGAAAGGCGGGCGGGGGCGGTGAAGCCTTCCTGTCCATGTGTCTTGGCGGGAGCCTGGACGACACGGTGCCGGGTCCCCAGTCGGGCTTCCAGCAGGTCGAGCACGGCATCGACCCGCTGGTACATGGCGAGGCTGAAGGT